>OBLT010001697.1_pt1 | contig 13980 bp, 13 predicted proteins | sample 1518721 | NCBI WGS metagenome assembly OBLT01 (sample SAMEA3539307, study PRJEB22396) | soil metagenome | biome: tundra; feature: field; material: soil | place: USA | collected 2010-05 | depth 0.15 m | reverse complement strand
GCTCGTCGCGCTCCCCGGGGTGATGATCAGCAGGTTGGTGCCCAGCGAGTTGATCTGGGCGCGAATCTGCGCGGAGGCGCCCTCGCCGAGCCCGACGGTGAGGATCACCGCGGCGATCCCGATCAGGATGCCGAGCATGGTCAGCCCGGACCGGAGCCGGTGCGCGCGGATGGCCTCCAGCCCGGTCCGCAGGGTCTCGCGCCAGTTCACCGGGTCACCGCCGCGGCGGCGGTGTCGCCGGATACGAGGCCGTCGAGCAGGCGCACCGTACGCTTCGACCGGCGGGCGACGTCGGCCTCGTGGGTGATCACCACGATGGTGCGGCCGCTGCCGTGCAGCCCGTCGAGCAGGTTGAGGATCTCGGCGGTGGAGGCCGAGTCGAGGTTGCCGGTCGGCTCGTCGGCGAGCAGCAGGGCCGGCTCGGTGACCAGCGCCCGGGCGACGGCGACCCGCTGCTGCTCCCCGCCGGAAAGCTCGCCCGGCCGGTGGTGCACCCGCTCGCGGAGGCCGACCCGGTCCAGGGCCGTGATGGCCCGCTCGCGTCGCTGCGCCCGGGGGACGCCACCGTAGGCAAGCGGCAGTTCGACGTTGCGCCAGGCCGGCATCGACGCGAGCAGGTTGAACTGCTGGAAAACGAAGCCGATGCGCCGGTTGCGCACATCGGCGAGCTGGTCTTCCGACATCGCGCTGACATCCTCGCCGGCCAGGTGGTAGCTGCCTTCGCTCGGCACGTCGAGGCAGCCGAGGATGTGCATCAGCGTCGATTTGCCCGACCCCGAAGGTCCCATGACCGAGACGTACTCCCCGTCGTCGATGGTCAGGGTGATCCCCCCCAGGGCGGCCACCGCGAGGGACCCGGTGCGGTAGGTCTTGTGGACTCCGGTCAGCTCGATGAGGCTCATCGGTCAGCCACCGCCCCCGCCCGGACCGAGGCCACCGCCACCGATCTGGATGACCCGGCCGCGCGGGCCGATGATGACGCTGCCGTTCTGGGAATTGCCGGCGCCCCCGGAGCCGCTGACGGCGCGCGGGATGGGCACGACCACCTGTTCGCCCGCGGTCAGCCCGCTGGTGATTTGGGTCAGCCCCTCGGAGGTGAGCCCGGTGGTGACATCCTTCGCGACCCGGTGGCCGTGCACCATCGTGTACACGACGATCTTCCCGCCGGAGAAGACAACCGCGGCGGTCGGCACGGCGAGGACGTTGCTGACCTGGTTGTAGATGATCGAGATGGTCGCCGAGGCCCCCTGGTACAGGCCGGATGGGGTGCCGGTGACGTTGATGACCACAGGGAAGGTGGCGACACCGGAACTGGTCGAGGCGATGAGGCCGATCGAGGCGACCGTGCCGAGGACCGGGCCGGCCGCATTCTGGGTCGTGATCACCGCCTGGTCGCCGGTCTTGATCCGGCCGACCACAGTGGCGTCCACGTTGGCGTTGATGATGTCATTGGCGCTGATCACAGTGATTGAGCCGGAACTGCCCGAGCTGGTGCCGCCCGATCCTCCGCCGCCGCTGTCCCCGCCCCCGGATCCGCTGCCCGACCCGCCGCCGCCGGATCCGCTGCCCGACCCGCCGCCGCCGGACCCGCTGCCCGACCCGCCGCCTCCCCCCGATCCGCTGCCCCCGCCGCTCATCTGCTGGCCGGCCGTGAGCCCGACCGTGACAACGATGCCGTCGATCGGAGAGGTGAGCGTGGCGCCGCTGAGCGCGGCGTTGGCGCTGTCCGCCTGGGACTGGGCCGCGCTGACGGACGCCTGGTCGGCGGCGAGCTGGGCGGTGGATGCGCTGCTGGCCTGGTCCTGGGAGAGCTGGGACTGGGCTCCGGCCAGACTGGCCTCCGCCTGCGCGGCCTGTGCCTTGAGCGAGGGGGAGTCCATGGTGGCCAGGGTCTGGCCCATCGTCACCCGCTGCCCGACCTGCACGTCGACCGCGGTGACCTGCCCGGCCGCGCTGAAGCTGAGCGTATCGGTCGTCGCCGGCTCGATGGTGCCGCTGGTGGAGAGCGCCTGCCGGATGGTGGTCGTGACGGCGGGGAACAAGCGGTACGTGGGGCCGGCCGAGCCGGTGGACCGGGTCGCCGCCCAGGCGCCCAGCGACGCGGCGGCCACCACGATGACCACGGCAGGCAGGGCGATACGGGGCCGGGACAGGAGGCTGCGCGCGCGGGGGAGAAGATTCCTCCGGCGCGGCGCCTTCTGGTGGGCCGCCGGTCCCGCCGCGGCGGACGAATCATCGTCACCGCGCGCCGAGAGGAGGGTATCGATGCCGGTCAGCACGTCCGGCCGCGATCGGCGGCCACGCCTGCTGCCGGTGCCGTCGTTCATGGAGAAAATCCCTCTCATCAGGCGGGTGCCGGTTCGCATGACGTGCGCGGGCCAGGTGCGCGGCGGGCTGGGCCAGCCAGGCCGGGCCAGCCGGGGAACCGCGCATTCTCAGTGGCCGGCTCGGGGCCCGTCCCGGATTGCCCGGGAATCAGCCGCCGGGCCAAGGCTGCCCCGTGGGTGCGGGCCGTGTCGTCACACCGGGGAGCCAGATCGGCGGTCATACCACCGCGGTAGGCCGGCCCGGCTGCCCGGCGATCTCATACCTTGGTATGACACTCGCGGGCGGGACGACCGGGCGGCCCGGGAGGTTTAACCTGGCAGCGTGAAACGGATGCCCGGCGCGGCGCCGGCGGTCAGCCGTGCCCTCGCGGTGGCCCGCACCGTGTGGTGTGGGCTGATCGGCGTGCTGGTCGGCGCCGACCCGGCTCCCGGGTGGCGGTGGCGCTCGCCGTGGCATCGCCGGGCCGCCTACGGCGGGCTGGGCACGGCGACGCTGGTGGCCTGCCTGGCCAGCCTGGCTAGCCTGGACAACCTGGGGAACCAGTTCAAACTGGGCCACCCGGCCCTCCTGAAGGCCCAGGCTGTTGTTTCAGTCGACCTGCCCGCGCGTGCCCGCCTGGTCCATCGGGGTGCATACGCCGCTCTCTCGCCTATCTCCCCTGTCCCGCAACTCAAGGTGATAGATACGGCGTGGCTGATGCCTGGCGGGGCGATGGCCCTGGCGGTCCTGGTGGCCCTGGCGGTGGTGGTGCCGCTGCCGCTGGCGGCCCGGTATCCGCTGCTGGGCTGGCGGATCGGCTGGCTGGCGCTGCTGCTTGTCCCGCTCGTCGAGACTTCCTCACTGGGGATCAGAATTAACTGGTCGGGGAGCTGGCCGTGGGATCCGGTACAGCTACTGGTGCTCGTCGTGGTGTTCTTCGTGGCCGGGGCCCGGCACCAGCGGCCGGTGCTGTGGTGGATGTGGGCGCTGACCCTGATCCCGTGGTGGCTGGAGGATGACAAGAACCATCCCGGCCTGGTTGCCAGCGCGCTGGGCACCGTCGCGTTCACCGCCGCCGCGGTCGCGGCGGACGCGCTGGGTTCCCGGCGGCGGGACCGGCAGGCCCTGGCCGAGCAGGCCGAGCGCACCGAGCTGGAGCAGGCGCGGCGGGCCGTGCTGGAGGAACGCGCCAAGATCGCGCGGGAGCTGCATGACGTGGTCGCCCATCACATGTCGCTGATCGCGGTGCGGGCGGAGACCGCGCCCTACCGGCTGGCTGGCCTGTCCGGGCCGGTGCAGGAGGAGTTCGGCTCGCTGAGCGGTGCGGCGCGTGAGGCGCTGGCGGACATGCGGCGGCTGCTCGGCGTGCTGCGCTACGACCAGCCCGCCGGCCGTGCCCCCCAGCCGCAGCTAGCGGACCTGCCCGTGCTCATCGAGACCGCCCGGCAGGCCGGGGTCCCGGTCATGCTGTCCGCGGCACCCGCACTGGATCAGGTGCCCTCCGGGGTGGGCGTGTGCGCGTACCGGATCGTGCAGGAATCGCTGTCCAACGCCGGCCGGCACGCACCGGGAGCCACGGTCACCGTGTCGGTCGGCCATGATGCCAGCGCGGTCCTGCTGCGGGTGGCCAACGGCCCCGCCGCGCCGGCCGGGCCGCTGGTGAACGGCCACGGCCCGGGGCAGGGGCTGTCGGGCATGCGGGAGCGGGTGGCGCTGCTCGGCGGCTCCTTCTCGGCCGGCCCGGCACCCGACGGCGGCTTCGTGGTGTCTGCGGTGCTCCCGCTCAGCGAGGCGGCGTGACGGCGGACGGCGCGGCGGCAAACAGCCCCGTGCTAGCAGGCCCGGTGCCAGCAGGCCCGGTGCCAGCAGGCCCGGTGCCAGCGGGCGCAGTCACGCGCTGCCTGATCGTTGATGATCAGGCGATGGTCCGTGAGGGCTTCGCGGCGGTGCTCGCGGCCCAGCCGGGCATGGCCGTCGCCGGGCTGGCGGCTGACGGCGCCGAGGCGGTCAGCCAGGCGCGGCAGCTGGAACCCGACGTCGTGCTGATGGACGTGCGGATGCCGGTCATGGACGGGCTGGAGGCGGCCCGCCAGATCCTTGGCGCCGCGCCGGGCCCGCGCCGGCCCCGGGTGCTGATGCTGACCACATTCGACCTTGACGACTACGTGTATGAGGCGCTGCGCGCGGGGGCCAGCGGCTTCCTGCTCAAAGACGCCACCGCCGCCGAACTGGTCCATGCCGTCCGCGTGGTCGCCGCCGGTGACGCGCTGCTCGCCCCGTCGGTGACGCGCCGGCTGATCGCCGGCTTCACCCACCGGCCGCGCCCGGACCCGCCGCCGCCCGCCGCGCTCAGCGCGCTCACCAGCCGGGAGACCGAGGTATTGCGGCTGATCGCGCGCGGCCTGTCCAACGCCGAGATCAGCGATGCCCTCGTCATCGCCGAGCAGACCACCAAGACCCACGTCAGCCGGATCCTGGCCAAACTTGACCTCCGCGACCGCGCCCAGGCCGTCGTGCTCGCCTACGAGACCGGCCTCATCACCCCTGGCGGATAAGGCCCGGCCCGGGAAGTTCTCCTGCGGAGCCCGGATGGCCCGGAGATGTTATGCGGCGGCCGCCGACCGCGCGGCCCGGATTCCGCGCGCAGCGCTGACCGTGGCGACGGCGGCGGCTAGCAGGACCATCGGAAGATATATCCCGAGCGGCCATCCCTCGTGGTAGCCGGCGTACTGAGGTGCCCACAGGTAGAGGCCGATGGCGGCGACGATGCTGGCGGCACCCGCGAGGCTGATGGCCGCCGCCGCGACGCCAGCCGCGTTGACGGCCAGGCTGACAGCCGGGCCGCGGGGGCCGAGCCTGCGCAGGGCCAGCCCGGGTCCGGCGGCGAACACGCCCCCGGCGGCGAATCCGAGCACAATGACGGCCAGGAACCACCACGGGCCGATGCCGTCGGCGTGACGGACGAGCCTGGCGATGACGATCACCGCGGTGAGGTACACCGCGGGCACGATGACCGGCGATAGCAGGTATGCCATCTCGCGCGGGCGGTGCTCACGAAGGGCCCTGCGTATCATCAGCAACCACAGGGGCACGGCGCCGCCGGCGAGGGCGAGCACCGAGACGAGTACGGCCCCGTCGAAGACCCAGTACGACCACTGGACGATCGGATGGCCTGGCGGCTTGAGGCCCTGGGCCTGGGTGAGCTGCGCAAAGACAAGCGCCAGGCCGGTCAGCGCCGTCCACGCCGCCAGGACCGTGGCGAGACTGGCCCGCATCCGCGCGGGCCGGTCGTAGAGATGCCGCGGCGGCCAGACCCACGCGGGCACGGCCTGCCACGCCAGGCTGGCGACGGTGCACAGATCGGCACCAGAATCATCCAGCAGGATGCGGACCTCGTCACCGTAGCGGGCTTGCCAGGCGGCCGGGTACAGGGAGAGCGCCGCGCGGGCCAGCACGCTGGCACACGACGATCCGGCCTGCGGCGTCTGCGCGTTGCTCATGCTGTGTCTCCCGCTCGCCTGCGGGGCGCCTTGGGGCGCCCCTCCAGTTCGCTCATGCGCCGGCCCAGCCGTAATGAGTGCGAAGCCGTTCCCGCGCTACGGAGGCGACCTGATTCATCCGCTCGGACTGCACCGCGAGCGCGTGCGCCCCGGCCGCCGTGAGGCGGTACGGCCGGCGGCGGTCTTCGGATTCAAGTGGCTCGATCAGGCCGCGGGACTCCAGTCTCGAGATCACCGCGTACAGGGTGCCGGCGCTGAGCCGCACGCCCATGGTGTCCGCCACGTCCTGCGTGATGGCGTACCCGTGCTTCGGCTCGTCGGCCAGGCTGGCCAGCACCAGCAGCGGCGGATCGGCCCAGCGGTCCAGGCGGTCCGTCATGTCACCCTCCTGCTCATCATCGCGCTCCCTCGTTACCTTCCCATGGATCACGGTATAGCGGCTTACACTATACCGCAAGTCGCTATACCGTCTGGCAGGCTAGCTGTGATGCAAGGCGCCCTCCCGGTCGGTTACCGTCCCTGTGTGGATGTGGCGTCGCTCGGCTTCCAGACCGACCTCATGATCCGGCGGCTGGCTGGGTCAGTCATCGTTGATCGCCGGGAGTACCTGGTGGTGCGGACTCCCGCCAATCCAGGGTTTTGGTGGGGCAACTTCCTGTTGTTCCCGGCCCCGCCCCAGCCCGGCGATGTCGCGGACTGGGTGGCCGCATTCACGGCGGAGTTTCCGGGCGCCGGCCACCTGGCCTTCGGCGTCGATGGAACTCGCGGAGAGCACGGGGACCCGGCCGAACTCGCCGGCTTCGGCCTGGCCGCCCAGGTAAGCACCGCACTGACGGCGCTGCGGCTGAGGGAGCCAGCCCGGCCGGGCACCGATGCGGTGTTCCGTCCCCTAGCCAGCGACGACGACTGGGCGCAGGCCGCCGAGCTGGGCTTGGCCTGCGACGATCACCGTGATGATCCTGACCACCGGCTCTTCGCGGAGCGCAGGCTCCGCGAAGCCCGCGAGCTGTGCTGCCGCGGCTGCGGCGCATGGTTCGGGGCTTTCGTCGGCGGACGGATGCGATCTGGATGCGGGATCTTCGTCGGCGCGGCTGGCGTCCTGCGGTTCCAAAGCGTCGAGACCGATCCCCGGTACCGCCGCCGCGGGCTGGCCCGCCGGCTCGTCTACGAAGCGGGCAGCTACGGGCTCACGGCGCTCGGTGGCGGGACCCTCGTCATCGTCGCCGATCCCGGCGACGTTGCCATCCGGATCTACCGGTCGCTGGGCTTCGCCGATGCTGAACGTCAAGTGCAACTCCTGCGAGAGCCCCCGCCAGGGGAGGGGCCGCCCACTTAGCAGGCCAGGCTCACCGCGGTGTTCTCTCTGCTGGAGGCGTCCCGGGCCGGCTCAGCGGGCGCAGCCGGACCGCTGGACACCGCTTCCGGCTTCAATGCGGTGATCACCGGCGGCACGTGGGCCCTGCTGCTGGCCGGGGTCCTGGGGATGACTGTCTCCAGCGGCGAGTTCCGTCATTCCACCGCCACTTTGACCTATCTCGCCTCGCTCCGCCGGGACCGGGTGCTGGTGGCCAAGGCTGTCGCCGCCGGGATCGGCGCCGTGTTCGGCCTGGTCGGATACCTGATCGCGGCCGGTGCCGGCCTGGCGTTCGTGGCCTCCCGCGGCTACCACGTGCCGGTCGGCGACGCCACGATGGCCCGCTACGCGGTCGGCCATGCCGTCGGCGCGGCTCTGCTGGCCGTGATCGGGGCCGGCCTGGGCTCGCTCATCCGGTCCCATCTGGCCGCCGTCACCGGCGTCTTCGTCTGGGCGATCGTGCTCGAGTCGCTGGTGGGGAACCTGTTCAAGCCCGTCCAGCCTTAACTGCCCTATACGACGGCGACGACCCTGGCGGGAGCACGGCTCGGCGGCGCGGCCTTCGGCCCCGCCAACGGCGCGTCCACCTGCGCGGTCCCGCTCCCGTTCGCGGCCGCGACGGTGCTGCTCGCGGCTGTGGCTATCCTGATCGCGGTGGCGGCCGCCCGGACGACCGTGGCGCGGGATGTCACCTGATCGCGATGTCACCTAATCAGGAGGCGGCTGTGGCGCCCGGCGGGCACGTCATCGAGAACCCGCTCAGCGGGGAGCAGATCACGATCCGCGCGACGGCCGCGGAGACCGGGGGCAACGCACTCGAGTGGGAGCTCGTGCTGGCCCCTGGCGGCCGGGTGCCGAGCAGCCACGCCCATCCCGAGCAGGAGGAGTCATTCACCGTGCTCGCGGGGCGGATGAGGTTCAGGGTGGGGGGCCGGCGGGTGACCGCGGGCCCTGGCGACACGGTGCGGGTCCCGCCCGGCACGGTGCATCATTTCGCCAACGCCGGAAGCCAGCCCGCCCGGGTCGCGGTGCAGACCAGGCCCGCGCTGAACATGCAGGATCTACTGGAAACCGCCGCGGTGCTGGCCCAGGAGCAGTACGCGGCGGCCCGCAGGCTGCCCAGCCCGCTCGACCTGGCCCTGTTCATGCGCGACTTCGAGCGGGAGGTGCGGGCTCCGTATCTGCCGCCCGCGCTGGTCCGCGCCGTCACCCGCCCTCTCTCCTGGCTGGCCAGGCGGCGTGGGCTCGACGCGCGCTACCGGCGCTTGCGGGAACCCGCTGCGGGCCGGGTCGGCTCCTGACCGCCAGCCGTCGCGCGAAGGACACCGTCCGATGAACGCGGTCGAGGTCGCTCACCTGGTTAAGCGCTACCGGGCAGGGCGGCGCAACGCCGTGGACGACATCAGCTTCGACGTCCCGGAGGGCCAGCTTTTCTGCCTGCTTGGGCCGAACGGCGCGGGAAAGACGACCACGATCTCCATCCTCACCACGACCCTCGCGCCGACCTCGGGCCGGGTCCGCATCGCCGGCCGGGACCTGGCGATGGAGCAGGCGGGGGTCCGCAGGGAGCTCGGCGTCGTTTTCCAGCAGCCCTCGCTCGACCTCAATCTCACGGCCGAGGAGAACATCAGGTTGCACGCCGTGCTCTACGGGCTCTACCCCTGGCGCCCCCGGTACCGCCTGATGCCGGCCGGCTACCGCAGCCAGGTGCAGGAGGTGGCTGGCGTCCTTGATCTCTCCGACATCCTGGGACAGCGTGCGCGCGCCCTGTCCGGGGGACTGCGGCGGAGGCTGGAGATCGTCCGGGCGCTCATGCACCGGCCCCGCGTGCTTTTCCTCGATGAGCCAACCGCGGGCCTCGACCCGGAGAGCAGGCGCAGCCTGTGGGCCTACCTTCGGCATGCCAGGGCGGCCTTGGGGACCACGGTGTTCCTGACAACGCACTACCTGGAGGAGGCGGAGGCAGCCGACGCGGTGTGCGTCCTGGCCAAGGGCCGGATCATCGAACGCGGTAGCCCGGCCGAGGTCAAGGCGCGCCAGCTGAGCCCGGAGCTCGTGCTGGACGCCAGGGACCGGGACGGCCTGCGCCGCGAGCTCGACGCGCTCGGCCTGCGGGTCACCGGGACCGGCCAGGGTGGCGAGGCCGGCCCGCTGCGGGTGCCGCTGAACGGGCGCAGCGCCCAGGGCATCATCGCCGCGATAGGCGCCGAGCTGACCCGGTTCCAGATCGCCGAGCCGACGCTGGAGGACGCCTACCTGCTGCTGCTTGAGCGGGCCGGGCCATGAACGACCGGGCCACGAGCGATAGGGCCATGAGCGCGCATCCAGGCACTGGATCTGCTCCGGCGCTGACCGGCCTGGCGCACGAGCTGTCCGGGATCGCGATCATCGCCCAGCGCGACGTGATCAAGCTCCTGCGCGACCGGCCCAGGCTGGCGGTCAACCTGGCGTTCCCCATCCTGCTCATCGGCGGTCTGGGCAGCATCCTGCAGCCCACCGTGGGGCGGGTCACTGGCCTGAACGCGGTGACGCTCGCGTTCACCGGGGTCCTCGCGGCCAGCCTGTTCCAGTCCGCGGCCGCGGGCATGATCTCGATCGTCGAGGACCGGGAGACCGACTTCTCCCGTGAGCTGTTCGTGACCCCGGTCGCCCGGCTGACCCTGGTCACCGGGAAGGTGGCCGGGGAGACCCTGGTCGCGTTCTGCCAGGGGATCTTCATCGTCGTGTTCGCGGTGGCGTTCGGCGTCCGGATGTCGCCGGGGCAGCTGGCCGCGCTGCTGGCGCCGTGCCTGGCCTGCTGCCTGCTGGGCGGTGCGTTCGGGCTCGCCACTATCGCCGTACTGCCGAACCAGCGCTCGGCGATGCAGATCTTCCAGTTCCTGATCATCCCGCAGTACGTGCTCGGCGGTGTCCTGGTGCCGCTCCGCGGGACGGCGTCCTACCTGAACGTGCTGGCGCACCTGATGCCGATGCGCTACGTGGTCGAGCTGACCCGTGCCGCGTTCTACGCGGGGACGCCAGGCTACCGCCAGGTGGTGTCTGGTAGCCCGCTGCTCGACACGGTGGTGACCGGGACGCTGTTCGTCATCCTCATGATCGCGGGGGCGGCGGTGTTCGGCTACCGGGAGCGAACCCGCTGAGCTGGGCGCGCCGGGCCCGGGCCGCGAGCTGGCCCCGCGCAGCCGTGGCCGTTGCTCAGCTGCTCTCCAGGACGCGCGCGAAGGCGCGCAGGTAGCGGGGGTCGCCCTGCCGCTCGCGCAGCAGCCAGTATTCAGCCCCCCAGAACAAGTACCCGTCCATGACGAATCCGCTTTGATTACTCCAACGCATGCACTGGCTGTAGTTCCCGATCAGATCCTCGGGACGGCAGCTGTACATGGCCCGGCCAGCCGGGCTGGGCGGGGTGGTGACCGCCTCCCACGGTTCAGCCTGTACCTCGGCGATCATCAGCCGCCGCCCGTCCTTGGCGGCCCAGTCGAGCAGCCGCTCTCGCCGCCGCTGCTGCCAGCGGGCCCTGCTGCCGTCGAGGTACAGGGTTAGCGGCCCGGCGGCGGCCAGCGCGTGGCGGGGGTAGAAGTCGATGCCGACGATGTCGGCCAGGCGCTGCGCTACCGAGAGGGAGTCACCCTGATCCCTGGTGCGCCACCATTGCTGCACCCGGACCGGCGTGGAGGTCGGCAGGAAGCCGTTCATCATGACCGGCCTGCCCGGGTCCGCGGCGCGTACCGCCTCGACCTCCGCGCGGACGAACGCCTCGGACAGGCGCCAGGAGTGCTCCATGCCGAGCGGGTCGACTGCCTCGTGCTCGACCTGCCAGGCAGTGATCGCGTCCCGGTCCCGGTATCGCTCCACCACGCGGGTGACGAACGCGGTTCCGGCCTCCAGCAGCCGCCGGTGCTCATCGGGCCTGACCAGGGCTCCTTCACGCAGTGGCCGGTCCAGGTGGTGCGGCGGCACGAAGAACTCCGGGTAGCCGAACGCCTTCACCGGGCCGACGCACATGATGACCCGCTTGCCCGCCCGCTCGGCGGCGTCGAGCTGGCGATCGAGCTCTTCGGGCTGGAAGCTGCCGGGCTCGGGTTCCAGCCGGTTCCAGTAGGCACCGAGCCGGATCAGCTGGAACGGGTACGCCAGGAGCGCCCGCAGGGCGGCCTCAGGATCCAGCCCGAGAGCCGCCGCCTGCAGCGGCCGGAAGCTGATCCCGATCTGCGCCGCACCGCGCGGCTCCACCGGCATCTCGCGCCAGCGGTCGGTCAGCGGGCGTGCAGCCCGCTTCAGCCGCAGCTCGGTCAGGACGGGCAGGAGCAGGGCCGCTGCCACCGCCGCTGCCGCAGTCTTGGTTCCTGGCATGGGTCCATCATGCTGGCTGGCCGGAAGCGCGTCGTCCGCCTGACGGCTACGGCCGGCTGCGCCCTCAGCCGACGCGGACGGCCGTCACCCCGGCGGCCAGATGACGGATGCACGCCCCCAGCAGGACGGTTCGGGCGGCGAGCGGATGGTCTGATGGTGTTCGATGGCCGTCATGACGATGGCTGGGTTGTTCGGCGAGGCGGCGGGTGGCGGGGGAGAGGTCGTTTGGCCGTGGTCTGGGTTATCTGGACGCGGTGGGCGATCTGGAGACCGGCGTGGACCAGGTCACGGCGACGGTCTACGGGACGGATGCCTACGAGGTCGTGCTGGATCTGGACGATGGCGGTGTCACGGGTGAGTGCTCGTGTCCGCACGGCCAGGAGGGTTTCTTTTGCAAGCACCTGGTCGCGGTCGGGCTGACCGTGCTTGGCCAGGCTGGTGACGTTCCGGCCCAGCGGGTGGCTGCCGCCGCGAAGGCCCGGTCGCTGGAATCGTGGCTTGAGGGGTTGTCCCGTGATGACCTGCTCACGCTGGTGCGCGAGCAGGTCCGCGCGGACCGGGGCCTGCGTCGGCGCCTGGAGCTACGGGCTGCTGCTGCTGGGCCGGACCTGAGCGATGTCCGGGCTCGGGTTCGTGAACTGCTCGACGTCAGCGGCTTCTCTCGGTACGGGGCCATCGAGTACGCGGACGCCCGGGCATACTCCTCCCAGGTCGACGAGGTGCTCCCGGTGATCGACGGGCTGATCGACGGTGGACAGGCGGCCGAGGCGGCGGACATTGCCGGGCAGGCGCTGTCCGCGGTGCTGGAGGCGCTGGAACAGGCCGACGACTCCGACGGGTACATCGGTGGCAGCGCGCAGGCGCTGGCCGATGCGCATGCCCGTGCCTGCGCTGCCGCGCCGGTGGATCCTGTCGGGCTGGCCGCGTGGCTGGCCGGGTTCGCCCTCGGTGACGGGCAGATGCTCGGCGATTTCGACGCCGGTGCCTACCATGATGCGCTCGGCGAATCCGGGAAGGCCGAGTACCGTCGGCTGATCACCCAGGCGTGGCGGGCGAACCCCTCCGGGTGGCACGAGAAGTACCTGATGCAGGGGCTGCTGCGCACCGACGGGGACGTGGACGCGCTCGTCGCCATGTACGCGGCCGAACTGCTGCCGAGCGGTTACACGCACCTGATGATCGCCCAGGAACTCGACCAGGCCGGCCGGGCCGGCGAAGCCCTGGAGTGGGCCGAGCGCGGCCTGCGCGAGGCCGCCGGGAGCGTGGACACCCGGCTGGTGGACTACCTGGCGGCTCGGTACGAGGACGCTGGGGCGTTCGGCGAGGCATTGGCCGCACGGCAGAGCGCGTTCGACACCGGCCGTACGCTGGCCAACTATCGCGCCCTGCGGGACGCCGCGCGCAAAGCCGGGCAATGGGAGGCGGTGCGCGAGCGTGCCTTGGGGCTGCTGCAAAGCGATGCCACCGCCTCCACCGCGCACAGCCGCGCCGGTTTCGGCTGGAGCGAGGGCCCGGTGTGGATCAGCGCGCTGATCGACGATGGTGACGTCGGGGCGGCGTGGGACGCGGCAGCCGGTGTCGCCAGCGAACGTCAATGGCTCACCCTCGCCGATCTGCTCAGCACTGACCGGCCAGCCGGCGCGCTGCCCATCTACCTGCGCGCGATCGAGCCGCTGCGGTCCCAGACCGGCGACCCGGCCTACCAGCAAGTCGCCGCTCTGCTCACCAAAATTCGGGACTGCCACCAGCGACTAGGCACATCTCCGCAGTTCGCCGTATTCCTGGCGGCACTGCGCGCCGATCAGAAACGCAAACGCAACCTGATCAAGCTCCTCGACCAGCGCGGACTGTGACCCGGTGTTTTCTATAGCCTTTGAGCGGTTACGCCACGTGATGGGAAGGTTCTGTCGTGCCAGGTTCCGCGCGGGAATAAGGATGTGCCATGGGTTGGCGGGCCAGTCCGACCTCGCGAATGATCTGGAGCACGGTGGAGTCCAGTGAGCTGGCTGCGGGGATGACTTGCTCGATTCCGCTGGGAAGCAGGTCAAGCTCTCGGTACCAGCCGCTCATCTCATCTCGCCCGAACTCGGTGGCCTGCGGCCGGGCCGCGTGGCGCCGCATGGTTTCGTCGAATGGCACGTCAAAGTAGTAAAAGCGGGATATGCCCAGGTGGTCGTGGTGCAGGGCGTCGAGCATCGCCCCGTAGGTCGTGGCGCGGAGAATTCCGTCGATGATCACGTGGAAGCCGTGGCCGAGTGCGTAGCGGGCTACCGTGTCGATGAGGCCGATATTCGCCCCGCCCGGGACATCACGCTCGCGCAGCACGACCCGGCGAAGGTTGTCCTGGCCGACCAGGGCGATGCCACGGCCGTGCCAGGCGCGTACTTCCGCCGCCACAGAACTCTTGCCCGACCCGGAGTTGCCGCGCAGGACGATCAGGCGCGTCGATTCGCCGCCAACCTTCACCCG
>OBLT010001696.1_pt1 | contig 13992 bp, 13 predicted proteins | sample 1518721 | NCBI WGS metagenome assembly OBLT01 (sample SAMEA3539307, study PRJEB22396) | soil metagenome | biome: tundra; feature: field; material: soil | place: USA | collected 2010-05 | depth 0.15 m | reverse complement strand
CAGAAATTGTTTTCTCTATAAAGGCATGCATTTTCGGATCCTTTTCAATAATTATCAGGGATGCCGCGCCTCTTGAAGCAAGTTCATAGCTTATGCTTCCGGTGCCCCCGAAGATATCAAGCGTCTTTAGACCCTGAAGAGAAATATTGTTTTCAATAATATTGAATAATCCTTCTTTGGCAACATCCGTAGTAGGCCTGGTATAAGGCATTTTTGAAGGAGGATTAATTTTTCGGCCGCCATATTTACCGGATATTATTCGCATAAATGGGCTACAAAAATAGGGCTGAAATAATGAGCTGGGTTCCGCGTGATCTCTTCGGAATATTTAACCTGTGAAGGTAATTGTGCGAAATTCATTGTTTCAAAATATTTACGTAATTCTGCGTACAAGGCAGACTCCTGATCTATCATTCCGCTTAGTTCTAATGGTATATTATAAACATTGAATTGCTTGCAAATATTTAATAAGATGTAAGAAATATCAATGGCAGTATGGTAGAGGTAACTATTTAAGATTTGCGTTTGCCCATCTTTGTTTAATTTAACAATAATCTTTTGAGGATAATATATGACGAATAATTTATCATCTCCGGGAGGATATTGTTTTATCAAAACCGAATACAGGTGCCTGTTAACAACGTCCGGAAATTTTGATTTGAAAAGATTCACGATGTTTTCCGGTACCCGGTAAATATTACAAATTCCATATTCTGTAATTATATCAGTTAACAGGATTGTATTCATATCCATATCACCATGCACCAATTTCAATATATTATTATTTTCCTGGGATTTATATAATTCGAAAGGCATTAACACACTTTCACTGAAAGAATAAATGGTATAAACTTTTTTAAAATTGGATTGCAGCTCCACTTGCTTCAATAAAGTATTTCCAAGGAGCTTTTCCTGTTCGCTCTTTCGTATTCCGTGTTCGTAATTAAAAACCACAGCCGCCACATAAATATTTTGTAAATCGTCCTTAATGGCATAAGAAAACCCTTCTTCGCCAATATGGCAAATAAGCGTGGAATTCTCCGCGTCAACGTTGCCCGGTAAAATATTTAATATGGCCTTCATATGAAAAATCCAGCCGCAATAATAGAATATTTTTTTGAGTCACACTCATTTAGTAATATTTAGAGGGTTTCAATGTTGGAATACTCAAATTGATAATTAATTGATTCAAAAAAATAATGTCTTTTTTTCATTAGTTTTGCCACGCATAAAATTAAGCGATGACTAACAGAACTTTTACTATGATTAAGCCAGATGCGACTGAGAAAGGACATACCGGGGCTATTTTAAAAATGATCAATGATGCCGGATTTCGCATTATAGCTATGAAAATGATCCATCTTTCTGCTGCAAAAGCAGGTGAGTTTTACGAAGTTCATAAAGAGCGTCCTTTCTACGGAGAATTGGTTGAGTTTATGAGTCGCGGACCAATCATGGCTGCTATTCTTGAAAAAGAAAATGCAGTTGAGGAATTCAGAAAACTTATTGGAGCTACTAACCCGGCCCAGGCAGCCGAAGGAACCATTCGTAAATTATTTGCTTCCTCAATTGGCGAAAATGCAATTCACGGAAGCGATAGTGATGAAAATGCACAGATTGAAGGAGACTTTTTCTTCAGCAAACTTGAGCAATTTTAATACTGATGAATTATAAAACGGCTGCTATCAAGCAAATAAAAATCTATTTATTTACTAAAGGATCCACCTTATAACCTTCTTTTTTCAAGAGACTAATTAAGCCATCATCACCAGTAAGATGTCCTGCTCCTACAGCAACGAATACACTTTCTTTTTTCATAATTTCATTGAGTTCACCGATCCATTTTTTATTCCGGTCTTTCACAAGTAAATCTTCATATTGATCGGAACCAAATTCACTTTTCAAATCCATGTCCTGCATCGAATCGAGCATTTGATTTTTATAAAGTGTCACCAATTGATCAAACTCGGTTTTGTAATAGGAAAAGCTATCGATATTATTCAATAATTCCTTCGCCTGCCATTCATATGGAATGGAGTCAAATATGGATGCCTGGAACTTTACCGTTTCTAATCCTTTAATTTCTTTTTTATCTTCTTTGGCAATTTTCAACAACTCTTCTTCCACGCCTGTGGCCGAAGGGCATTTCATCATTTTGGGATAAAGCAAGGCAACCAGGAAATACGGTTTTGCACTTTGAAGCAACATCAAGGGCATTTGTAAAGAATCAGAAAAATAACTTGTCAGCTTCTTATACTCTTCCGGCGTATACAGGTCAGAAAGTTTTTTGCCATCCTTCATATTCATGTAAAGCATTCCGTCAAGCAGTGTAGCAGGATCATCCATATCAAGCTCCATGTATATTTCATTGCTGGATTTCAAAGCCGCCTTCAATTGATCACTAAAATGAATATCATCTTTGCATAATAAATGAAAAGTGCCAAAGAGAAAACTGGGACTCTTTAGTCCATGACCACGCACCTCCCATAATAGAGTATTATTGTTATTTTGTTTCTTAAAAGTGAAGGACGTTTGGGCCCTGCACCCCGCAATTCCGAAGCTGATAATGGTAAGCAGACCTAATATCTTCATTTAATTAATTTAAGTAAAAATAGGATAATACTTTATGCGATTATTTTATGATGAGAAACAACCACGTATTGGGTAAGGATAACATTACCTTATTTCAATTCAGAACGCCTTACGAAACTTGCAGTGAGCGCAGCAAAACCTGCAACCAACGCACCGATCAGGGCCGTTGCAAGAATTAATAAAAAAGGATTATCAGTCTTAAAAAATAACAAGGAAACCCGGTGAGCTAATATGTTATCGTTATTGGTACTTATCCAGAAACTAAGTATCCCCCATAATAAAAATAAGGCAATAAATCCCGTAAAAAAGGATACAATTGGTGTTTGGGGTATAAGCAGGGTAATCAAAAATGCAACTATCGCAATACTCCACCATGGGAAAAATAAACAAGCGCTAAAGCTCAAAAGAATCATTAAAAGAATCGATGTGGTAAATTTCATATTTGAAGATTTATTGACCTTGCTTGCTCCATAAAACAAATGGAGAACTATTTTTCAAGAAGCAATTTTCTTAGATTTTCCATTATCCACTTTTATTAAAATTCATCACCCACTTCACTCTTTGATCTTTTACCTCATTTGACTTCATTAACCAAAGGGTAAAATATTTTCCCTGAACCCACGTATCAATGAAATTATCATAAAATTTGCTGCCCGGGTTTCCATTTTGACCACCGGGATAAACTCCAAATGCCTGTGTTTCGGGCGTGAGTGAAACGATCATCCTCCAGCTTGGGCCATGCTGCTCATTGGCTGCATTAATTGTGTTGGTGCCACCTCCAATTGGCAAATGAAGCCTGCTAAAGGCGTCCAGCCTCGCAAGGTGTAATACTTTGGTGTCCTTATATTTTGCCCATTCAAGTTTTCCATCTTCATCTGCTTTTTTGGCAACTGCCACTGCCTTTTTAAATGCTGCAGTTACCTCATCGCCTAGCCTTTCCTTCTCAGGCGTATTTACATTATCCAGGAATTTGAAAGCAGAATCTTTCAGAATACCATTAAGCAGAGTGCTTTCATAAGGCAGCATTAGTTTAAGATGTGTTTTGGAAAATTCATCTTTCCACACCACATTTTCAAGACTGTCCCATGTAAGCACAAAAAGTGTAGCACCTCTGGAATCAGGATCATTCCTGAAATTCCAGGATTTCAGAATTTCAAAATATTGAAGTTCTTCCTGCGTTAGGTTTGAAGGCTCCATATTGTTTACCAGCACCGGTAAGGCCATATCGCCAAATACATTGAAATTATCCGTTTGAAGCTTCATCATATCCTGCGGAGTAATGTCATTCATTGTACTTAATCGGCGATTAATTTCTATCCCCCGGTATGGCGGGAAACTGCCTCCAAGGTAATATGGATAGGATGTATCTGCAGGCAATTGATTGGCACTGCTTACAAATCCTCTTTCAGGATTTATCATATGTGGATTTTCATCCTGGGGAATCATTCCCTGCCAAAAATAACTGCTGTCCGTTCCAGGCATTATAAAATCTCCCTGTCGTTTCCATTTTGCGGGAAATTCTCCCTGGTCCCAAATGGCGATTGTTCCGCTCTTACAAGCAAACAGACAATTCTGCCCGGGTATATGTAAATATTTAATCGCGGTAAGGTAATCATCATAATTTTTTGCTTTATCCAGCTGCATGAACATTTTTAATTCATTACTGGGATCATGAGCTTTCCATCTTACGGCGTAATATTTATCGTTGGTGTTCCTGCCACCATCATAACTTTTATCGTACATCACAGGGCCTATATTGGTATAGGCAACCGTATCTAAATAATCAGGTTCACCCTTTATCTTAATTTGTTCGATCCTGAAATTTGTCTTTACCCACTGACTATCGAACCAATATGCCTGGCGGCTATCGTCTCGAAATTTTGTTTCATAATAATCTCTCACATCGCGTCCTGCATTGGTAAACCCGAATGCGCAACTATCATTAAAACCAATAATAATTGCAGGAGCTCCGGGAAACGTGGCTCCGTAGGCATTATAGGTTGGAGTCGAAATCTGCATTTCATACCAAAGAGATGGTAGGTTTAATCCAAGGTGAGGATCGTTGCAGAGGATCGGGTAACCACTTTTTGTTTTTTTGCCGCTTACTGCCCAGTTATTGCTTCCGTTAGCAGGATCGGGCTTTAGCTCCTCAATGTCTGTCGAATCTCGTTTATCATAATAAATGGAATCGGCGGAAGCCGGAACTTTCAATACTATACCCGGCTTTGAAAATACAGTTCCTTTGGGAACAATCGGATCGAGGGAATCCATTATTATCGGGTAAATTTTATCGAAATCTGCGGAAGAAAAAATCGACTTTGCATTGGTATATTCAAAATCATTTTCACTGCCGGCGAGGTCCAGGCTCATATATTTTAAAAAAAGAGCGGTTTTTAGATTGTTCCATTTTTCAGGGTAATATCCTAAAAGTTTATATTCTAATGGCAAGGAGCTTTCATTTAAAGATTCAATGTACGAATTCACCCCGGCTGTATAATTATCACAAGCAGCCAACGTTTCAGGATCTTTCTCAACTTCCATAAGAAAGTTTTCGGCAGCGAAGACCATTCCCAATCTTCTTTTATCACGATCGAAACTCAAGGCTTTTTTACCAACAATTTCGCTGAGTCTTCCTGCTGCTGCAAAAGTTTGAAATTCCATTTGCCATAACCTGAATTTTGCGTGCAGGTAACCCTGAACAAAAAAAGCATCATTTTCCTTCTCAGCAAAAACATGCGGCACAAGACGGTCATCAAAATATACCTTCACCTTTCCTTTAAGTTGAGGGAATGACAGGCTTTCAGAATAATTATGTTCTGTGGGTTCTGCATTTTGCCAAACACCACTTTGCGGACTTAAAAGCTTTCCTAATGGTGCTGGTAAAATAATTGTCGAATTAAGAATTATGATCAATGAAATAGTTATCGCTCCAAAAATGATGAAAGATAGAGTGCGCATATTCAAAATTGAAGTTGTAAAATACTAAAAGAATTAAAGTAAAGTAATGAAATTAATTCTGATATTATTATGATAAAAGTTGGATTAATTGTTCTAATTCCCCAATTGTATTAAATGAATGAAAAACAATCCGTAATCTTTCCTTTCCCTTTGGAACTGTCGGATACAGGATGGGTCTTACATCAATATTCTTTTCCTGCAAGGTGAATGCTGTTTTCTTTACAGCTTCATTACCGGGTATAACCACTATTTGGATAGGAGTATGGCTATTCAACAAAGTATATTGTAATGGGCTATTTCTGAATATTTCTATCAAATATTCAATATGTGCTCTTTCTCTATTCATTTGTGGAAAAATGCTATAAGATGTATTAATTGCTGCTACAGTAGCCGGTGGCAGCGAAGTACTGTAGATAAATGGCCTGGAAAAATTTACCAGGTATTCCTTTAACCGTGATGATCCCAATACTATGGCGCCATGGCACCCACAAGCCTTTCCAAAAGTATGTATCCTTGCAAAGCATTTTTCTTCGAGCTTAAGAAGCTGGACCAGCCCCTCTCCTTTCTTACCAACAACCCCGGTAGCGTGCGCTTCATCCACAATCAATGCTGCATTATATTTTTCACAAAGCTCAGAAATATTAAGTAGCGGGGCCATATCGCCATCCATAGAAAAGACAGATTCTGTAACTACAAAAATTTTCTGATTTTGCTTAGATCCTGAAGCTAATTTTTTTTCAAGGTCATTGGCATTATTATGAAAGAATGAATAAGAATTTGCAAATGATAATCTAATGCCGTCACGAATGGATGCATGACTTAACTGGTCATAAATAATAATATCTCCCTTTTGCGGAACCGAAGCCAGCATACCAACGTTTGCATCGTAACCGGAATTGAGTATCAATCCTGCAGGCGCATTGTGAAAATTTGCAATTAGTTGCTCGGTTTCTTCTATCAATGGATAATTTCCTGAAAGCAGCCGAGAACCAGTACTTCCGAAAGAAAATTTTCCTTTTATTTTATTTTCAATCAGTTTATTTTTTACAACTCCTAAATAATCATTACTGCAAAAATCCGATTGGTAATTTTTCAACGAAAGACTGCGCACCGAATTTGCCTGCCTCCTTTCTTCTAATTTTCTTTCAAGAAAAGAATCATTCATCATGTAAAGCTAAGAAATTGGGCTCACCTCAATTACCTGATCTATATCGGAACTCTTCTTAAAAATCAGGGTTATTTAAAAATCTTTATTCCTCCCCGGTAAACAAGAGAATGGTATTTACTTATTTTTGAAAAATGGAAAATCTATCGCCTGATGCGAAAAATATTTTAGGATTGAAATTGGTAACAGATCCCAGATGGGTAGACCTGGCATCAATATCCCTGGAAGAAATATTAACTGATCATGCCTGGTGCGAACAGAAAGCTGCCAATAGCTGTATATCATTAATCCAAAAATATAATGATAAAGAGAAATTAGTCAATGACCTTTCGCCGATCGTTACTGAAGAGTGGGGACATTTCCGGCAGATACTTGCTGAATTGAGAAAAAGAAAGCTTCAACTTGGCAAACAAAGGAAAGATGAGTATGTAAATAAGCTCCTAGATTTTCAGAAAAAAGGAGGCAGCCCGGAGGAAAGACTACTGGATCAGCTACTCATTATGGCCCTGATAGAAGCCAGAAGCTGTGAGCGTTTCAAGAGATTAAGTGAAGGCCTGGATGATAAATATCTCAAGAATTTCTACAGAAAATTTATGGAAAGTGAGGCAGGCCATTATACTCTTTTTATCAATCTTGCTGACACTTATATCGATAAGCAAAAAGTGCGAAAGAGATGGAAAGAGTGGATTGCCTATGAAACCGGCGTTATGCTAAACATGGAAATACGTGGCGATAGGATACATTAATGCAATACTGAACTTATCAGGTCGAAAAAAAATCTAATCCAAGGAGTCCCATAGAAAAAGGCACATAGAACAATAAGAATATTGCTTTAAGCACTTTGTTGGTTAGTGGGAAATTTTATAGGTGTAATTATTTTATGGTTTGAAAAATCCTGTTCCACCTTACTCCGTTATCATAGCTAAACCAAATAAGGGAAGCTTTGCCTACAATATGATCTTCAGGCACAAAACCCCAGAACCTGCTGTCAAGTGAATTATGCCTGTTATCACCCATCATCCAGTAATAATTCATCTTAAATGTGTAACTGGTAGCTGGTTTATCATTGATAATATATTGACCGTTTTTTTCTTCAAACTTATTTGCCTCATAAACTGAAATACAACGTTTGTAACGTATTACATTATCCGGTGTAAGTTGAATCGTTGCTCCCTTCTTGGGGATCCACATCGGGCCATAATTATCTACTGTCCAGTTTTCAGTTCCTGTCCCGGAGTAAGGAAACAAATAGGGGCTTTTGTCCATTGGCCCCATCACAGCCTGGGTAACATCTTTTACCATGGGTAACATTTTTAGCGAGGCCATTTCTCCATCAGTCATGCTAATTTCATACAAATTATTCTGGATCATATAAACCTGGTTTTTATTCTGGTCATCCATATTGTATTCAATACCCATGCTGTTTAATTGCTCCGGGTCCAGTGGCGCTGATGTGGTAACATCATATTTGAATTCATGATATTCCGGGAAAGGCTGGGCTACGCCATCAATATAAATTACCCTGTTTTTTATTTGTATAGTATCACCGGCAATAGCAGTACATCTTTTTATAAAATTCTCCCGTTTATCAACAGGCCTTGTAATTATCATATCGCCATATTGATCCCAAACTCTCTGGCGGGCTTCCTGTTCTGAAAGGTGTTCATCAATCATCCTTCTTTGGATTTCCTGGTAATAAGTCACCCTTGAACCAAAATTAATTTCATCATTAATAAGTGTATCGTTTACAGGAAAATTAAAAACGACCACATCATTCCTACGAACAGGCCTGGCAAACCAACGGGTATATGGAATATGTATCCATTCTACGTAAGATTTTATATTCAGACCAGGAATAGTATGATGTACAAAGGGCATGGCTATTGGTGTATTTGGAATCCGTGGCCCGTAACTGAATTTACTCACAAAAAGGAAATCATTTACCAGCAGCGTTTTTTCCATGGAAGGAGTTGGAATGGTATACGCCTCAAAAACAAACGTTCGGATAAGTGTGGCAGCAACGATGGCAAAAACGGCGGCGTCTACCCATTCACGAATAGCCCCTTTTTTATAATTTTTTACAACAGGTATTCCGGCATATCGCTCCTGGTCTGAGTATCCCAGGTAAGGAAAATAAATAAAGGGCAACAAAACAGTTAATGCATGATGACCCAGGCCGAACCTGCCAAAATGCTCAACAAATTTTATGCAAATCCAAATCGTAATAAACTGTCCGGCAATTGGAATCAACTGAAGAAAAAACCAAATTCTTGGTAATCCCATTTTCTCCACCATGCACCATGTATTATATAGGGGTATAAGCGCTTTCCAGGGAGTTATGTCTGCCTTTTTGAACATCCCATACATCCCTATCAGCGAGAGGACTAAGGTAATGATAAACAAAAGCCATCCTATGCTGATGGCCCCGAATGCGATAATAAATAAGAGTAAAAAATTGCTCATACCTGAATTTTTATAATGCGGACAAATGTACCGTTTTAAATCTCTTCATGAAAAACCGGTGGAAAATACTTATCATTAGTTTAACAATATTTAACTCATGAAATTTCAAGCCGTTATTCAGTCGTTTTCAGCTTCCAATATTTTTTTCAAAAGTGAATTTACCTTGTTCGATCGGTTCATGATCATAAAATGACCTCCATCAGGGATTACAAAGTCTGCTTTTATATTTCTTATTGGAAAAATATGATCTTTTCCGCCATGAATATGAAAGAGCGTTTTGGGTTTCCATTCATTTTTCCAGTTTATAATCTGGTGAATGGCCCAGTTGGTGTATTGCTGAGATACATTTCTACGATATGTTCTTACTAATTGTAGTTCTTCTTTTGTCTCAATTCCCAGGTTATGATTTTCTAGCGGCTCTATAATCCTGAATGTCCTCATTGGAAAAATTTTGTCAAGTTTCAATGCCCCGGAGAGCCTCATCCACCCCGGTAATTCATGATATGTTTTGATGCTGGAAATAATTATTACTTTTATTGGATCAATAATTTTAGCAATTTCAATGCACATCATGCCTCCGAAAGACAGTCCCAATAAAACAGGATTCTCATGATCTATGCTTTTACTCATCCGCAATGCATATGACTCCATACGCTCATCTTCTTCGGGTATTTGCCATGGGATAAAATGTAAATAATTACCATTAAAATCAAGTCTGGAAAATGTGCGTTCATCTGCGCCAAATCCGCTGATACAATAAATATGATTCATAAATCATTCTATCTTGCAATAAATCTTTTTAAGGGTAGTTTTCTGCTTATACATAATTCTCAACATCCTCGGCAGTAATTGTTTTTGCGGAAAGTATTACAAGCCTTTCTACCACATTTCTTAATTCACGAATATTACCGGTCCAATTATGCTTTTGCAATAAATCCAGCCCTTTTTTTTCTATGGATTTTTTTGGTTGTCCATAATCTTGAGCTATATCTTCAAGGAATTTGTCAACAAGAAGCGGAATATCTCCAAGGCGGTCATTGAGGGAAGGAACGTGTACAATAATTACTCCGAGCCGATGATAAAGATCGAGTCTGAATTTTTTTTCTTCTACTTCTTTCAGCAGGTCCTTATTGGTAGCAGCTATTACCCTCACATCCACATTAATATCCCTGTCGGCACCCACCCTGGTGATTTTACCTTCCTGCAAGGCCCGCAATACTTTGGCCTGGGCATTCAGACTCATATCTCCAATTTCGTCTAAAAACAATGTGCCACCATTTGCCTGTTCAAATTTTCCAATTCTTTGCTTTACTGCAGAAGTGAAACTTCCCTTTTCATGCCCGAATAATTCACTCTCGATAAGTTCCCCGGGAATAGCTGCACAATTCACTTCAATCATGGGCCCCTGTGACCGGTTGCTTTTTTCATGGAGCCATTTTGCAACCATTTCCTTCCCCACCCCATTCTCACCGGTTATCAAAACCCTGGCTTCAGTTGGAGCAATTTTATCTATCGTTTCTTTTATCTTTCTTATGGAAGGAGATTCTCCCACAATCTCTTCCACCTTACTCACCTTGCGTTTCAGCACTTTGGTTTCCGCCACCAAACTGGTTTTGTCCATGGCATTACGCAGCGTAATCAGCATTCTGTTAAGGTCCGGAGGTTTGGATATATAATCGTAAGCGCCCTTTTTTACCGCCTCAACAGCAGTTTCAATGTTACCATGTCCGCTGATAATAATTATCGGAACTTCGTCATTAATCTCTCTTGCTTTTTCAAGAAATTCAATGCCATCCAGTTTAGGCATTTTTATATCGCAGATTACCAGGTCAAAATTCTTTTCCCTGAATTTCCTGAGCCCCTCTTCCCCATCAGCAGCTTCATCTATCTTATAACCTTCATAAGTAAGTATTTCAGTTATTGTTTTCCTGATACTCTTTTCATCATCAATTATAAGGATCGAAGGCATGTATTAATTTTTAAATGGATTTATTGAGTTCAGTTTATTCCAATCCAGTTTTTCAAATGTAATGATTTATAGAATTAACGAAGGTTTCCATCGATTCTTGTATCCCTGTCGATTACTTAAGTTTGCGTTAACAAAGTGAAACCAGCGTTACCTTTGATCAAAATGGAAATTATTCGGCTTCCATCATCAGGTAAGCTTTGATAAAACCATCCAGTTCGCCATCCATTACCGGCCCTACATTTCCCACTTCATAATCAGTACGGTGGTCCTTGATCATTTTATATGGGTGAAAAACATAACTTCTTATCTGGCTTCCCCACTCTATTTTTTTCTTGCTGGCATTGCTGGCGTTTTGTTTTTCCTGCCTTTTGCGCATTTCTTCTTCATATAAACGGCTTTTCAACATGGTCATTGCCTTATCACGATTTTCACCCTGGGTTCTTGCCTGCTGGCATTCTACAATGATTCCTGAAGGCTTATGAGTGAGCCTAACAGCTGTTTCAACTTTATTTACATTTTGTCCTCCGCTACCCCCACTCCTGAAGAAGGCCCATTCTACATCAGCCGGGCTTATTTTTATATCAATGGTGTCATCAATAAGCGGATAAACATAAACGCTGGCAAAACTGGTGTGGCGCCGGGCATTGCTATCGAACGGTGAAATGCGCACCAGCCGGTGTACACCACTTTCTGCTTTCAGAAATCCATATGCAAAAGGACCATCAAACTGTAAAGTGGCACTCTTAATTCCCGCACCGTCGCCTGCCTGGTAATCGAGTTCTGTTACACTCCAGCCTTGCTTTTCTCCGTACATACGGTACATGCGCAGCAGCATTTCAGCCCAATCCTGGCTTTCTGTGCCACCCGCTCCGCTATTGATCTGCAAGATGGCCGCCATTTCATCTTCAGGCTTATTGAGTGTGCTTTTAAACTCAGCCTCTTCAATTGCTTTAGTGGCGCTATCATAAGCCTCTTTAACCTCCTCTTCGGTAGCTTCTCCTTCTTTCCAGAAATCAAACAATATGGCAAAATCATCCACTTTTGACTGCACATTATTGAACAAGTTCATCCAGAACTCATTTAATTTAATTTCCTTTAAAATGGAAGTTGCCCGTTTGTTGTCGTTCCAAAAGCCGGGCGAAAGAGTTAGTTGCTTATCGTTATTTATTTTCTGCTGGCGGTTCTCAACGTCAAAGAAACCTCCTCAAAACCAATATACGGTCTCTCAAATCCTTTAAGTGTTCCTGTGTCATAGGGCGCAAATATACTGATGATTAGGTAAATGAAATTTGAATGAAATCCTCTAAATTGTAAGATTCACATTTACTTAAAATTTTATAAAATGATAGCTACATTATCAGGTTTTTACGAAAGGGACGTAAATAAATTAGCGGAAGAAATTAATTTATTTAAAAATGAAAACAATATTTGGAGGTTGAAAGATGGCATCAGTAATCCGGCAGGGAATCTGGTGTTGCATTTAACCGGTAACCTCAATTATTTTATTGGGACAATTTTAGCTAAAAACGGTTATGTAAGAGAAAGAGATAAAGAATTTTCAGAAAAAAATATACCACGATCTCAATTGATTGTTGAGGTACAGCAAATCATTCCTCTTATACAAAATACCCTACCTAATCTTTCGAAAGAACAACTCCAAAGTGAATTTCCTGTTCCGTTAGGAGGCAAAAATTATGTTACAGAAGATATGTTGGTTTTATTGCTGGCGCATTTCAATTTTCATTTGGGGCAGGTAAATTATTTAAGAAGAATTCTGGAAGCATAAGATAGATGGATTTCCCATTAAGGAAGGACACAAAGTAGATTTCATCCATGATTGTAGAATACTCTTAACGAATGAAAATCCAGGTTAAAAAATATATTACTAAATTTGGACAAACATCATTCTGTCACTACTTTGATTTTCAGACACGACTTGGGTCACGTCATTGGAGTTTGCAAATGTATCTTACAATTGGAAAAAGGCCTCATCATCAAAGATTTTCAAACCGATGAAAATTCCCTGAAAGAACTGGAATGATATTTCTCTGAATGAGGATTCGTAAATTTGCCGCGTTTGAATTTGTTAGTTTTAGCAGGATAAAAGCTAATCGGGTATAAAGATTCCTTGCCAACATTCAACAAATCAATCAAATAATTAATCAAGGATTCATTCTCAATGGTCTTTACAAAGATTGCCATAACTGGGTATAAAAATTACCAATTACAAACTTTTCACTTTACAGAAAGGATTATAGGAATATGCGGGCTAAATGGTAAGGGAAAAACAAACCTGTTGGATGCCATTAATTATTTGTGCTTTACCAAAAGTTATTTTTCCAAGTCCGATATTTTAAACGTACGATTTGGAGAAGCAGGTTTTCGGCTCGAAGGTGAATTACTAAACGGAAAAATTGATTCGCAACAAAAGGTTGTATGTATTTACAGAAATGAAGCGAAAAAGGAATTTTATCTTAATGATATTGCCTATGATAAATTCAGCCACCACATTGGTAAGTTTCCCTGCGTTATGATTGCGCCGGACGACATTAGCATGATCACCGGTGGTAGCGAAGAGCGCCGGAAATTTTTGGATACGCTGATAAGCCAGGTGGATGCAGAATACCTGCAACAATTGATTGTTTACAATAAGATTTTGCAGCAACGAAATGGATTTTTAAAGAATGAATCGTTCCAGGCAAATTTCGATTCTTATTTCCTTGATGCTCTAGATGCTCAATTGGTAGCCCCAGGAAACTATATTTACCGGTTGCGGCAACTGTATGCTGAGAAATTGATTTCAGATCGGAAGAGCGTCGTGTAGGGAAAGAGTGTAGATCTCGGT
>OBLT010001695.1_pt1 | contig 13993 bp, 10 predicted proteins | sample 1518721 | NCBI WGS metagenome assembly OBLT01 (sample SAMEA3539307, study PRJEB22396) | soil metagenome | biome: tundra; feature: field; material: soil | place: USA | collected 2010-05 | depth 0.15 m | reverse complement strand
AAACGAGGGCCGGTTTAACCATCTTAAAAACCTGTGCCTTGTTTAGTGACCCCCGAACCACGATTAAGTTTCAAGAATTTCACGCAAAGGTGCAGGGAAACCAAGTCGCCAACCAATCTTTATTGCACACGAAACTTACCCAAATCAATTCCATCCCTGGTGTGTGAAGCAATTTTTTTAGCATCCCTGGTATCATCATCAAGCCCCTATTGTCCCGCATCCTCAAAATCGAGATATAGATCCAGGTAAGGAGCATAATCAGCGATAGTGCCCTTGGGCCTTCCAGCGGCGCAGCTTTCACATACCCCGTGTGGGGGCAGAAGTACTACATAGTCCATAGGTACTTTCCACAATCCGGCAACCTTGCGGACGTTATCCAAAAACCATGGGGGGATGGAGAAGTCAAGGATCACCTCATAACCTGCCAGCGCATTAGGAACTGCCGCAGCCACCATGGAGGTCATTATCATTTTAAAATCCTGGGATCGATGATGCCCGGTTTAGTTTTGGCAATAAAAGTCCAGAAATGATCTCCCTCAATATAAGTAACCGGTTCCGGCGACAAGGAAACCAATTCCCTTGCAACCGCGCTTTTCCCAGCACCTACCGGCCCGGATAGAATAATAATTGATTTCATTTTTTTAAGGAATCAGTTTTCTCTCTTGAATAATGCGATAAAGATAAATGTTACTTTAATACTATGGCAGATGCCTACCCTGCCTGCAAGAAAATTATACAGGTTTAATAACCTTGACGCCAGGAGCAGTGGGGGAAAATTTTCCAGCTTAATTTCAAATGTTGTAGCAATCGAATTAAAAATCTTCCTGATTGTTAAAGGCGGTTTTCGGCGCCTGCAAATCAAACAGGAAAACGGGATGTACCTTTTTAATAAAATTATTGTTTTGTTTTTTTCCTTTGGCTGATCAAAGGATACAAATAAGATCATGCGATCTAACAAATCCGGTAAGCGTGCGGAACATGGTGGTATAAACTTCGGTTCGGGAATCAAAACTCCAGGAGAAAAAATCTTCTCAACATCATTATATTGATTGTTTGCCATGTCTTTTTTCACATACCTACGATGTTTCCATTAATCATCAATAATTTATCTAATTTCGTTTTGTCATTTGTATCGGTAGGTCAGTGGCCAAAGTCATAAAGTACTTAAACCTGTTATAGATTTACATCAGTTCTTTTTTTCCGTATTGAAACGAACTGTCAACTTTAAATTCATTAAAAACCGGTATTTGCCTGATATGAAAAAGTCATTTTTGGTAATAGGTATCCTGGTGTTATTCATAATAGTCATTAAGTTAGCCATCATTCATCCGCCTGTTGATTTCACTACACAGGTAAAACCCATCCTCAATAAAAACTGCATTACCTGTCATGGAGGGGTGAGACAAAAGGGAGGGTTCAGCTTATTGTTTCGTGAAGAAGCATTGGCAAAAACAAAATCCGGAAAATATGCCATCATTCCCGGTGATCCGGACCATAGCGAATTGATGCGACGCATTACACTACGCAAGCCTGAGGACCGGATGCCTTATAGACATGATCCGCTCTCCAAAGAAGAAATTGATATCCTGCGCCGTTGGATAGAAGAAGGTGCCCAATGGGGTGAGCATTGGGCTTATGTTCCCGTAAAAAATGTACCTGTTCCCCAACTCAAAACATTTTTAGGATTGTTTACAAAAACTAGTTCATGGGCAAAAAATCCGGTTGATAATTTTATAGAACAAAAATTAAATGAACAGGATCTGAAACCTTCGCCCCAGGCAGATAAAAAAACGATCCTGCGAAGGGTAGCCCTCGATATTATTGGCATGCCTGCCTCCCAAAATCTGGCAAATAAATTTTTAAATGATAACGGCGATCATGCATATACTGACCTCGTTGATTCATTACTAGCATCTCCGCAATATGGCGAAAAATGGGCATCGATGTGGCTCGACCTTGCCCGTTATGCAGATACCAAAGGCTATGAACGGGATGACAGCAGAAACATATGGCATTACCGCGACTGGCTTATTCATGCATTCAATGCTGATAAACCTTATGACCAGTTCTTAACCGATCAAATCGCCGGGGATCTTTTGCCTAATGCTACAGATAATGATTTTATCGCAACTGCCTTCCACCGAAACACAATGACAAATGATGAAGGAGGCACCGATAATGAAGAATTCAGAACCTCGGCAGTTCTTGACCGGGTGAATACGACCTGGCAGGCTATCCTGGGTACTACATTCGGTTGCGTGCAATGTCACAGCCACCCTTATGATCCCTTTCATCATGAGGACTATTATAAGTTCCTCGCTTTCTTTAATGATACCAGGGATGAAGATACTTATGCCGATTACCCGTTGCTTCGCCATTATAATGATAGCCTGCAGAAAGAAATATCGTCAGTTGTAAAATGGATCAAACAAAATGGTTCTGATCAACGATCAAAGGAAGCTTATACATTCCTAAAAACATGGCAGCCTTCTTATAATTCTATTCAATGTGACAGTTTTACCAATAGTGAATTGAGTGATACGAAGTGGCTTGCATTCCGCAATCATGCCCTGTGCAGATTAAAAAATGTGGATCTCCAAAATAAAGATCAGCTCATATTTCGATACCAGTCGTATGTGAAGGGTGGTACCTGGCAGATTCATTTGGATGCTCCCGCAGGAGCGATTATCGCCATTATTCAATTGCCGGTAACAAAAGCAGAATGGACAATCACGCGATCAAAAATCTCTACCAACCACGGTATGCATGACCTCTACTTCACCTACGTAAATAATAATTTGAAGAAACCCGAAGACAACGGCGCTTTATTTGATTGGTTTTACTTTACGGATGACCTGCCCGGTAAAGACAAAATGGGGTATGCTGATATCAACAAAGAATATTGGAAACTGTTCACAGCAGACGTTCCCACCACTCCTGTCATGATGGACAATCCACCCGATATGCACCGGGCCACTTATGTTTTCGAACGGGGCAACTGGCTGGTTAAAGGCAATAAAGTGACTCCTGACGTGCCGAAATCTTTAAATCCATTTCCTCAAAATGCTCCACGCAACCGTTTGGGTCTGGCAATGTGGTTGACTTCAAAACAGAATCCGCTTACCGCAAGAACCATGGTAAATCGCATGTGGGAACAACTTTTTGGAGCCGGCCTTGCTGAAACACTGGAAGACCTCGGTTCACAAGGTGTACCGCCCACCCATCCTGAATTGCTGGATTGGTTAAGCTACCAGTTTATGAATGATGATAACTGGAGTATGAAAAAACTATTACGCACCATTGTTATAAGTGCCACATATCAGCAGGATTCTAAAATAACCCCTGAGTTATTGCAAAAGGACCCGTTCAATAAATATTATGCACGCGGACCAAGAGTTCGACTCTCTGCAGAACAGGTGCGGGATCAGGCGTTATGTATCAGCGGGGTATTATGCGATTCCATGTACGGACCCTCCGTATTTCCCTGGCAGCCCAAAGGCATCTGGCTTTCGCCATGGAATGGTACCGATTGGGTGCAAAGCAAAGGTAATCAGCAGTACCGCCGTGCCCTATATACCTATTGGAAACGATCGGCCGGCTATCCATCCATGATCACATTCGATGGGGTTTCACGCGAAGTATGCACAGCGCGACGTATCCGCACCAACACCCCATTACAGGCGCTGGCTACTCTGAATGATTCTTCGTATATTGACATGGCAAGGCGCTTTGCTCACCGCATGCAAAGCGAAGCAGGCAGCGATGTGCAAGGACAAATCAGAAGAGGATTCGAACTGGCGACCAATCATACTGTTGATGATAAAAGTTTCCAAGCCTTGATGAGATTGTATAACGTATCATTAAGCCAATTTAAAAATAATCCTGAAAAGGCCTGCGAATTTATGGGCGGAGTAAATACCTCAGTTAATCCTGACACAGCCGCATTAACTGTAGTAGCGAATGCAATATTGAACCTGGATGAAGTGGTGACCAAGAATTAGAACCTGTGAGAAAAAATGAGATTCAGTTTAAATAGCAGTAAATTCAGAAGCCATGTAAAAATAAAGAGGCAGAATAGAATCGGCGAAAGCAGGGGTGAGCATTCAATGGTCCTATTCCGACAAGTACATTTATAATGATTTATCATGACCCAAAAAGAATTACATAATCAACGGTTATTAAGAGATGCAGAACTTGCTGCAATTCGGCAATATACCCGCCGTCATTTTATAAAAGAAAGTGCGATGGGTTTGGGCGCACTGGCTCTAGGTTCCTTTATCGGAGGATGCGTCAGTAAATCGCCGGTGAGCAGTGTTGCATTTGATCCTGCCCATCCTTTACTGCCCAAATTGCCACCCTTTCCCGGAAAGGCAAAAAGCGTGATCTATTTACACATGGCCGGTGCGCCTTCTCAATTAGAGTTATTTGATTATAAACCGGAGCTGATGAAAATGGATGGGCAGGATTGCCCGCAGTCATTGCTTGAGGGAAAACGATTTGCCTTCATACGCGGAGTCCCTAAAATGATGGGGCCGCAGGCAAAGTTTGCTCAACATGGTCAAAGTGGTGCTTGGGTCAGTGAGAACATGCCGCATCTCGCAACGATCGTGGATGAGTTATGTTTCTTAAAAGCCGTCACTACCGACCAGTTTAACCATGCACCTGCACAGTTGTTGGTACAAACCGGTTCACCACGGATGGGCCGCCCCAGTTTAGGATCATGGGTTACCTATGGGCTGGGAACGGAGAATCAAAATCTTCCGGGGTTTGTTGTATTAACAAGTGGGGGTAAGAATCCGGATGCAGGCAAAAGTATCTGGGGCAGTGGATTTCTGCCAAGTGTATACCAAGGTGTACAATGCAGAAGCGAAGGCGATCCTGTATTATACTTAAATGACCCCGATGGCATGAGCAGGGACCTGCGAAAGGCTTCCATTGATGCGATCAATGAAGTGAATCAACAGGAATATGATACGTATAAGGACCCCGAAATTCTTTCCCGCATCTCGCAATATGAAATGGCCTATAAGATGCAGATAGCTGCACCGGAAATTATGAATATCAATAATGAACCTGCCTATATTCATGAACTTTATGGCACCAAACCCGGTGAAGCATGTTTTGCAAATAATATTTTATTGGCAAGAAAATTAGTGGAGAAAGGTGTTCGCTTTGTTCAGTTGTTCGACTGGGGTTGGGATAGTCATGGTTCCGAGGCCAGCCTGGCCATTGATGTTGGCTTTATCAATAAATGCCGGCAGGTAGATAAATCTATTACGGCGTTAATACTGGATTTGAAACAACGGGGTTTATTGGAAGAAACATTGGTGGTATGGGGTGGTGAATTTGGCCGGACACCCATGCAGGAAAACCGTGAAGGGAAAAAGATGCCTTTTAAAGGAAGAGATCATCATACGGATGCATTTACCATCTGGATGGCCGGTGCCGGCATAAAGAAAGGATTCACTTACGGAGAAACAGATGAAATTGGTTATAGTACTATTAGTGGCAAAGTAGAGCCTTTTGACATCCAGGCCACCATTCTTAACCAGCTTGGATTTGATCATGAAAAATTCACTTATCAATTCCAGGGCCGGCCATTCCGTTTAACTGATACCCGGGGTAAAGTGATTGAAGATATCCTGGCGTAATTCCGCCCCTGGCAGAAGAAAAATGTTTAAAAAATTAGTGGCTTTATTTTCCATCCATATTAATCATAATCATGAATAAAAATGAAAATGAAACGTAGAAAATTTTTGGGCGCCACAGGCGCCATGGCCTCAACAATCTTTCTTTCCCCGCGAGATTTATTTGCCACATCACCCAAAACAAATTCGGGAATGAATAATAATTTTAAACTGGTAGTACTTGCCACCAACTGGGGCTTCAACGGCACCATGGATGAATACTGCGCCAAAGTAAAAAAAGACGGTTATGACGGAATTGAAATATGGTGGCCCTCCTCGCAGAAAGACCAGGATGAAATGTTTAATGCTTTGAAAAAACATAGCCTTGAGGTTGGCTTTCTTACTGCTGGTTATGAGAGTAATTACAACGAACACTTCAGCACATTCAAAAAAATGATTGATGCTGCAGCTACCAATACCATTCAAAAACCATTATACATCAATTGCCATTCGGGAAGAGATCATTTTACGTATGAACAGGGGAAAACATTTATTGATCATACAACCGCATTATCAAAAGCTACAGGCATCAGAATAAGTCATGAAACTCACCGTTCCCGTTTATTATATTCTGCACCTGTTGCGAGGCATTATATAGACACCATTCCCGAGTTGCGCGTCACTTTTGACGTATCGCATTGGTGCAATGTGCATGAAAGCCTTTTACAGGATCAGCAGGTAACAGTGGATAGGACGCTGCAAAGAGTAGATCATATACATGCACGGATAGGACACCCTGAAGGACCGCAGGTAAACGATCCCCGTGCACCTGAATGGAAGGATGCAGTGATGGCCCATCTCACCTGGTGGGATAAAGTAGCAGCCATCAAAAAAGTGAAAGGAGAAGCAATGACTGTTTTAACAGAGTTTGGGCCGCCTGACTATATGCCCACGTTGCCCTATACGCGGGAGCCTTTGGCAGACCAATGGGCTATCAATGTATATATGTTGCAATTATTAAGACAACGATATCCATCTTAAATTCTTTCCCGTGTTTCAATCCATAGAAGAATTTGTGGGTCATTTTCATCCCCTGCTCGTGCACTTGCCTATCGGTATTTTACTGACCGGCTTATTGTTGCAATGGCTATCATTCAGGGAAAAAAATAAATCATTAGTACAGGTTGTTCCTATTGTTTTATTATGTGGTACCATTACAGCACTGCTTTCCTGCATCACCGGGTACCTCTTATCAATCAGTGATGATTATAACAGGACATTGGTTAACTGGCATCAATGGATGGGTATCAGCCTTACTTTCACTTCATTCCTTTTATATGCAAAAGAAAAAAATGATCTGCTGGCCATCAATAAGAAATTTCTTTCTGTAGGATTACTTGTCCTGATTTTTATTACCGGTCACCTGGGTGGTTCATTAACCCACGGCTCCGATTATCTCTTCAAACCTCTGGCGGATATTTTTGGAAAAGACAGTGCTGCAAATATCACAATCAGGCCACTTCCCAATGTGCAACAGGCATTGGCTTATAATGATGTGATCAGGCCGATCCTGCAAACAAAATGTTATACCTGTCATGGTCCCAATAAACAAAAAGGCAAGCTTCGAATGGATGATGAGTTGATGCTGATGAAAGGAGGAAAAGATGGAAAGGTCATCGAGCCGGGCAATGTTGACAGCAGTAAGATGATACAACGATTGTTATTGCCGGTGGACAATGAAGATCACATGCCCCCCAAAGAAAAGCCCCAGCCAACCGAAAGCCAGATTGCGCTGTTACGCTGGTGGATCAGCGCAGGCGCTGATTTTACCAAAAAGGTCAGCGAAATCCCGCAGCCGGTTCCTATCAAACCCATCTTGCTGGCCTTGCAAAAAGCTCCTTCCAGTAAAAATAATTTCACAGATATCCCTGGCCACCCCGTTGAAAAAGCAGATGATAAAGTCATTGAACAATTAAAACAAAAAGGCGTCGTGGTTTTGCCTGTGGCGCAAAACACCTTTTATCTAACGGCCAATTTTGTTACGGATACACTTATCCGTAAGGAAGAACTGCAATTATTGCTGTCATTAAAAAAACAATTGATTTGGCTTAAGCTTGGAAATACCAATGTCAGCGACACCAGCATGATTATAGTTGCACAACTGGATAATCTCACCCGGCTGAGCCTGGATCATACTGCCATTAGTGACCGGGGACTCAAGGATTTAATTCCCTTACAAAACCTGGAATACTTGAACCTCGTTGGCACCAAAGTAACGGCAGCAGGAGTTTCGCAATTGAAAGGAATGAAATCACTGCATAATTTATATCTCTTTCAAACCAACGTAAACAAAGCTTACTGGGCATTCTTGCAGAAAGAGTTTCCCAAGACGCGGCTGGATTCAGGCGGTTATACAGTTCCCTTGCTGCCAACAGATACAATTGTGGTGAAAGCAAAGAAAGAATATTAATGAGTAAAATTTTCGTAACGGCAGTTCCTGTTCCAGGATTTTCCCGGCTGTTCCGTGCGGAGAAGCCAACAGCGGCCATAATTTGACAGATGCCAACATTTCTGGAATAAAATTACCCAGATAACGATACAGGATACCCGATATCGTTATTTGTGAACAGCCTTATCAGGACCGGTAAATACCAGCTACTCCTTCTCCCATTCCGGAAATCTTCCCGGTGTGGCAGGGGCGCCATATTGTTCCAATTGATCTTCGATGGTTTTTATTTTGTGATCAAGGGCTTTAAGTATTATTAATAATCCACCAAATTTATCTGCCGCGGCATTATACGACTGGATGAAGGTAGAGGTGGGCGCTGACGTAGTAGTCCATAATGAAGAAGTGATCATATCCACCCTGCTCTTTAAAGAAGTCGGAGAAGCTCCTTCGTATTGGGCCCTGAGGCGATCGCCATTCAACTGGCGGCCAAAGGCATCAAGATCTTTTCCGGCTGAGATTATGGAATCATACACGCTGCCCGGTACTTTTGCCCCTTCAATAAAAGCTTGCTTTAAATAGGTCAGTTTATCTTCCAGGGATTTTCTGTATTCATCTGCGCCTGACAGAGCCCTCGTAAGGGAAGCTACCTTTTTATTAAAATGATCCAGCGCCGCCCTTTGTTCATCTGTTTCAGCAGTTTCGTTCAATGGTCTGCAATTAAATTCCTGTGGACCTCCCAGTTCGGTGAAGACGCCATCTACAAATTTGGAAAGAGATACCTTGTATTTTCCGGGTACAACCATATAACCTCTGTCGGGATCATTCCAGGGAATGGAGCTATCAAAAGGCTTAAGGGATATAGAAGTGAAAGGGCTGTACCTGAAATCCCAGGTAACCCGGTTCACGCCTTTGTTTCCATCGGTTTTAATTTTCCGGACTACATTTCCATTGGCATCGGTGATGGTAAAAAGCAGGTAGGCTTTAGGCTCTTCTTTCTCCGTAAGTTGTTCCTTGTAGGTTGGATATTTTATTTCCCCGCCCTTTTTCCGAACTGCCTTTTCGGAATCAATTCTCTGGTCCTTTAAGGATTTAAGTTCATCTTTCATAAGGTACGTGAAGACGGCCCCATCCTCCGGATTTTTGGCGCTGTAATACCCGGCTCCCTGGAAACCCAAGCCCCTGAATCCAAATGGATTTGATTCAACATACATTTGCGCATCCTTTACCGGAAACAAGTAAGCTTCTTTGGCAAGATTTTCCTTTGTCAGTTGCCTCAGCGGCGTATAATCATCCATGATATAAATACCCCTGCCAAAGGTTGAAACTACAAGATCGTGTTCCCTTCTCTGTAAGGTCAGGCTCATAACACATGCAGTTGGTATCCCGTTTTTCAACTGCACCCATTCTTTGCCGCCGTCAGCTGTAAAAAATACGCCAAACTGCGTGCCTGCATAAAGCAAATCCTTATCCACCTCATCTTCTGCAATAGTATAGGTGCTTCCTTTTTCCGGCAGGTTGCCATTAAACAGGAACCATGATTTCCCCCCGTCTGTTGTCTTATAAATATAAGGCTTGTAATCACCGCCCAGGAAATTCTGGCAGGCCGCAAAAGCCATGTACTTATCAAAATGCGAGGGAGTTATTTGTGCAATTCTTGCATATTCCGGCAGCCCCGGCGCAAGGGATTTATTCCAGTTCTTACCTCCATCGGTTGTATAATATATAAGGCCATCCCCCGAACCGGTAAATATTATATTCTCATCAAGCGGCGATTCTGCAATGGCAGATATCTGTCCCATCGAGCTCTTGCTGGCCAGTTCATCAATACTCCAGCTCCTGTCCATCAGTTGTTCCATTTCTGAGGGAACTCCGCGGGTAAGGTCAGGACTTATTACATTCCAGTTGCTACCCTGATCATTGCTCCGGAATATTTTGTGGGCCCCGAAATACAAACGGTTGTGGTCAAATTGGGAGATCAATAAAGCCGCATCCCAATCAAACCGATACCCGGTATCGTTCAGGTCATACGGTTTAATGTATAGTTGTTCTCCCGTTTTTTTATCATAGCGGACCAGTCCGCCGTTTTGCGATTGTGCGTAAACGATATCTGCATCTTTCCAGTCAGCCTGCGATTGAAAGCCATCGCCGGAGGTAGTAAAAAACCAGTCACTGTTAGTAATGCCGCCGGAACTTATAGTTCGTGATGGTCCGCCAAAACTGTTATTATCCTGTGCGCCGGCATACACATTATAAAAAGGAGTTGTATTGTCTGTAGTTACTTTATAGATCTCGGCAATGGGAATATTAGCTTTAAATGCCCATGTGCTCCCCTGATCATAGGTATCATATACGCCGCCATCGCAGCCGTCTATCATGTGTTGATTATTCTTCGGATTTATCCAGAGGAAGTGATTATCCGGGTGCTTTTTATCCTCGCCGAGTGTCTTCCATGTTTTGCCGCCATCAATGCTCACCTTTATATACACATCCATACTGTAAATGCGGTCAATATCTTTGGTATCGCAGAATAATTTCTGAAAGTAGAACGGATAGGTGGAAACGTAACTGTTTTCTTTTTTCCAGCTTACCCCGCGGTCAATACTCTTATATACACCGCCTTCTTTTTTGGCTTCCACAATCGCAAACAACACATCCGGGTTCACCGGTGATATGGCCATTCCTATCCTGCCCAAATCTTCTTTCGGCAGGCCCGTGGTCATCTTCTGCCACGTTTCTCCGCTGTCGGTGCTGCGATAGATACCACTTTCCGGGCCGCCGCTTACGCCGGTATATAATTTCCGCATCCGCTGGTGTGCCACAGCATACAAAATATTGGAATAACGGGGATCCATATGTACTTCAAAACAACCTGTATATTGACTGACAAATAATATGTTCTTCCAGGTCTTGCCGCAATTGGTGGTTTTGAATATCCCCCGGTCGCCACCGGCAGTTCTCAATGAACCATACGCCGCCGCGTATATGATATTTGAATTGGAAGGATCAATAACGATGCCGCCGATGTGGGCAGAACTGCCGAGTCCCATATTTTTCCAGTTCTTACCGCCGTCTTCACTTTTATATATTCCATCGCCATAGATTACATTGCTCTGGTTATTATTTTCCCCGGTGCCCACCCACACAACGTTAGAGTTGGTAGGATCAATAGTTATGGCGCCAATCGAATAGGATTTTTCATGATCGAATACTGGGGTGAAGGTTACCCCGTTATTTTCTGTTTTCCATAAAGAGCCATGTCCCGAGCCAACGTAATATTCATTGTGATCAAATGGATTCATAGCCAGCGTTACCACCCTGCCGCCGGTAACCGCAGGGCCAATGCTTCGGAAGGCAAGGCCGCTTAAAGCAACATTTTTCAGCGAATCTGTTGCCGCCGGTTTTTTTTCTTTCTGGGCAGTAACTTTCAGGCATGCCACCAACAGTAGGGCGGAGAGGGAGAACCTGGTAAACTTTATCATATAGCAGAAAATTATAGCTAAAAGTAAGAATTCTAAAATTACGGACATTCATAGATACGTGCTGCAGAGCATAGAACCTGAAGAAAACAGATGATCATTGCGGGCACCTTAAGACAATGCTTGCCATGCCTTCGGTCTAGTACATAAAAAAGGGTTCATGTTTCCACAAACCTTGAATTCCTTTTCTATTCAGGCAATCCTTACATTTTCTTCAGAACCGTAATTTCCGGTTTGCTTATTACCCCGGCAGCTTCCATATCTTTGGCCAGTTGCGGGTTTTGCATAAAAGCCTGCATGGCTTCCATACTGGCAACCTCGCCAATTAAGGTTAATTTGTTTGGGTTGTCCACCGAAGTGTAGACTGCAAGCATATTTATGTTCGATGCTTTCCGTAAGGGCTCCCCCGCATCATATACTTTTCTCCATGGGGCATAGTCTTTTACTTCGTGGGTTAATAACACTGTTAATCATTTATGTGAGTTTTATGGTGAAGTGCTAATGTAGTAAAATACCTACAGAATTTGGGCAGCAGCTACTTTTTTTATAAAAATATAAACCGGGAAGCTTCTAACTTTAAGCAATGGCAGACGAGCGTACTAAAGCAATACGCAACAAAAAAATGACCGCTATTATAGGCAGGAATACCAAACCTATCCGAAGGCCACAAATGACTCCAATGGAGACTACTTTGGAGAAATGCTCGTTCGCCGTTTTTATATGCCAATGGATACCGCTACAAACTCCACGACAAAAGCCTGCCTAGTAAACCGGATGTTGTTTTACCAAAATACAGAACTGTAATATTTGTACATGGCTGCCTCTGGAATGGACATAAAAATTGTAAATACTTTGTGACTCCCAAAACCAGAACAGAATGGTGGCTGAATAAAATCAATGGCAAGTGATAGAAATCCCGGAGATGAAGTCTATGCCAAACTAGGAAGGTTTTTTTGAGTCACTATTATGCAAGAAATCTTCAATAAACCTCAAATTCACCTTGTGAATCTGCTTCTTCCGGAATAATCGGCAATTTGGAATGTGTTTTTGCCAGGTTATACTAATGCCATATTAGCCCACCGAATGAAATTCCCAGAACCTGGTTTGCAAAAAAGGCCTACTTAGAAATCGCCATAATAGGTATATGACTGGCGAGTGCAAGCTTCCTGGTATAGATTTTAAAAACCTGATTGATAAAGCCCTGCTTTTTAGGAACCGTAATTATAACATCAATTTCTTTGGTTTCCGCAAAACTGGTAATGCTTTCTAAAAAATCATAAGCCCTTGAAAAAAAGAATTCCGGATTATAACTCTTAAGTTTTGATTCCATTTCCTCTTTTTCGATCTTATATGCTTCGGAAAGCTCAACGTAGTGTTCACTATCTACATTCAGGATATAAAGTTTTGAACTGAATAAATCCAATACTTTCTTAAGTGAATCAAAAGGCGTTTTACGTGCGACATCTTTAAGGTCTGAGGCAAAAAGTACATTTTTTATCCCTTTGAACTTTACATCAGGAGGAATGATCATGATGGGAGTGTTGATATTAATTATCATGTTAAGGGTATCGTTTCCAAAATTCACATTCGTCATTCTTGAACTCCCATTGATACCCATAATTACCATATCTATATGGTTGAAAAAAACGTACTTTGAAATATTATCAATAAAAGAACCTTCCTCCGATACAATAGTAATTTCCTGATTAGGGCTATTTTTAAGGAAGTCTTTTATAATTTTCAATTCAGCATCTGTTGCCGTTTTTTTGGATCCTTCTTCCTTGTCCTTCAATGCAGAAAAAAAGACGTTTCTGTAAACATGGTACAATATTATTTCAGTTCCGGGAATATCTTTTGTCATTTCAATTGCATATTCCGCAGCACTTTCTGAAGGTGTAGAAAAATCTACCGGGACAAGAATTTTTTTCATAACAAATTTTTAGTAAGGTAATTAAAATAAACGGCAAAAAATCCTTTAAAATCCGCAAGTGAAAACAAGGAAGATTTTTTTAATAGCTAACTATACACAAGGGCCGATGTGCATACCAAATCAACCCGCAGCTTTAATAACTTGTCCTGATTTATCGGGATGAGCCAGATACATCATTTCTTCATCCACTCCTACTGTTGTAACAAAATATCCTCTTGACCAGAAGTGATTTTCCCAATATGGTTTCTGTTTTAATTTTGGGTAACTCTTAAATATTTTTATAGCCAACTTACCTTTTAAAACTCCCATCAATTCTGAAACTGAAACCTTTGGTGGTATTGAACATACTATATGAATATGATCAATTTGTACATTCAATTCTATAACGTGATAACTTCTTATATTTTCCCGCCGGCATAACATAAAGTTATGGCATAGCCTGCAGAACATTACCATCGCCAAAGGCGGTGGGTTTTCAAGTTGCACTAAAAAGCATGCAAAAAATAGCTGA
>OBLT010001694.1_pt1 | contig 13996 bp, 8 predicted proteins | sample 1518721 | NCBI WGS metagenome assembly OBLT01 (sample SAMEA3539307, study PRJEB22396) | soil metagenome | biome: tundra; feature: field; material: soil | place: USA | collected 2010-05 | depth 0.15 m | reverse complement strand
GTGCAGTCATTTCTAATTACCCCCATTCTTCTTGGGTAGGCGGCGGATAGTCTCTGGCGCCTCAACCCAAAAATCCACATCCATCGGGGAGTACACACCCAGAGTGACTACACTAACCAGTGCGTAGAAAAAATTGGTGCGGTATTCAACCTTGGCCAGTCCGAGCCCGTTGTCCGCCTTACGAACATGACGAGTGTCATCGTCCCAGTTGAAACCGTAGAATGACCCATGGACGGTCTCTTGGCCATACTTGGAATCTGGGGTTTTCGGGCAGTCTCCCTCAACGGCAATATGCATGCAGCCGCTTAACATACTCATCGTGCTGGCAACAATCAGTGTGGAGATCCATTTCATGATAGCCCTCTCCTTTTTATCTTGCATGAACATGAAAATATCATCCTGATAAAATTAGACAAAAGAAGCAAGTTTGTCTAGTTTGCGGTGGTTCGATACGGTGAAAATCCTTTTACCCGGTTTGACAGGATTTCGGAACAGGGCGTATAATTAACTGAATCTCCAATATTAAGGTACATACAAACTCCTCGATAATATGTTTGCTACACTATCAAAGTGAAACGTTCGAACATGGTTCGTACTTTCCATTATGTCGCGGTCGGGCGGTGTATAAACAGCGGACTCAAATAAAGATCCTTTGCTTTGGCTTTAGTTGATAGCATTTTACTTGAGCATGCAATCAAAACCATTTTTTTCATATCAATAGATCTCCTTTTTAGATGCTTCACCAATCATTCAATGGGTTAAGTTCATAAAGGGCAGCCGCCAGCTATCGTCTATAGGCATCACATCATCTTTACTGACCCAGAGATTTGAACCAGCCGTTTCAGCTTGTGAGTACGCCCAATAAGTGATCTTTTCGGTAGCGTCCTGATTGTGGAGAATGCCGCACGCGTCAAATTCCTGGGCAAGTGCTTGACCATGGAATTGATTCCTTTTCTGCCAGTTTTCAAGGTGGCACGGAGCAGCAAGAAAATCTCTCTTACTTCTGTTGCAGACAGAGTGAGCGAGTACAAAATTGTGGCCGAGATCTAGCGGATAACGAGACCATGGGATAAAATGATCAATATCTCCGCCTTCTCGCAGTCTGCCATTGCAATAAAAGCAATCACCTGATTGAATGCTTTTGAGGATTGCGCGGAGACCCGGTAATATAGTGCGTTCTGCGCCAAAAAGAAATTCAGCAAGGTCTGACTCACCCAAGACATCCACGTTTAACATTCTTATATGGCGGATCCACGCACCATGTACTAAGTTCCGAATCAGGTCATAAAATTTTCTAAAATTATAGACAACTCCAGGGTAAAGATTGATGATGTTACCGCTGCCATGCTGTTCATATAAAAACGGCATAATCGTCCGCCCGACAACTTGCAGTTTCCAAAGGGGCATCTGCGTTATAGTTGCAGCAACCTTGTTCAACAAAGAGCCCCAAACCAGGGTGTTGTTTCGTGCTGCGGATAATGAGCCATTGAACAGGTTGTGAAGTTCCATTATCCGGCTCAAAACAATCGGCTGCGGTCCTGTCCCTTGCTTTAGAACTCTAACGGGTGCCTGGAGGTTACCGTGTGCATACGGTACAGCCTGCCGCCAGTAATACTCTGCAAAACTTTCTGCAATGTCACGTGTCGTTAACTGCAATGGCTCGCCGGAGTCATCACCTTTTTCAACGGCAAAATCGGCAAGGGACATGATCAAAGCAAATTTGTAAGTAGCTACGAAGGAGCCTTCTTCGAGGATTCTCTGAATATTTGTGATGAATTTTAGTTGTTCTTCCGCTGCCGGGGTTGTCATATAATTTTCCAGTACGGTGCCTTCTCGGGCATGATCCATCGTACTCCGCCGCGCGGGTCTGCGGTGTCGCCTTCATAGCGGGGGATCAGGTGGATGTGCAGGTGCATCACCGTCTGGCCGGCAGCTGCTCCGTCGTTGATGCCGATGTTGAAACCGTTTGGATTTTTTTCATGTATCAGGAGTTCCCGCATTTCGGCCAACAGGTCTAAAAGTGCCGTCTGCTCTTCTTTGGTTGCCTCGAAAAATGAAGAGATGTGTCGCTTCGGGATGATCAGACTATGGCCGGGAGTGATGGGGAAGCTGTCGTATAATGCAAAAACACTGTTGTTGGCCATGATGATTCTGGATTTGTCCAGATTGCAAAATAGGCAGACTGATTGGTTCTGTAAATAATGATTTTCAACTTTCAAGGACAGACTCCATTTCCCCTTGTTGATTGTTCATCAGCTTGACCCACTACCTCTCCGTTGTTTCATATTCGATTCTTAATTTACCATCCCACCTGAGTCCATTATATGATTGTTTAGCTCTTCTTGGCTGTTGGAAGTTAATGGGCAAAATGCCAGTTGCTCAGATACGCTTCAACAACATTATTGATTACATGTTCATACGAGGGCGGAGTTCGTTTAACACCTGTATAACGAGCAATATACTTTTCAAGGGTTAGACGGGACTTCCCAAAAGCCAGTTCAGGGTCATCGCCGAGTTCCATAGCTTCATTGATCCTTCCACAATCAACAAGTGCCTCAATCAAACGCACAAGCGGTGTTTTCCAATGTGGATTGACCCTGTTGTTTATCGATTTGAAGATTGCTACGTAAACATCTGACACAACAACATTCTTTGCCTTCAGCATAACACGATGCATATTCGTGAGGCTTGGACCATCAATTTGGGATAATTGGTTGATTTTGGTGGTTTGCTCAATAGTTATAATAGTTTCAATAGTTAATTTTACGATGTCTAATAAGCCAGAAAGTGATTCAATCCTATACTCCTCGAATAACGTGATGACTTGATCGTAAGTCCCTTTCAATTGATCTAACTGAAGGAAATTGTCGAGTACCGTCCCAATCCTTACAGTTACTTCTGCTGAAGTCCCATTTAGTTCCCCAAACCACTGCAACCACCTTTTCAATGGTTTGATAGTACTGGGACTGTAGCTATAAAAACAATGATTAATCTTACCCTCATTGACTTCGGCCCTGCAACAAGGTGCATATTTTGTTGTGAAACGGGAGTATGCATTATCATCACTAGATTCAAAAAATATTCTGGGGAATAAACTGGAAAAGGGCCAGACATCATATTCCAAGCAAGCGTTTATTACGTCTTCGATTATCAGTTTTGCAGGATCACGCTGCAGGATATAGTCAATAACTTCGCCGATTCTTGCACCAGCCTTGTCGAATTGGTCTTTAAGATCTGCAAACCACTGCAACCATCTGTCCAATGCTTTGGCAGTCCCTGGTGTATAGCCATTAAAGAAGTAATTCATTTCCCCTAAACCCACATCTTCCCTACAGCTAGCAGCATATTCCTCAAAAAACTTGGCCGCCAAGCTGTCATCAGAATCGAAGAAAACTGTTCTGCCGATCTTTAAGTCGTTTGCGGTATCGAAGTCAATAAGTCCGGTGAGACAGGCACATAACATAAACTCAGCATGTCCCAACGTCCCTTTTCCCACTCTGAGCCATTCAAGGCCGATGGTGCGGTTGTTTGCTATATCAATGGGAGCGACTTTACTGAGTAGCCTTTTCAGGTAATGAGAATTGTTCCCACCAGTCAATAAGGGATTATTCTCGATAGCCTTGAGAAGCTCGCCAGCTCCTGTCACCTTATTTTGGTAGTTTATCCAGAGCTCTACCAAATTCAGCTGCCACACATCGCCCCGGTTTTCTGTGACCCTTATCTCTTCCATCAATTGCGACATCGGCCATTGGGGCAGGATCTTCTTATAAATCTCCTTGGCCTTCTCCCAATTTTCAGCCCTGGCAATTCTTGCAGAAAGGACTATTTTGTAAAAGTCGCTGTCCGGCAGGAATGTGCCAGGCCCGTGTAAATCTACCAACCTTGAAAGGGCATGGTCAACTGCAATCCCTGACGCATCTGGAGGAGGATTCTCAATGTATGATCGCCAGATTTTGTCTGCTGCTGAATAATCAGCACGCAGATATGACACTTCAGCCTGTGCCAGTTGGATGGCATAATGCTCAGGTGGTAGTTTATGGGAATGTATCAGGTCTGACAGCCATGCCAGCGCCTTATCATCCGCTGCATTTATGACAGCAAAAACTTCTGTCTCAAGATTTATTGGAGTTCTGATGCCGTTTGCAAACAAGGCTATTCGGAAAGCATGCAGTGGAAATGCTCCAGATGCTTTTTGCAGAGCATTTTCTATCCACCTGTGCACTGATTGGAGAAGCATATCAAAAAGAATTTCAGACGCGTTCTTTTCTTCGGTGATGATGTCAATGATCTTATCGATCATGATATCCCAGTCATTCGGAGGTGGTACTAGCTCAAGAGCATTGAATTCTGAGAGAGAGCCCAGCCACCATCCCAGCAACCGCTGGTCCAACCCATCAGCATTATTGTTTTCATGATGCCAAAAAACCTCAGTTCGAACGTCTTCCCACAACCATTTTAACCGGACCTTCGTATAGTAAGACGTTGCAACGGTAAATTCAGGAGCTGAGCGAGCTGCTTCAATTGAGTGCTTTAATAATTCTGAACTATCAGATATCGGGCCATCAGCGTCATAGAGACTACACAACGCTGAATGAGCTATGTGCCGCAAGTGCTTAGTTATGGGGCACTTCAGCAATTCGGACCAGAGGGCTTGGGCTTCACTATCCCGACTCATTCGCTGACAAGCCTTGGCTCGAACCAAGATTGCTTCTGGAACTCCCGGCAATACATTTTCAATGAGAGAGATGGTTTCCCATAAAATCGGAAGTTCACTTTCACCTGCGCTGTTTAGTACATCCAAAGCTCTTGAGCAGGCTTCTTGGCGTTGAAGCGGCATTAAGCCTCGAACCATACCGTAAACCCGTATCCACGCTGCTGTTTTATGCTCCGGCGTATCAGTCAGCAAACGGCCTGTCCAACCAACGACGTTGTCAAGGAGTGACCGTCCTCTAGCTTCTTCCTCTTCGACGTGCTTCCATAGTTGTTGCATTTCTGCGTCTGTAGGAATTGATGAAGAATGCCTCTCAAGCGAATCAAGCAGGTCTTTAATCTCTGTACCAAGCCGTTCTACTAATTGCTCACGAACTTTTATATCATGTTCAAAATCTCCGTCAGGTACACAGCTACTGCAACTGCGGCAATTACCCAAGACCACCTCTCCGGTTTTCAAATAACCGAGAAGAACGGCTCGAAGACACTTAGTGTTCTTTTCCTGTGGGATTGTTCCATCCTCATTCACCCCCACATAATCTGTCAGCAAAAGTTTATAAGCAGCACGGTCGTTATCCATTCTACGATCATGTATATCCATAAAAGCATCAAGATACATATAAAACCAAGTCGGATCCTTTAAAGCTTCTCCTGGAAGTACTTCCCATCCCTTGGGTTTAGGAAGATATTCATCGCGCCCAAACCAATCGTCTACTGACGGTTCAAAGTTTCCTTTATAGTTTACATGCCTCGACTGGCCGTTATTAAGTGCAATTTGGGCGAACTTACACGCCTCAGTATACGATTCACGATCAATTGCACCGGAATAATCACGTTTTTCGGATATAGATTTGAGATCCTTTGCAGCTCCATAGTAAGGAACTGTAATTTTATTGAAATCAAGAAGTTTAGATCGTCCTCTCCCATCGTTAGGTAAACCATCCCTTTTTATATCCAATAGCATTGAAGCTGTATCAGATAGAGTCATCCCGAGAAAACGTGCAAATTCAATTATATCTACATTCATACAGCGCTGAATCCATGTTTTCAGGTCATCGGGGGTAATCTTTATTTCACGGAATAATTCTCCAAAATAGGCATTTGAAGAGATAATATCCTCAGCATTGATAAATGCATTTTGTGGATTATTGCAGCTGAGTACAGCACCAGGTTCTTGAAGTGTTTTTATCAAACAAATTCCTTTAATCCCGTCAATTTTAGGTTGGATTCGATAAAGCGAAGATAAAATACGGCCAACGCAGCTGATTTTATCAGTATATATCTGTCCACGATCCAGAACTTTTGAAACCTCATGGCTTTCATATCCTTTTGGATTACGCATGGGGAATTCTGGCCAGTCGTATGTTCCTTGCTGCACAAGCGCATCAAAAAAAGGTAGAACTTCATCGCTTGTAAAATACAAGTGCTTACTGATTTCTCTATTAAAATTGGATAGAAAATTATGCATTGCAACGACATCAGTACGTCGAATGTACTTATCTGACAGAAAGAAGTCTTGAATCTCATAGTCACTTTTGCCTTTAGAGGTACCATCATCCTTAGCATCAGGGCTGTAATATAGCACGACATCAGAAACGTGGCCATCTCTACCAGCTCGCCCCGACTCCTGAGCATAAGCCTCAAGATTTACGGTCGTGGACCTATGGATAATCAGGCGAATATTCGCCTTATCGATACCCATTCCAAAGCCTTTAGTTGCTATCATGACTGACTTATCACCATCTATAAATGCGGCCTGCTCCGTTCTTTGACTTCGACCGCTAAGATCGCCATAATCTATACCTTTTTGAGAATCAGACGTAACTCCTGCCCTGTAAGATTTCATTTTCCCATGATAGATAGCCACGCGTTTTCTAAGCAACCGCTCGATGTATGAAGCAAAACCGGTAACGCCAGCGCTATACTTGCCTTTGTCTGCAGAATCTTTCTCACTAGGTAGATAATTCGATTTAAAATTAGGGTTGGGGCCGGTTCATGGCATGAATATAATTGCTGAGCCTGGAATTTCATTGTTCTCATTTTCGGCGTAAAACGACTGCAAACGATCAATGATTTCATCCGCTTTTTTTTCTGTAGAGGAAACTGTTTTAACAATCAGGTTGAGTTCGGCCCTGTTAGATGAGTAAATATAAACATCCCCTCCTGATTCAAGGGGAGCATTGACTAGGTTCAATTCATCGCAGAGATCAACCCTGACCTCCGGACTTGCAGTTGCAGTAAGGGCTATTCGAACGGGTTTTACACCTACGCTGGATAGTTGGGTAATTAAATTCAGATAACTGCTGCGGAAATCATGACCCCACTGACTGATGCAATGAGCTTCATCTAAAGCAATATATCTAATTCCAATAAGATCATTTGTTCGTTTTAGGGCATTAAGAATGTGGGATTGCTGAATCTGTTCAGGGGTAAAGTAAGCAAGCTTGTAATATCCCATTTCAAGGCTTTTAAGGCGTATCTGCTTTTCTTTGAATGAAACATCACCGTTGATGAAAGTCGCAAGGTTTTTGAGTCCATACCGATTATCAATACGATTATCAAATTGATCCTGCATTAAAGACTTTAGGGGGGTAACAACTATTGTCAGGCCTGAAAAAAGCATAGCAGGGAGAATATAGCACTCACTTTTACCACCTCCGGTTGCGGCAATTCCAAGAATGCTATGCCCGGTTAACACATGAGAAAGAATCTCATGCTGGAAGGGACGCATTGACGTAAATCCAAACAGCCGGTAAGCAATTTCGTCAATTGCTTCTTTAGACGAGTCTGTATACTCACTGAGGAAAGCTTCTTTAAAAGACTTCGGTTGTTGTTCTTCAACAACTACATTCTGTGAAAGTTTAATTTTCCAGGATTTGGCCCAAGTATCCTGTTGAAGCTGACCACCTGTTATTTTAACCGGAGTACCAAACGAAAGGCGAGGCAAGACATAACCAGTTTCACGGACAGCAGATAGTGTTGAAACGTCAGAACGCGAAATATCAATAGGGCATAATTTTATTCGTTCATTTTCGTTCACTGGCGTTTCATCGTCCATTTGAACTAATTGCCAGACTTTTTCGTCTTTTTTCCAGAACGTACCCATAAAACGCGTGAATATTTCAGTGCTGTCATTTCTCGGTGTTATGTGTGTCACTGAATTCTCTGCCAGTTCTATGCTGGTATAACTCCATGAGAGCAGTTCGTTCGAGAATTCATTGAAGCCACGTTTATCACTACTGTTTTTGTGAATAAGTTCCCGGAGAGTACGATAAAGAATTGTTTCATGAAGTGATTCACGACGCGAATTCCAGCACGTTCCGCATGGAGTAACGCCTTCAGTTTCTAAACTCTCGCATGGAAATATTGATTTAAGAGCGATGTTTTTTGATAATAAAGCTGACTTCCACAAGTTCATTGCGCGGCATTTAATATTATCACCAGGTTCAATTATTGTGGCTATGCTTCCATAAGGCATTGATGCAATGCTGGCTGCTAAAAAAGTTTTACCGCTTACAGTCAGTTCACTTAAAACATTTGAAGCAAATAACAGCACTTTTGATTCACCAGCGTGCTGAACTGGTGCTTGGTCTATATCCGACTCATACCATCCTGCCGAACGCCCCCATGATACAATTTTATCTAAAACGGTTGACATGCTCGTATTCATATAAATTGAAGATTTGCGGCGTTCTACGGCATCACAGAAAGCATCAACCGCATTTCTAGCCATTGCTCTGCAAACACCTGATTTTTCATGGCATTCTATGAGAAGAGATTTAACTGGAAAGGGCATGTCGGTAAGATGGCACGTGGTTGCCCAGGCCAACATGAAATCGAGTACTGCAACAGCCGTGGTTCCAGCCCCTACACCGATGTCTATGACTTTCAACTCACCTGAAATTCGATCTGCACGTACAAAATCAAAGAGGCTAGACTGAATTTTCGGGACATTTGTTGTAAAATAATATGCGAGATACAGCTCAAGGAAATCTTCTTCTTTGTATCTGGAAGGTGTGAAGTCTGATCGGGATTTTCTGAACTGATCAAAATAATCAGCTAGCTTCTGCAGTTTTACCTGATGTTTCTTTAAAATCCCGTTCATGCTGTCGCATCGGTTTTGCGGATCGGGAACACTTCCGAACAGGATGTCGAACTGAGCATCCTGCACATAAGGCGATATTCGCGCTCTTCCTCCAGGCACAAGTATGTTTTCCAACAAATCAATCATGGTTGCCTGTGAATATCAGAAAAGAGATGAGTTTTCTGGCGATACAGTTATTGACTCATCAATATAATCCTGGGAGATGGCGCTCCATTCTGGATTATGGCTCGTAACCATTTCCAGCGCTCGGTCATGATTTGTGGTCGCATAGCAGTACCGGCAACCGAACCCGCAGGAGTTGTTGACGCCTATATCAATGCTTTGGTGACAGAGACATCCCTCACGCTGCTTATGAAGTTTAGGTTTAAGTGGCGCTGGGCGTCCTTTTAGCCTGTTTAGCAATCTTGCGTCAACGCAGCTTCCATGTAAAATCTCCGGAATATCCACTGCTGCTTCAGCGCAAGACTCGACACTCAGATATCGACTTGAAGCCTCTGCTACAATCCGGTTTAACAAGCCGATATATGCGGCAGGATCGTATGAGACCCCATTGTCAGAGTTTCCTATCCGTCGTTGTGTCTTCAAGTAAGGGTCGATGACACTCACTACAAGCTTACTCGTAGCTGATCCTATTGCATCTGCAATCCGGCGAAAATTGCTAAAGTGCCAATCAGCAGTAATTTCGTTGTTTAAAATAATTGGATCATATCTCCAGACGACTCTGTCCGGACCGATAACATCTGACAGGGCAAGGAATGTTTTGATAGATGTATTCAGAGACGGAGAGCGCGGATCGATGGTTTGAGGGTATCCAATGACAGTGTATTGAAAGTAATACGAGAACCCTGCTTTGTCCAATTCCGGAAGGTATGGGATGAGAGGGGCTGGGTGACGGGTCCAGAATACAAAGCCAAGCACATCCTCTTTTCGGAGGCTCACCCGATAGAATTTTGCTGGATACATCGGGTTGGGGTAATAGCAGAAGCCTGCACGTATTCTGTTCATCAACCATGGGGTATAAAACGCTGGGATATCCGTCCGACGACTGGCGGATATGATCTTCTCCTGACTACTCACTTAATCCTCCTTGAAACAAAGGTACTTAAACTCCAATAACAACGACATTTATATGGAACGGTATAATCACATGACACCAAGTATCCAACCTTCAACCTGTGCAACGGTCCTCTCGGCAGGCGTCAGATGTGGATTGAAGTATGTCAAAATTTTGCCGTCCAGATCGGCTTGCTTCAGCCAGGTTGCAACCGAATAGGCATCGTGTTGATCGGATGTGCGGTTTTCTGATGGAATACTCCGGCTCCATAGAGACGGGTAGACTTCCACAATAGCAGATTTGCCGCATGGAATATCCCAACCATCAAAAGGCCAGAAGTGGATACGGTTGCCAATGTTCTGGCGTAGATAGCGTAACCAGGGAATTCCAGAATGGGTAGATTTAGCAACTGAACCTTTGACGTCAAAGTGAAATACTGATTTTGCTGTTTTTGCTCTCTCTTCTGTTAATCGCCGCCAGCGTGTGTTTCCACTACGATCAGCACCGTTTCCTCTTAGACCATCACGTACAAAATCAACATAGGTGTTGTCACCATCTGTTGGCCAGTGACGTTGAAAGTCATCTAGAAATTCAGGCCAGTCTGGTGGCAGGTGGTGATACTCAAAATATCGCAGAGGAAATGAAAAACCGTGATCAATTCCGACAATAGTCGGCTGATCTTCCTGAAGTCTTTCAAGAAGCCACTCAGCAACGCCACTACGTGTCCAATATGTCCGTGGGCTCGGCGGTGGCTGAATCTCTGTCGGAAAATTGTCATGGTCAGCCATGTAGACGCGCAACCCCTTCAGGCTGGATGTTGGCGTCTTGGCACCGGAATAGTCGATACCAATATATCTTCTAAAATGTTTATCCATAATCAATCGCTTCAACTCTGTAGTATTTGACAGCTCAACCTGCATTTATCTCTTGAATACCACCTACCAATGAATATTTCTGAGTTTCATTTGCACGATTCAAATCCACATAAACCGCTGGCTCAAGAGCTTCTTTTTGCCCTAGCGGGTCCTGCAAGACACTCAACTGGTATTCGTTGACTCCTGAATTATACAGCCTGTAAATGAAATATTTGTTCGTGTTTTCAATTGCCGCCGTTCGTTCGTTCCCCTTCAATTCAATCGCTCCGCTTTCATACTTACGCCCCTTCACTTCGATGAACCGAAGTATCTTGTCAAGACGCCTGTTCGCTCCGGACTTGAATGCTTCCCGTTCCTCGATGCTGGCAAAACTTATGATGTCACAGCCGAACGCAGAAATGCCGGTCAGTTGACCAACCTGAAGCGGGTAGCGGGGCGGTTCGCTCGCTTCTTCGAACTCCATAGCTTTCTTCTCGCAGAACGCGCCATCAGTTACTCGGTGAGATGCCGTCTGTTTCCTCGGCCCACCCATCGTCTTTATAATTTTCAAATCTTGCCGCTTCGGTGTCCCTAAAGGGAGATGCAGTTCCTGTTCGACCTTTAACGGGCCGTCACCGTTGGGCAGATCGGTCGGAGGAGTTTCCTTCCCGATCGGAACTTCGGGTTTTTCATCATTTATAGGGACCGATGGTTGCTCTTCAGGCTTCGACTCGGGCTCACGAATCGGTAGATTTGTAGGCATGGCGGCTACACGTGCCGCGGTATCAGAGCCTCCAAATTCTTCAATAATCTGTTCCATATTTTCATCTGCTTCTTCTCCCCTCATTTTTCTCAGAAGGCTTTTTCTGTCTTTTCCCTTGCAAAGAAACATCCTGGCAAATTCGCCGCCATCGCCGATGCGAAAGATTGACGCGATAGCCGCCCCTACAGAGTCGGCAAGAAGGTCAGGGGCTATATCAAGAGGCTCCGCAGGGTCTGCTCGTACATAAATCACATTGTTTTCGATCAGCCAGCCCCATACCGGAGGCATAAACTCAAACTCCCGGTCTTCATAGCGGATTACTGCAATCAGTTCGCAACAGACCTTGAGAGATAGAAGTTTTAAGGCGTTAAGATACTGAGTTTGGCTGGTCTGAGACGTGCGCAAGCGGTATAAGTACGGCTTCGCCTTTTGGAAATCGACGTCTCTGTTATCTGCCAACTGAAAACTTTTGACGCGTTGCTCTACGCCCATGCGATCAATCGCGCGAACTCCGAAAACGCGATCAACTTTATCGGAACCGACCCGGAATGGGAGGTCCACTATTTTCAAATTATCAAGCAGGCTGGTCGGCAAGCCCTCGGAGTCGGCATGTCGCAACTCCGAAACTGGGTAATAGCCTGCCGTGTCTCCGAAATGTCCCCACATTTTTCCGTTTTTTATGAACTCGTCTCTGGCTGACTGCCCGTGTCCCATAGCAGAATCGGACGCGTCCAAAAGCCAACGATACAAAACTTTGGCCTGACGGCCCTCGGGATCGCGCTTAGGCATTTCGATAAGACGCGCATAAATATCGTCCAGTTCAAGTTCCGCAAAACTCGTCAAAACGCCTGATCTGCGCCATCCGTCCAACAAATCGGCATCCGAAATGCCAAATCCGGCCATTACCTCCGATGATGGCTTAGGCGGTCGCGGGAAAAGGGCCTCGATAGCGCGCTGACCGATTACGCAGTCTCTCGGCCTTAAAGGATCGCCGGCATCACTTTGGATCCAAGTGGAATTCTCGATCTTCCAGCGAAGATAACAAGGCAATGGTTCCTTGTATTTTCTTCGGACTCGATCAGAATTGTAGATGCTTGTCAGCTCAGCGTGTGACGTTTGCGGTCTGATCCATTGAGGTAGACGTGCATCGAGAGCAAGCCATGCGATCATTGCCGCATAATCGGCATGACAGACAATCTCATTCAATCCGTCAACGGCACGCACTTTCCTGAGCAAAGCATTCTGCACCTTATCCTTTGATTGAAAAAAATAGTCTTCGAATCTGGCCGGGTAGGCGATTTTACTCAACACATGATCCTTGAAACCTGTATCAGTATCATCGGTTGTTATTTCTCTTGGCCATTCGGCGACCCCCAGCCACGATAGAAAATCCCTCAACTCTGCCGGCTCACCGGTCAGCCCCAATTCATGGGGGACAATCAGTAGTTTTTCCGGAGCCCAGTTTTCATAGAGAGCTTGCAGAATATTCCCTTGCGTACCATAGCCTTGCCCGAAGTACAGGTCATCTGCTGGAGTGGTTGTCCCTGCTTGATTTGGCAAAGGAAGCGGAGCTTTGTCAGGATATTCTGGGCGCCTTCCCGTTTTCCCTTCGGAAAGAAATAACGAGTAAACCGTTGTCCGCAACTCTCCATCGATGTTCGAAGACTCTGTCGGATTATCTCTCTTTCGGCGATTCGAAGCTGCAATCAACCTACGGATGAGATTGGCAAGCGAATACTCCTGAACACCGAATGACGAAAGCTTCGTTTGAAGATCACGTACATCATTCGCCTGAAGCTGACGCATCAACTCGACACGCAATTCATCATTCAGAAATCGAAGAGAAACCCACGACGGGAGAATCGGAGGGACGCCGCTACTCGGTGCGGGGAAAATTCTGACAAAATCCGGCACCGGAATGCCATTGCTATCCAGAAGCATTGAAGAACTGTGGGCCGATCTGTCAATGCCGTTTCTAAGCAGCCCGGAGATTATGGCCGCGCGCTCCTTGATCTGAATTCCATCAATGCCGATAATCCTCGCCTTCAATTCAATACCATTCATTTCGGGTACGCCGAGGTTGACAAAAAATTCTTTTTCATTTTGATCCGAATATGATACCACCTCGGAGAACGAAGCGGCAGGCAGCCATTCGGCACTTGCCCCGGTCACCAAGCGTGCTTCACGCGCGCAAACAGCACTGCCGCCAATAGTTGGGACAACCTTTCGATCCCGAGCAGCCAAAATCAAATTTTCTGGGAAACTCTCTCGGGTGAGGTCGTTCGGGTAGCTTTTTAAGGGAAGGAGCAGGCGAAAACCGGCATTAGGGCCATTCGGATATGTCTCGGAGCGGATTTCGGCAACCGAAGCGATGAACGTCGCCATTTGTTCTAAAACATAACTGTTGCTGCCGCATTGCTGGGTGTGGTTTCGGCTTTGATTGAGAACCAAAGTCGCATGACAAACTACCGGCAGAGGAAGATCGATCTCGGTAGGGAAATGAGAAAAGA
>OBLT010001692.1_pt1 | contig 13999 bp, 10 predicted proteins | sample 1518721 | NCBI WGS metagenome assembly OBLT01 (sample SAMEA3539307, study PRJEB22396) | soil metagenome | biome: tundra; feature: field; material: soil | place: USA | collected 2010-05 | depth 0.15 m | reverse complement strand
CGTCGTCGCTGCCGGGGTCGTCGTCGGACGGCTCGGTGTCCCAGCCGAGGACGTCCTCCATCCATTCCGTGTCATCGGCGGTGGCCAGAGTAACCACCATCCGTTCGGGATGATGCTTTTGATCTTCGCTTTCGAGATGGGCCTCGAGGGTCAGGGCGAAGGCCGCAGGGGAAGAGAAGAGCCGCTTCTTGAGGATGAGCGTCACCAGGTCGCCGGCCCGGGCCTGGGCCGCGCCCGGCTTGGTGCGGCGGGCGGCAGTGTAGAGCTGGAGCAGGTCGTAGGCCTCGCGCTCGGCGTCGGTGTAGGTGATGTCGACCGCGCTGATCGTGCGGGCGGGGAAGCGCTCGGTGCCGTCGGGGTTCTTGATGTCGGTCTTGAGACGGCGGATCATGACCTGGTCGAGTGTGGCCTTGTCCGGTTCCTGGCCCTTGAAGAAGCGCTGGGGGTCGAGCATCTCCAACAGCGCCTGCCACGACCACGAGTAGCCGTTGTGCGGGGTCGCAGACAAGAACAGGTGGTGCTGGCTGTGCTCGGTGAGCCTTCTGACCGCGTGCGTCTGCTTGCTCTCGACCGGGTAGCCGTTGGGCTTCGGCGGCTCGGCGGGGGCGCAATGGTGGACCTCGTCCACGATCAGCAGGTCGAAGAAGCCGGGGAAGCGCGTGTCGCTGGTGAGGACCTCATCCAGCATGCGCTGAACGCGGGGGGTGCGCAGCCATTGCAGGCTGATGATCGTGCGCGGGTAGACGGCGAAGGGGTTGGCTTCGAGTCCGTGGGATCGCCGGAGTTCCCTGAGCTGGGCGGTGTCCACGATCGTGAAGCCGAGGCCGAACTTGGCCTCCATCTCCTCACGCCACTTCAGGGTGAGCGACGCCGGGCAGACGACGATGACGCGCCGTGCCCTGTGGCGTAGGAGCATCTCCTGGACGACGAGGCCGGCTTCGATCGTCTTGCCGAGGCCCACGTCGTCGGCGATGAGTAGGTTGACCCTCGGCATGGCGAGAGCGCGGGCGACGGGTTCGAGCTGGTACTCCTCGATCGTGATGCCGGACCGGAACGGGGCTTGGAGCGTCCGGGTGTCGGCGCTGGCGACGGTGCCCCAGCGGACGGCGTCGAGGAAGGCGCCAAGTTGCTGCGGGTCGTCCCAGTTCGCTGGTGTCACTGCCGGGAGCTGGGTGGCGGGGACGATCTCGCGGCCGGGCTCGATCTCCCAGGCGACGGTCAGCTCGTCGCCGAGGTCGTCGTCGCTGACGCTCGTGAGGGTGACGAGGGTACGGCCGGGGAGTCTTGTCGCGGCGAGCTCATCTTGGGGCTGGTGGCTGTTGTTCACCTGGCTGACCACCCACTGCTGCCCGCGGACCCGGACAAGCTGTCCGGCCTCCGGCACGTCCGGATTTCCTGAGGGGGCACCCCGTACGCCAGAGGCCTCGGCTGAAACAGCCGTCATGGACCACCCTCCCGAGTCCTCGTTACCGCGCACTGCACCCGCACGTGACGCAAGGCTAGCGCTACATAACGTACAGTGTCGATACGGTCACACCGCTACACGAAGCGCACTGAAGCGCAGCATTCTCCTCGTATGTGTTCCCAGGAGCCTCTCACCCGAGCAGATGACGATGTAGGAAACCGCATCAGCTCACGGCGGAGACTTCTGCCAGCGCTCGTGTTCCCGCCAGCCCGCGTCACCCGCCCAGTCCAAGTCACCCGTTCCTCCACCGCCAGGCCACCGGCCCTGCGGGTGCGTCCAGCCCGACTGTCCCGCCCGGCGCCACCGAGCCCATGCCTGCTGCGCCGAGCCACCGCCGCAGCATGAATGCCCGCACCCATCTGAACCCTGGGACTCCGAGACAGGCACCGGCGCCGCCTGTGGGGCCAGCGTATGGGACTGAGCCATGGCGCGTGTACGACTGGTCAGACCAGCCGGTTATGGTCGGGGGTTACTCGTCACGCTGCTCTACGACGACCCGCGACCGCCAGGCTGATACTTCCGCGCCGGGTGAAGGCCACCCCGACTCCCCATCGTGGCTACGGGCGAAGGCGGCGCGCGCTAGGCCGACCACCACCAAGGCAAAGGCGAGAGCACGATGACGTTGGCTGAGCTTTCTGGGGGCTGGCGGATGCGTGGCCGACGCGCGTCCGGGCCGGGCCGTCAAGGCAGAGGCCAGGCACTGGCGTCAGCAAACGGCGCGCACAGCGCGCCGCGTTGATCCTCTGTGGCTCAATTCGGCAACGTGGAGGGATAACAGGCCGCACCGCACAGGCTCCTCGTTCTTGTGGTCCTCGTGCAGTTGAGGATGCCGCAGTGGGAGCCAAGTGGAGAGCCATCGTCGGGCGCCGTAGGGCGACTAAGAGCCTACTAAAGCGTTCGATATTCAGCAATTACCAGCAGTTCAGCTACAGTAACCGACTGGCAGTATCTCGTTCGCATCGAGGTGTCAAGATTTCAATTCCTCCGTTCCGTTGCTGGAATCGACCGGTTCCGAGTGCTATCGGTAACTCGGAATTCAAGCGCTACTGACAGGCTGAAACTCGGTAGAGGGCTTTGTACGCCAAACCCCCGGCCACTTGCGGTGGGCGCAGCCTTGGTTCCGCGTTGCACTGGCGCGGCGAATCGACCGAGAAACTGCCCCCGTACAGGTCGGCCGTTAGAGTTCGACACGCGGACGGGAGTCATTAGGATGCCCGAGAATGTTGCGAATGTCGTCCTCAGGGAGCCCCGCGCGCCGGGTGAGCGCTTCTAGCGTCACCCCTGTCTTAGTCGCCACCTGCAATGCTCGTTGCAGCAGGATAGGATTTTCTGGAGGGCCGAGATCTCCTGGTTCCCTCTTGCGCCATCCTCGCGCTGAAAGCGCCTTCCACGCTTGGACGTAGGCGCGCTCGTCCATGACTTCAAGCGTCTTAGCGCGCACTATTAGCGCAGCTATAGAGACATGCCACCTTGCTTTGAGCTTTATCAGCGCGGGCCAATCCGCCCGTGCGGGCAGCTCGTTCTTTATGTCCTCTTCAGGCATCAGGAACTCTGCGGCAAACTGGTCGGCTTCTGATTCGATGACCTTGCTGCCGATCTGACCGGTGGAGTGCATTACCAGGTGCCCGAGTTCGTGCGCCGCATCGAAACGTGACCGATCACGGTGCCCCTTATCAGCGCCTAGCGCAATAATGGGCCTTCCGGGGAAGGCGACGCTAAATGCATCTACGTCGTCCATGCCGACATGGAACCGGGTAGTCACGATTCCATGCCGCTCAAGAGTGCGGACCAGGTCATCAATGGGGCCAGGAGGAATGCCCCAGGCATCGCGAACCATTTTCGCAGACGAGGCGATATCCTTACGCGTGACGCCCTCTTTGGATGGATTCGCACGAGGCAGATTTACTTCAGGCAGCCTGACGAGCTTTTCCAGCTCAAGAGTTAGCTCATGGGCAAGGTGAACATAGGCGAGCGCCTGGTGACGGTCGCGGGGCGCGGTTGACCGCAGGCTCCGGAAAAAACCGTTTACCTCTTCTGCTAGTGCAGGGCGAGACGGCGTTACGAAGAAAGCAAGAGGAACCCGGAGGGCCACAGAGAGGCGGCGCAGAGTCGGAGCCGCGGGGCGAGCGTGGCCATTCTCGAACTGGCTCAGTGACGCCGGGGTGACGGACCCGGCCTCACGCGCGAGCTCCACCTGGTTATACCCGCGCAGTTCTCGCGCCATACGCAGCCGCGTGCGGTCAAACAAGGCGGCGATGTCCGACGCGTCTACCTCATCATCGCCCACACGAGCCACCTCGGTCACCCCCTCCGCAAGTGTCCGTGATTTTACGGGCCCGCTCCTCCACGTTCACATCTTAGGGCAGCCTATGTTACTGAACGGTCATAAAGCTAGAGCTTTTCTGGCGCGGATGAATTTTGCTGTATGAAAGTCTTGGAAGATCGTGCCGGCTACGCTTCCAAAGTGCTGGAAAAAAGTGTCTGAATCTGAGGTGACGCACCGAACGGTGCGGTGGAGGGCAGGGCGAGTGAAGGTCCAGGAGTGCATCGTCGCCGACGAGGTCGTGCGCGAGACGCCCGATGAGCTGGCCATGTGGGAGGCCATCGTGGTGCCGGAGGAGGTGAAGGAGCGGATCCGGAACCACAGCCTGCTGTCGATGCTGGTGCGCCCGCAGGTGCCGTTCACGGTGACCGCGCTGCACGGCCTGTGCACGCTGTACGGGCCGCCCGGGACCGGGAAGACCACCCTGGCCCGTGGCTTGCCGGCCCAGCTCGCGCCGTTCGTGCCGGGCAGGCAGGTGCGGCGCATCGAGATCAACCCGCACGGGCTGATGAGCGCCGAGCACGGCCAGTCCCAGCAGCGGGTCAGCGAGCTGCTGGCCGAGTACGTGCCTGCGCTGGCCGACTCCATGCCCGCCGTCGTAGTTCTGGACGAGGTGGAGTCCATGGCAGTGGCCCGCTCCGAGGCCTCGCCACCGCGAACCCGGCCGACGTGCACCGGGCCACCGACGCCGTCCTGACCGCCCTGGACCACAACGCGCGCTGCCACCCGAACCTGTTCTTTATCGCTACCAGCAACTTCACGGCCGCGCTGGACGGCGCGTTCCTGTCCCGCTCCGACGCGGCGATCCTGGTGCCCCTTCCCGGCCCCGACGCCGTGCAGCAGATCCTGAGGAACGCGCTCCTGGGACTGGCCGAGGCTTTCCCCGGACTGCGTGATCTGGCCACGGCACCGGGCCTGGCGGCAGTCGCCGCCCTGGCGGCCGGCCTGGACGGGCGCCGCGTGCGCAAGCTCGTCTTCGAGGCGCTGAGCCTGCGGCTGGAGACCGTGCTGGACCCCGCCCGGCTCACCGAGAATGACCTGGCAGCCGCCGTGGCGGCTGCCGCGATCGAGCAGGACCTGGCTGCTCAGAAGGAGCATGCTCATGCTGCGGTATAGGACCATCGCCGCGGCACCGGTGCGGAGCGCCCCGGCCACCTGGCAGGTCATCACCAGCCTGGTCGCCGACACGATCGCCGCCTCGGCCGCGCTCTCAGTCTCCGAAGCCAAGCAGGCCATGTCGGTGGCCGCGCCGGCCGGGCGCATGCTCATCGCTGGGGGCCATCTCGACCGGCACCCGCTGACCCTGGTCGCGGGCCTGGTGCACTGCGAGATCGCCACCGTGTCCGGCAGCGCCGCGCTGACCCTCGAGGAAAACCTCAGCCTCGTGCCCGGGGCCGCTGACGCCGAGACCTTCACCATTTACCTGCCCAGCCCGGATCCGCTGGGGCCAGTCGTGGCGGCCGCGGCCGCCGGGCACAGCCGCCTGTCCGACGCTGCCCCGCCTGCCGCGCCGAAGACCGCGGCCAGCTCCGCGCCGCTGATCGACCTGGATGCCCTCCGGAAGGCGGTGACCGGTCGATGACCTCCGTCTCTACCCACGACATCACCTTCACCCGGACGCACACGGCGACCTACCTCACCGAGGTGATCCTCGGGACCATCGGCGACATCCTCGCCCACCTCGCCATCAACGCGTCGCAGTTCACCCGCGACTGGGACACCCACGAGGCGGCGATCAACGCCTGGATCGCGGAAGGCTCTCTGGACCAGGTCGTCCTCGAATGCCACCGGCCCTCCGGGACGGCCGACCCGGTGATCGAGTTCCCGGTCAAGTACACGGCGGGCGGCACGGCCGACGCGGAGTTCACCGCCTCCCGCGCCCGCCTCGCCCGGTTCCTGGCCAAGCTCGACCAGGTCCCTGCCGGGACGACGTACCGGCTGTTCTGCACCTTCACCGGGCCGCACACCGCGCAGCCAGGCTGGGGGCCCGGCGCCCGGGCCAGCACCAGCGGCCTGCGCAGCACCACATTCGGCACGCTCAGCCGCGCCCCGCACGGCTCGGCCGGCATGCGTTACCTCCACCGCTAAGGACACGATCATGAGCTACGTCGATGACGCTTTCGCCAAGCTGAAGAGCAACCTGGAGATCACCCAGACCGAGCAGGACACCGCGGTCAGCCGCCACACCGGGATCCGCGACTACGTCACAGGCCGGTGGGACCTGACCGACAATTTCCTGACCGGCAGCTACCGCAGGGACACCAAGACCAAGAAGCTGAAGGACATCGACATCTTCATCGTGATCGACCCGGACGGCGCCCAGGCCGGCTATCGCGCCGGGGCGCCGGGCGACGTGCTCGACGCCCTGCAGAACTTGCTCGCTGACCGCTGGCCCGGTGCGTACCGCGACGGGATGGCAGTTGTCATCCCCTATGGGAAGGACGACGAGATCATGTCGATCGACGTGGTCCCGGCCTTCGACCGCAAAGGCGGCGGGTACATCATCCCCGATCCGGCCGCCGGAACGTGGATCGCCACCAACCCCAAGCGGCATCACGAGCTGAGCATCGTCAAGAACGCCGAGTGCGACGGCAAGTTCGTGCCCTTCGTCAAGATGGTCAAAGGGATCAACCGCGAACTCGGCGAACCGGTCTCGCCGTCGTTCCTGCTGGAGGTCATGGCACACGCCCTGGTCAAGGCGCCGTTCGGTCGCTACCAGGACGAGATCGTGCTGTTCCTGGCCACCACCGCCGAGCGCATCGATGAGCAGTGGGATGACCCCGCCGGCCTCGGGGGTAACGTCAACACTGTCATGAGCCCGACCCAGAAACTAGCTGCGGCAGTTGCCCTGCGCAACGCTCAGGAGATCGCCGAACGGGCCGTAGACCTCGAGGACGACGAGCAGGGACGCGCCGCATACGACGAGTGGAAGAAACTGTTCGGCAACCGGATAACCCGGCCATGACCATCGCCGTCCGTGGCTAGCCAGGCCGCGCCGCGCGGCATACCCGGATGCCCTATCCACGAACGCCAGCTGGATGAGGACATGGTGCGCTTGCAGCGGGCAGCCGCCGCAAGCCACCAGCGCGGGCAGCTGATCGAGGCGATCCGGGTGAACGCGGCAGTCGCCCTAGCCGTCGCGGGCATCATCGTCACCCTGGCCGGTCACGGGCGCACCGCGGTGTCGATCATCGGCGCGGCCTGGTTCGCCGTGTCCGCGTTCTTCCTCAGGCGCGCGGCGACCTCCACCGCCCGGCAGGGCGCACTGCTCCAGGAAATGTTCGACACCGAACTGTTTCACCTGCCCTGGCGTCCCACCGTGGCCGGGGATCAGGTCCCCGAGCCCGACGTGGCCCAGCTCGCTCGCCGGATCCAGCCGGGCTGCAAGAAAGACCAGCGCATCCTCGCCGGCTGGTACGACCCCACCGGCGGCGTCCACCATCCCTACGACGTCCTCATCGCCCAGGAGCAGAACCTGGGATGGGACGCCCGCCTCCGTCGCCGCTACGCCACGCTGGTAGTTGCCGCGGCCGTGACCTGAAGCGGGCTCGGGCTCATCGCCGGCCTGCTCATCGCCGGAACGACGCTCGCCAGCACGCTTGTCAGCTTCTTCATCCCCTCATTGGCCATCTACCAGATCGCGCTGGAAATCTGGATAGGTCAGCAGCGCGTAGCCACAGAACGCCAGCGGCTCAGCCACCTGGTGACCTCGGAACTCCGGGCCGCCCGCCCCGGAGCAATCGGTAACTCCGACTGGCGCCGGCTACGGCAAGTTGCCCGCGACATACAAGACGGGATCCTGCGCACCCGGCTAGACGTCAGCCGGGTACCCGAGTGGTTCTACCGGCGGTACCGGAACCGCGACGAACTCGACTTTGCTGATACCGCCGAAGGCCACCGCAGGCGCCTAACTACCTAGTCCTGAATTCGATAACGCGTCCGTGCCGACGCCCGCCCTAAGGCCAGAACACCCCGGCTCCGCGTCCATTGCGCGAGCTGCATTACGGCCGGGTCGTGTGGTCGTAGATAGCCTAACTGGGAGCCTAACTGGCTGCCAACGGCCACCGTCGTCCCGCCGCACTCAGCCACACATGGCCACGTAATACCTGTTCAGAAGGAACATCCAGCCGCGTCCGCCATCGGCCAGCCACGCTGCGACTCCGCCTGATACTCAAACAGGTCCCGGCGCGCCAGCAGTGGTTACATTTGATGTCACTAGGGTCCACGAAGACCTGCGTCCGCCATGCAACGAGCGGACATCAAGACCTCCGGCTGCGGCCTGATCCCCGATGACGGAGCGACCGGGGAGCAGGATTCACAGAATAGGCTTAGTCCGAGCAGGTTGGCTAGTCGGCACCTCTAGTCCTACGAGTCTCGGCCATGCCTTCGCGGCGATGGAGGAGTTACAAGGAGTAGCGTTAACAATCTGGGTCGGACAGCATTCTCTGCGCATATCGCCGACTCTGTCTCGATCCCCAATCCGCAGTGGCGGCTGCGCACGTCTCGCAGATCAACCAGATCTGTGCGGCTCCCGGCCCGATGGTGCGCTCTCATCGCGGCATGTGAGAATGTTTCCGGCCAAGCGCAGTGCGCCGCAAGGCCTGGCATACCTAACCCCAGATCGGGATTTTGGCGGTTACAGTGCAGGGGGTAGCGAAGGCCAGGAAGGCGGTGAGCGTCGCGATCACGTGCCGTTGGCGCAGTTCTCTGCCGCTTGCTGGGTGCGGTGGCGTACTGTGCAACCGTCGTGAAGATACCTGCCGTCGTCTAGCCGGATCGCCTTAGTGGCTTCTGCCTCTGCGGCGTCGACCATGGACTGCGCTAGCGCTTCTGTCGTTATACCGGTAGCGACGACCTCGCCGTTTATCCACCAATTCTCGACCTCTGCCCTAATTGCCCGCGCAGCAACGTCGGTCATCTCCATCAGCACGGCCATGGTTGACTTTCCGACACCATTCAGCGAGGCCGTCAGCGTATAAACCTTGTGCTCCCCGATGAGGTACCGGTCGTGAAATCTGGCTTTGCGCAGTTCGCGTACCGCCCCGGTAGTACTCGGCGGCGCGAACTGGATTTGTATGGCTAGCTCGGTTATCCGACCACTCGGCAGCTTGTCGCCAATCAGAAACCGGGATGCGTTTGTGTGCTCCAAGATGTGCGCTAGTTCCTGGGCGCCTAGGTAGCCATCGACGACCAGTGCATCACCACTGTCGGCGATGCGACCAAGAACTTGACCATAGCCCAGGTTCTGGTCTCCGGCTGCGAGCACCATTACCGAAGAATCCTCGAAGTCTGATTCTTCCCACGCGTCCGCCTTCAGCAGGGCCTCGCCGAGCAGGCTGATGCCATAGCGGCCGCTGTTATTCCGCTCGACCCAACCCAGCCGACGCAGGTGAGCCAGGAACTTTTCGGGCGGCTTGTCCGGAGCATAGACCGCAGGACGACCGGGCTTGGCGGGTATCACTTCATACTCAACGTTGCCAAGCCAGTTCGGTATTCGAATCGCGTTGGCAAGGCCTTGAAGGACTGTGGGATTAATGCCAGACAACGCCTGGCTCCACGTCGATGCACCGACAGATTTGATTAGCGCCTCGTATGCAGGATTTCGGTAGATGCCTTGACCAGCGATCAAGGCTGAAAGCGCTGTCGGGTTCTTCCGGACACGGCGCTCGGGCACAGTTGGGATCTCAGGCTCCAGCAACTTGCCCTTGCGTGCGGGCTTCGGATCCGGAGCCCGCCGCCACTGGTTGACCTCTCGCCCGGTCGGCCGGTAACCGCCCCGATTCGCCGCAGCGATGAACTCCATCGCGCGGCGCTGCTCTTGGTTGACGATCACCCGTACATTCCATCACACCCCGCAGACAACTTCTCTCCCTGTCGAAACCATGACGACCACCAGCGCGCTTCGGGACGGTCCGAGTATGAGGAGGCTGCGGGTATGCGATGCTGCAAGCCAACTTTGGCGCTACTGATCTAATTAACCGGCGCAACCCTGAAACCGACACGTACCCCATGCCTCTGAACTGGCAAGATATGCTCTCAAGAACTTCAGCCCTCATGGCATAGCTGCAGGTCAGAGCTCGATCATTTGTGTCCAAGGGGGACTTGGATCGGAAAGTAAAAATCTCCTTAGATCAGGCAGATTCTATGGAATAGAGATGTTACGAGCAGGACTGCCGTAGCTGGGTATCCAGCGGCGTGTTCGCGGAGAGCCGGACCGCGGCGCCCAGAAACTGGTGGTAGCTGGTCCAGCTCCCAGCGTGGGCCTCGCCTAGCAGATATGCATGACAGGCCAGACCGGTCAGCACTGGACACAGGTCGGCCTGGAGTTGGTGGTGTGGTGGTAGGTAACCGACGTCGGCCGGGATAACGCACGCGGGCCGCCGTTTGTCGCCGACACCGTTCACGCCCGCTCGGACGACGTGTCGGCTGATTTGGACTTGGCGCCAGATCGGCGGCAGTGCGCGCGTTCTCCCTGACCATCCATATCACTCAGCGTGACGGCAAACGGCCGGGACGTGTCGAGCAGGTGCGCCTTCCTGCACCCTGGCTGTCTGTACCGCATCGGCTGCCCCCGCCACGACGTTCCGTGGCCCGGCTGCCGGCTGACTTGCCGCTAATCGGCCAGCGGGAGCGGGATGTATTGGAGGCCGGGGCTGGTCAAGCCGAGATCAGCTGTAAAGCGCCTGACATCAGACTCTGAGGTGACCGGCGCTCGGGCATCGGCACCGAGGAGCTGCCAGATGTCGTCTGCCGTATCTTGTTGCGGATCAACCGGCTTGCCGTCGCGGATCGCCCCGAAGGTCACCTCCGGGTGGTCGTTTCTGAGCTGACTGAGGATGGCTGGCCAGTCGTTGCGCAAGGGGCACGGGAGGATCTCCGTGACCGGATCGACCCTGGACGGGAATGCAGGCCTGGATCCGATTGTTACCAGAACCGGCCGCGCTGCGAAGGTACGGTGTCCGGATAGTTGCCGTGAGACCTCGGCGAGCATGCACTCGATCGACGCCGCCCGAGGATATGAAGATATCGCCGGGCCGCACTCACGTAGCCGGTGAAGGCTGCGCTCCAGCGTGTCTTGGTCGCGGTTTTCCCAGCTGAGGATCGTCACCGGCTCGTCATCAATCCTTCGGTCATGCGAATGCGAACCGTAGCTGAGAAGCGAGAACCGCACTTGTCCTTGTCGGCTGCTCGCGATGTGACTGATGAGCTTGCTGGCCTGGTTGATGCGTGCCTTGACCTCGGCGGCGGAGCCGCAGATCTCGACTGCCATGATCAGGTGGGCAGGCCCGGGAAGCCTATCGGGTATCGAAGCGACGATTTCCTGCCATTTCCTGTGGTCTGCACGGAGAATTACCGGTAGCCCGTCGAAGCGGATCCGGTCGGAAGCTGCGGGAGGCAACAGTGTCGCGGTGAGATCGTACCTGCCCGGCGATAGGTTGGCCGATGCCGCGGATATCAGCTGAAAATTGCCGGGCGTACCGCTGGCCGCGACAGCGAACGCGGTACCGGTCTCGCCGCCTGGCAGGCACTGGACGGCGAACCTCGTGATGTCACCCTGCCTGCCGGGCGCCAGGGGAGAACAGCCGCTGGGCATCGAGTAGCAGGCGCCCGGACCGCGTAGGACGCAGCACTACAAGATCGTATGCTTGCTGGAGCGGGACCCGCTTGTAGTCAGCCACAGCGTCGTCGTGGCGTCCGATCAGCCTGTTGGCTTCGTCTCGCTGACCGAGCGCGATGTTCAGCGTTCCGTCGTCGAGGCTGGCGCCCTGCGCTTGTAAGACGCAACATCAGCAGTTGCTCACATGGGAATGCGCGGCCCGACATCGACCCTGGTCCTTGCGCCAGCCGAGTCCGATACGAATTGAGTACGGAAGGTAGCGGCCTGTACAGGCGACACGCGCGTTGAACCGCCGTTCTGCATGATAGAACCTTCCTCGGTCCGGTCCGTTGGAGGCGCGCAAAACGGAATCTTCTGTCCCGCTCGTTGTTCCTGGCGAATACGCGGCGAAGTTCAGCAGTCCGGAACCATAGCGTCTGGTCCCGAGGTATGAGAGCGGTTTGCGGGATCCTCTGCCGACTTCGAGTGGTCCTGGAAGCTGACCTCCATCGATACTTCGGCAGTGCCTATGGCTACTAGTCGGCAGGCCGACTTCTGCGCATGCGGCTTCTGGCTGAAGCCTCCGTGCCGGTGCTGTCCTATCGGACTCTGCAGTGAGAGCTCTCTCGAGAATCGATCGTTTCTCGGACAGTCACGTCGAGTGCTGCCGGGCGGGGTTCCTTCTGCGGCGGCCGGTGGGAGACTTGACAGTCATGACGGGGGCGGACGACGGCGCGAATCCGGGTATTCGGCCGGGGGGGCGGTGGGATGTGGCGCTGTCGTTCGCCAGCGCGCAGCGGGACTATGTCGAGCAGGTCGCCGAGGCGCTGAAGGCGCAGGGGATGCGCTGCTTCTACGACGCCGATGAGCAGATCGAGTTGTGGGGGAAGTACCTGGCTGAGGAACTCCCGGTGATCTATTCCGAGCAGGCGGCGACAGTGGTGGTGTTCGTGTCCGCCGACTACGCGGCCCGGGACTGGACCCGGCTCGAACGCCGGGCCGCGCTCAGCAGGGCGGTGCGGGAACGGCGGGAGTACGTGCTCCCGGCCCGGTTCGATGACACGCCCCTTCCCGGCCTGCTGTCGGACATGGTCGCGGTCGACCTGCGCGGCCGGACCCCGCAGCAGTTCGCCGTCATGATCGCGGACAAGCTGGCCGCCCTGGCCACCGCCGGCCCATCCCCAGCGGCGGATGCGGGAGACTGCGACCACGTCATCCAGGTGACACCCCCGCCGGGGGCGATCCGGGCAGGCGAGGCCGACCTGCGGCGGCTTGGGGTACATGCAGCGATTAGCGTGCCGGGAGTGCCTGACGAGGTCCCGCCAGAGTACGTACCGCGGGATGCCGATGACGGCGAGTTCGGTATCCGGGCCAGAGTAGCGGTCGCCGCGGAACGAGGCGGGTTCGTGCTGCTAGTCGGCGGGTCCTCGGTCGGGAAGACCCGCTGCGCGGCGGAGGCGGTCACGGCCTTGCTGCCTGGGTGGTGGCTGGTGCACCCGGCCGGGCCGGACGAGGTCGCCGCGCTAGCGGCTGCGCCAGCGCCGCAGATGGTGGTGTGGCTGGATGAGTTGCAGCGGTACCTGGACGGCAAGCACGGGCTGACCGGCGCGGTGGTGCGGGCGCTGCTGGGCGCCCCGCACCCGGTAGTGATCATCGGCACGCTGTGGCCGGACCGATATACCGCTTACGCCACCGTGCCATCCCCCGCCAGCGGTGATCGGCACGCGCGGGAACGGGAAGTGCTGGACCTGGCTGCGGTGGTCCGTATCGACCCAGCGTTCAGCCTGGCGGAGCAGGGCCGAACCCGGGCCGTCGCGGCCCGTGACCGCAGGGTGCGGGTCGCGGCGGAGTCAACCGGGTACGGGCTGACCCAGACCCTGGCGGCTGCGCCGCAGCTGGTCGCCCGCTGGCAGGACGCCGAGGCCGCCAGCCCATACGCGTGGGCAGTGCTCACCGCGGCGCTAGATGCGGCCCGGCTCGGCGCCCGCGTCCCGCTGAGCGCCGACTTGCTGCGTGCCGCCGCGCCGGGCTACTGCACGAGCGCTCAGCAGGCCGAGGCACCGGAGAACTGGTTCGAGCAAGCACTGGCCTACGCCACCGGCAAGCTGCACGGTGCCGCCGCCGCCCTCAGCCCCGCCGGAGCCGGCATGGGCCAGGTCGCTGGGTATACCGCGGCGGATTACCTGATCCAGCACGTCACCCGGGAACGCCATTATGAGCGCGTACCCGCCAGCACCTGGGACGCCATCTTGGGTCTTCTCCGTGACCCTGCCGATGCCGCCCGGATCGCGGACAGCGCCAGGAACCGGTTGCTGTACCGCTACGCCATTCCGCTGTACCGCCGGGCCGCCGGCGGGGACGCCGCTTGGCGGCTGGCCGGGTTGCTGGCCGAGCGCGGCGACCTGGACGAGCTGCGCGCCCGGGCCGACGCCGGTAACGAGTTCGCCGCCGAGCGGCTGGCCGGGCTGCTGGCCGAACGCGGCGACCTGGAGGAGGCGGTACAGATCCTACGGGCCCGGGCCGACGCCGGCGACGGGCTTGCCGCCGCTCTGATAGCCAGGTTGCTGGCCGAGCGCGGCGACCTGGACGAGCTGCGCGCCCGGGCCGACGCCGG
>OBLT010001690.1_pt1 | contig 14000 bp, 10 predicted proteins | sample 1518721 | NCBI WGS metagenome assembly OBLT01 (sample SAMEA3539307, study PRJEB22396) | soil metagenome | biome: tundra; feature: field; material: soil | place: USA | collected 2010-05 | depth 0.15 m | reverse complement strand
CTTCAACGGGCAACCGACGGACAACATCCGCTACTCGTCCACCACGCGAAAGCGGATGCTTTACGCGGCGACGAAGGTACCGGGCAACTCCAAAATGGTCGCCCGCGTGAGCTTGCCCCTTGCCTGGGTGGACCAGGCCAAATCCAGGACACGAACCTTGCTGCTGGGTGGTGCCTTGGTGGCGCTGCTGGCCGCGGTATTGATGTCTTCGGCGGCGGCCGTTATCCTTTCGCGCGGCCTGCGCGGACTGACCGCCGTCGCCAGACGCATGGCCAGCGGAGATCTGGAAGCGCGCTGCCGCCTGGAATCTGCCGATGAGATCGGCGAGCTCGGGCGAACGCTCGACCACCTGGCGGCCAATCTCTCGCGCTCGGTGCGCGAGCTGCGCGATGACCGCGACCTCCTAGGCCGCATCCTCGAGTCCATGCGCGAGGGCGTCTTGGTCATGGACGGCGAGCACCGCATCCTGCTCGCCAATCCGTCCCTGCGCGAGATGTTGCTGCTGGATTCCGACGTGACTGGACGTTCGACCATCGAAGTCATCCGCAACGCGGAGCTGCAATCCATCGTCGAAAAGGCCATAGCGGCCAGCGATCCCATGATTGGCGAGATCGAGGTCGGCGGCCTCAAGCCCCGCCGACTCCTGGTCCACGCGGCCCGCCTCTCGGGCGAACCACGCGCGCTGCTGCTGGTGCTCTTTGACGTGACCGAGATGCGCCGCCTGGAAACGGTTCGCCGGGATTTCGTGGCCAACGTGTCGCACGAGCTGCGCACGCCGGTGGCGTCCGTGCGCTCGGCGGCGGAAACCCTGCGCATGGCCATCGAACACGACCCCAAGGCCGCGACCCAATTCATCGACATCATCGAGCGCAACGCCAGGCGACTCGGCGAGCTCATCAACGACCTTCTCGACCTGTCGCGCATCGAGGCCAAGGAGTATCGCCTGAAGGTCGAGACTTCGGATCTGCGTCAGCTTTGCGAGAAGACCGTGTCCGTGTTCGCCGAGCGCGCTTCGTCGCGCAACATGCGCCTGAGCGTGGAAATCCCGGAGGGATTTCCACCCGCCGCAGTCGACGCGAGTGCCTTCGACCGCATCCTCACCAACCTGGTCGACAACGCCCTCAAGTATTGTCCAGACGGGTCTGGCGTCTCGGTCAGCGCGCGCGAGTCAGGAGCGAAGCTTCAGGTGGTGGTGTCGGACAGCGGGCCAGGCATCGACGCGAAGCATCTGCCGCGCCTGTTCGAGCGTTTCTATCGCGTGGACAACGGCCGCTCGCGCGACATGGGTGGAACCGGCCTGGGCCTTTCCATCGTCAAGCACCTGGTCGAGGCCATGGGCGGCGAGGTCAGCGTGGAAAGCATGCCCGGCAAGGGCGCGACTTTCGCGGTCACCTTGTCCCGGCCTGATTAGTCGGCGTGCGGAGCCTACGCTTCGCTGGCTTCGCCGGCAGCGGAGCGTCGCGGGAGGGTTTGGGAACCCTCCCAGGGTTCCCATTACAAGAGTCGCTGGGCTTGTCACAGAACTGTCACAGAGGCGAGGCCCCACTGCCACGTTCATCTGACAGTGTTCGTCGAGCATGAACGGTAACGATATCGAACGGGCCCGTCGAATCAGCGAGGCATCGCTGAGAGCTTCACCCGAATCGAACGACCCCAGGCCGCAGACGGCACTGGCCAGCGACCTTGCTGCCGAGAGCTCGGAACACGCCTCGCCCAAGCGTGGTCATCGATTGGAGAGTCGCCGGCCGCCGCTTACCGAACGCGCGACCGAGATGGCGATTCGCGTGCTCGCCTACTCGGCAGTGGCGGCGATGATTCTCATCCTCATCTTCATCGCCAAGGAGGCGTGGCCCATTCTTACCAGCTCGGCCATTCACCGCGAGGTGACCCTGGCCAAGATGTGGTTTGCCCAGCAATGGCCCGGCTACGATGCGCCCGAGCACGTGTGGCAGCCGGTGTCGGAGATCCCCAAGTACGGCGTATGGCCGCTGGTCATCGGAACGACCAAGGTCACCCTGATCGCCATGCTGGTTGCGGTGCCCTTGGCCATCAGCGCCGCCGTGTTCGTTTCCCAATATGCCGGCCGGCGCACGCGTGAAATCGTGAAGCCCGCTATCGAATTTTTGGCCGGCATTCCCTCGGTGGTGCTCGGCTTCTTTGCCTTGATGGTGATGGCGTCTTGGTTTCAGGATCTGTTCGGATTCGACTCGCGCCTCAACGCGGTGGTCGCGGGCGTGGCGCTTTCGTTCGCGGTCATTCCCGTCGTATTCACGGTGTGCGAGGAGGCACTGGGCGCGGTTCCGCGCAGCTACGTCGAGGCCTCGGCCGCCCTGGGCGCGGCTCGCTGGCAGACCATCACGCGTGTGGTTCTTCCCGCGGCGGCTCCGGGCATCGCGGCCAGCATCGCGCTCGGACTCGGCCGCGCCTTTGGAGAGACCATGATTGTGCTCATGGCCTCGGGCAACGCCGCGATCCTGTCGGCCAATCCCGCCGAATCCGTGCGCACGCTTTCCGCCACCATCGCCGCCGAGCTGGCGGAGGTCGTGTTCGGCGGGCCGCACTACACGGTGCTGTTCACGCTGGCTGTGCTGCTCTTCATCGTCACCTTCGGTATCAACTTCGTCGGCGACCAGGCCATCGCGCGCATGAAGCGCAAGATGGGGGTGGCCTCGTGAGTCGGATGTCGCTGCGCCCGTCGCGCTGGCCCCACACTGGCGACGTCGTGCTCTGGCTCGCTACCGGACTCGCCACCCTGCTCGTGCTGGTGATCCTGGCCGTCATCTTGATTGACGTGGTCAGGAACGGAACGCCGCGACTGACCCTCGGATTTCTCACCAAGACGCCCACCAACGGCATGACCGCCGGCGGGATCTTCCCAGCCATTTTCGGCACCGTGGCCTTGGTCCTTTTGATGACCATCGCCGCGCTTCCCGCGGGCGTGGCCACCGCCATCTATCTGCACGAGTACGCCAGACCGACCGCGTGGGGTACCCGCATCGTTCGCATCGCCGTGAACAACCTCGCTGGCGTGCCCTCCATCGTCTTCGGGCTCTTCGGCCTCGGCTTCTTCGTCCAGTTCGTGGGTGGCGGCATGGACAAGATCTTCTACGGCGGCAACAAAGTCTTCGGGCAGCCAGCCTTGATCTGGGCCGCACTGACCATGGCCATTCTGACCCTGCCGGTCGTCATCGTCGCCACCGAGGAAGCGCTATCGAACGTCTCTCCCGATGTGCGCCTGGCCTCGGCAGCGCTGGGCGCCACCAAGTTCCAGACCATCGCACGGGTGGTGCTTCCCCAGGCCGTGCCCGGCATCCTGACCGGCGCCATCCTGGCCATCAGCCGCGGCGCGGGCGAGGTCGCGCCCATCCTATTCACCGGCGCCGCCTACTTCCTACCCACCCTGCCCCATACCCTGCACGATCAATTCATGCAGCTCGGGTACCACGTCTACGTGCTCGCCACCCAGTCGCCCGACGTGGATGCCACGCGCCCGCTCCTCTACGCGACCGTGCTCGTGCTGCTGGTCTTGACCTTCGCACTCAATGCTTCCGCCATCCTGGTTCGCTCACGCATGCGACGACACCTATCGAGATCTCACGGATGATCATTCAAATGGCAGCAGCCCTCCTCGACGATGCACCTACCGGAAGTCTCGCGGTCCGGCAACTCTCGGTCTACTACGGCGACAAGAAGGCCCTAGGCCCGGTCACCATGACCATTCCCGGCAAGCAAGTCACAGCGCTCATCGGCCCCTCGGGTTGTGGCAAGTCGACCTTCTTGCGCTCGCTCAATCGCATGAACGAGCTGATCCCCGACTGCCGCGTCGAGGGCACGGTCAAGCTGGACGACGAATCCATCTACGGCGCGGGCGTCGACCCCGTGGCCGTGCGCCGACGCATCGGCATGGTCTTTCAGAGGTCGAACCCTTTCCCCAAGTCGATCTACGACAACGTAGCCTACGGATTGCGCCTGGTGGGCATGGACGACCGCAGCGAGCTCGGCGGTCGCGTCGAGCGCGCGCTCAAGCACGCGGCCCTGTGGGAAGAGGCGAAAGATCGCCTGCACGAAAGCGCCCTCGGCCTGTCGGGCGGGCAGCAACAGCGCCTTTGTATCGCGCGCGCCCTGGCCGTCGAGCCCGACGTGCTTCTGATGGACGAGCCGGCCTCGGCCCTGGATCCCATCGCGACCGCGCACATCGAGGAGCTGATTCACGAGCTGGCCGCCGAGTACACGGTCGTCATCGTGACCCACAACATGCAGCAAGCCGCCCGCGTTTCGCACAACACGGCCTTCTTCTACATGGGCGACCTGGTTGAATTCGACACCACCCAGGTCATCTTCACCAAGCCCACTCAATCCCGGACCGAAGACTACATCACCGGCCGCTTCGGATAGCGGCGAGGACAATAGATATGTTTGGACGCGAACACACCGATAGGGAATACGAGCACGAGCTGCGCCAACTGCGCGAGCAACTGCTGGTCATGGGCAGCCACGTGGAGAGCATCATCGGCGACAGCATCCAGGCACTCCTCGAACGCGACAGCAAGCTGGCCGAGCGCACCATCGTGGCCGACAAAGTCGTCAACCGCATGGAGGTCGAGCTGGATGGACTGTGCTTGCAAATCCTGGCCCGGCGGCAGCCCGTGGCCTCCGACCTGCGCTTCATCACCCTGGTACTCAAAGTGGTGACCGACCTCGAACGCATCGCCGACCTGGGGGTGAACATCTGCGAACGCGTGATCGAGCTCAACACCGAGCCCCAGCTCAAACCCTACGTCGACATTCCCCACATGGGCCGAGAAGCCCAGTCCATGCTGCGCGAAGTGCTGGACGCGTTCGTGGCCAAGGACGCCGAGCGGGCACGCAAAGTGATAGACCGCGACCAAGTCGTCGACGCGCTCTACGCGCAAGTCTTTCGCGAGCTGCTGACCTTCATGATGGAAAGCGCGCACAACGTGTACCGAGCGACGCGCCTGCAGTCCATCGCCAAGTACCTCGAACGCATGGCCGACCACACCACCAACCTGGCCGAAATGGTCATCTTCATGGTCGACGGCCAAGACGTGCGCCACCTAACCAGCCGCGAAGACACCGACGAAGCCGGCCATCACAGAAATCACAATTGAGGGGGCGAGCGGTTCCCAGCCTCAGCGGATTACGCCGCCGAGGCGCGCTCGCAATTTGTCCCACGCAGCCCGTGCCTCGGCCACTTCCCGTTCGCGAACCAGATCAGGCCTGCTGAAAGCATCTTGATTTAGGGCACAAAGCTCTTCCGCCCAGGCGAGCGATTCGCCCGGGCCAAGCGGCCCTTCGGCACGGCGAGCGGCCCGCTCTGCCACTTCCGCCGCACGCCACCCAAGCACGCGGCGTCTGAGATCTTCCCGTGATGGATGCTGAGCAGCCATGGTTGGAGAATAGCACGCCGATTCGTTTCACCACCCCGCCGATCGCCCATCTTCCATCTTCGCCCCTCTGTGCACGCGTCCCGGCCAAGGCATTGGCCCCATCACGCGCCCTCTTGGCCCCTGTGCCTCGCCCAGGCTCCTTCGCACCCGCCGTTCTTTGCCCGTGACCGGCCGAAAGCCGCCGTTCAGCGTCGAGTCCGACAGCGGCGCCGAAAGCGCCGCCATCGCCAGCCTGCCCGACAACAACCGTACCTCGTGCGAAGCCACAACCCGAGGTGCTGTGCCGGCGGGGCGGAAAGGGGACGATGTTGTCGCCCGCACGTGCTCCTGTGCGGCCCTTTCGTAGAAGTGCTTTGAAATACGCCGGGCTCTGTGTTTGGTACTACGATGGAGAGGTAGGCAGCATGGGACCCCAAAAGACGCCAAAAGCAAGAACGCCATCAACCCTGCGCCTCGTCCTCGTCGGCAGCCGCACGATTCGCCGGTTCGCAGCCCAGACTTGGCCCGCATATTGGCGAGCACGGTCGAGATGGTCGCGAATTCGCTTCCTGGTCCACCGCAAGGTCTTTGACATTCGGCGGACCAACGCCGACCGACTGCAATCTGCCTCAGTCTGGCGCCAGATACTACGAGAGGCCCTTCGTCCTCTCCTCTTGGCGATTGCGGTCATAGCAACACTCCACCTCTCGGAAAGGGGGGCCGTCCTGATGTGGCCGGCCATAGACCCGTGGCTCCGTGCGCACACGCCAGAAAGAGCAACCTACGCCAGTCTCCTGAGCACGGTCGTGCAAACCGGGGGCATTTTTCTGACACTGTACTTCACCACCCTGAGTTTGGTTGCAAGCACGTCGTATGCGAGGGTTTCCAATGACGTGCGTGCAGCGGTGATACGGGAGAAAGGGGGGAGCGTCTACCTTCGCCACGTTGAATTCGTCGTGGGGTACAGCCTCCTTTTGTTGGGATGGTTGTCCATGCAGGAAAGACTTGGCTTCCTGACGTTTCTCGTCATGCTTCTTGCGTCCACCACTGCCGTTTACAGTTTCTTCGTCCTTGGAATGCGAGCATTCGTTTTCTTCGATCCAGCGACTCTCTTCCCACAGCTTCGAAGCGATATCCTATCGCACGTCCGCTCCGCGACTATCTACGGGTTCCGTTGCAGTGATCCCTCTTTTCAGACGGCAGCCCAAAGGAACGCCGAAGAAAGCATGGCTACCTTGCGCAATGCTATAGGTGTCTCCAGGCCTCCCAATAGAGCCGGAAGTCCCTCATCATCAACATTTGCTCACGGCATTGTCCGGCTCTTGGATTCCTACTCGCAACAGAAGCCATTCATTCCGCGCACGAGTCGCTGGAACAAACCCAAGCTCCACCATCCTTCGTGGCTCGCTGCCGGCCAGTCAAGACTCGATCTTGCCATGGAGACCGCCACCCGCCTTATTGAGGAGAAGCCAGACTATTTCTGGCTCGACGAGCTGCTAATAGGCGCACTCAAGGAGATCCTACAAGACTTACTCGTTGCAGGCCACTTCGCTGCCGTACATTCCATCGCTGTCAGGGCACAAAATCTCATCCTTGCTCTTGCATCTCGGTTTCAGCAGTATGAGGCATCCCAACTTCATGAAGCCCTCCTAGCAATAGCACTTGAGGAGATTCGGAGAAAGAGCAACTTCGTCACCGAGCTTGCATCTGAAATCCGGCAATATCGGTCGGAGACACTGAGGTTGTTGTGTCTAGGACCAATCAGCATGGCCCTGGGGCTCGCGCAAGCTGCGAAGAAACTTGGCAGCAGCGAAATCAACGCTATTGCCGCCAGGATTGTTACCGACAGGGCAGACACTGCAATCGGGAGCCCCGTCCCCGCGGATGTGGCGGAAATCGCTGGGGCCCTCCGTCAGGAATTGGAGTTCGAGCGAGCTGCGGAGGGCAGAGCGGTTTCGCCACGATGGTTCGTCGCTCACCATGTCGGGTTAGGCTACGCGAAGTTCTTCGCCTCTGTGGCGAATCAACTCGCTGGCAAGATCGAGCAGTGTATGACAAAGGCGGCGACCGAAGCCGTAGAGGCGGGCTCGATGGATACTGCAGTTCAAATGATCCAATCTGGCCTCGAAGCAATCAAGAAGACTGAATATCATTTGAGAGTTGCGATCCAACCCTGCCAAGTACAGCTAGATCAGCTGAAACGGAACATCGGGGAGGGCGAGTGGCCCGCACAAGACGAGCAGGATCTAGAAACAGAGTTGGCCCGTGTGCGCGCGAGATTGATAGCAATGGTTGCCGAGATTGCTGTCAAATTGCCAGCGGTCGCCCCAACCGGCGACCTACCGGACAATCTAGGATTTACATACACCATCCTCGCGGAGGAATGTCACGCAGCACTTTTCCAGCAACGCTACGATGCGTTCGAAGAACTCTTCAGCTCCTATTTCACCACGGCGCTGGCTGCATACAACAGAATCCGCACGGAGGTCGCGGGGTATGACGCCAGGACGATATTTACGTATTCTGCAGATTTCATAGTCGACTTGTTCGAGATATCTGGCTACGCACGTGTGATCGGGTCGTTGGAAAGTCTGCGCACCTGGGAGGTTGTTAGTGGATGCTGGGACACATTTTGGACGAACAAGGCTGATCCGACTGCACTCATGAAGCAGCTTTGTGCCATGTTGGATCTTCGTTCAAGGCAACCCTCCCTAACCCCGAGGGAGGCCATGCGTTTTCGTTGGAGACACGAATTTGAGCGCACCATGGTCGATCGGGGCCTTATGACAAATCGAATGGGAGGTGGTGCCGCCTACCGTTCGGCATTGGAGCCGGTTGCCCGAGTCTTTCTCGAACACCTCAGCTACGGAGGTATCAATGCCTACGATGTCTTTGCGGCAGAGTACCTCATGGCTCGCCCTGAGGCAGCTGGGCTGACTTGGACAAGGGGTGCGAGGGAATTCCGAAGGCAGCTCAAGGACATGCTTGAAGAAGGGGAGTCCAGTGTGCCCACCGACAAATAGCGGAACGAGCAGTGACGTCTTCTTCGATCGCGCCTCTGTAAGCTTCTCAGTTCCGCCTTCGCATGGCTTTGCCTGGACAGGTGGCGGAGCGCAGGAGTGGGACAAGAGTTTCTACGTCGACATGCTGATAGACGACTTCTGTCTAGGCATCCTGCCCTTTCAGGCCTCTGAGGAGGACGGTGGCTACAAACTGGAACTCAAAGATGGAGACCACCATGCTGAAGAATTGGTGGCCAAAGGCTTATCCCCTCACCGACACGGGGCGTCTCTTGCCACGGCTGTGGCTGATTGGCTGCGAGAGTCGGCCAAAGTAGTTTTGCGCTCAGGTCTGGATGCTTACGAGTTGGGGTACTGGATCCACAATGTCGAGAGGAAGGCCGTTGGTTTTTTACTAATTCGCCTGGAGACCGAACATCTCATATGGAGGCGAAAGAGGGTTTTCCAGAGAGTACCGCAGGGCTCTCTTCTGGACCGTCCATCATTTGTCGAGGACAGGAAGATACAAGAGAGTGACGAACTACGCGAAATTGACCCAGATCGGATTGCCCTATTCAAAGCGCCTTCTGTGCTTCAAGATCAGATTTGGCGGGCTCTACGGGATCTCGCGTACATCGGCGGTAAGCATTCTGCCCAGAATCTTATGCCGGACCTGAGCGACAGCGGTAGCCGTGATATGCCTTTCGACTTTTCTCAGTTTTACAAATCGCAAAAAGAAGCCCTGGCTGCGGCTACAAGGGCGCTCGGATGGAATGGTCGTGGCCTGTGGGACCGAGCGTTCTCTTCATACCACTCAGTCTATCGATATCTCCGTTTTCGACGAGCACAGATGGATTTGCAAACTTGCCTGCTCACCTCGCTTCAGGAGACCATCCAGCAAGCTGGGCGCCAAATCGGATTTGATGGAACCTTGAAGGTTAGCGGCCTGACGACGATGGAGGACCTGGACAAAGCCGTACGCCATCTACAGGCTGGCGACACCTCGTTCACCGCTATTATGGACCAGATTCGATGAAGGGAAGAACTCTGGTCCCAACGGGTATTCGTCGGTCCAAGAGTCATGGGCAGCTCTTGGCGGATCGATGCTTTTCGACCGCACATTTAGGGCCGGGCGTAGAACTGCGCTGCGACCGACATCTGGCGTAGGAATGCTCTCATACTCTGGGCCGTGCGGCTCTTCAGAGAGGACTGAGGGCAAAAGAACTCGTAACCAGTAGGCGTGTGATGTGGACACCACTTCTCGTAGAGGTTGTTTGGCAATGCGTACAAGACACCAAGGTGACGCACGGGCACTACCAGATCGGTATCTGGTAGATCGCTGAGGGTGCCCAGGGCTTTCCAACGAGGGCGCTTCCCTCGTGATTGTACATCAACCTCCTCCGCGAGCCAGCGGTGGGAACAGTTGAGAACGAGGCTGTGGCTCGCCGGGATATACCGAGAACGTTTGTCGTTGAGATTCTGTGCGGTGCCGCAAATCTCGATGACAATAACGTCGCAGCTGTCCGTCCCAGAAAGGTAAATCCACAAACCGTCGGGTTGGGTTGTGAAGACCGTGGCACCAGGGGCCGCCAGTCGTGGGCCAGGCTGAAAAGCATCTGCCGGCTGCCCTCGAAGCCAGTAGCCTGCGCCGCCCGGCGGAGGCCAGATCTTTCTAGTTCGCAGTGGCCAGAGGTTAATCAAGATGGCCTTGCCTTGTCTGTCGCTCAGCCGCGTATTCGCCATAGTCAGAATCTCCAGGGCAATATTGCAGCTTTGCGCTTCGACGGGTCAATAGCAACGAAAGCCACCACCGCTATCATTTCGTGCCCCAATGCCAGCCGACGCAGGAAGGTCGGGTGGCGCGGAAGGAAGGGACCCGAAGCTCGGCGTAGGGAGCGGCCGCCTGTGCTGCAGGCGAACTCTCCGATGGTCACTTTAACCACTTTGCGAATCGAATCGCGTGGGGAGCTCGCCGGCTTTGCCGGCGACGAACCATCGCGGGAGGGTTTGGGAACCCTCCTAGGGTTCCCATCCAGATCGACCGTAGCCGAGCTTCGGGGAGGAGTCCTGCAGCGACAGGACCCGACCTGACGGGGACGGCGGAGCGCCGAGCTGAAAGCGTGAAGCCCCTCACCCGCCGCGCTTCGCTCGACGACCTCTCCCCGCTGCGCGTGGCGAGGTGATTCGGCCGCCGGCGCAGCCGTGCTCAGACCGCTGAACTCGACACCAACGCCGCCACCGCCCAGTCGTAATCCGGCCGAGTCCCATCCCAGAGCGGCACGTTCGTCTCCGCCCCGATGTCCAGCCCGCGCTCCTCGGCCCACTCCCGCAAGAACACCACGGATTCCTCGCTAGCCTCGCGCGCAGCCACGGCCTGCACTTCCCGCCCATCCGGCGCCCTGAAGCGCAATTCTCCGTCCGCCTGCCGCTCGACCGACCAACCGCCTTCGTGGACCATGTGGTGATGGTGGGTGCACAGCAACCCAAGGTTGTTCATGGTGGTGGCGCCTCCGTGTAGCCAGTGCTGAATGTGGTGGCCGTGCAGGAAACGGTCGTGGGTGCAGCCGGGGAAGGTGCAACTGCGGTCGCGGAGAGTGAGGGCGCGGCGCAGGGAGGGGGGAATTGAGCGGGAGCGGCGGCCGGGGAGGCCCTCGGGGAGCCCCTCACCCGCCGCGCTTCGCGCGGCGACCTCTCCCCGCTGCGCGGGGCGAGGTGATATGGCCGCTGGTGCGGCCGGGGGGATGGCCACGATTCCGCAATCGCAGGCTACGCGTCTGATAGCTTCCGCGGAAACGCGGGTGCCGTCGTCCAGGGTTCCTGCGAGGACGCCGTCGGGGGACAGGGGATCTTGATCGATGTGGACTATGACTTGGAAGCGCTCGCCGCCGTTGCCGGTGCCGGTGTTGCCGGCAAGATAGCTTTCGGCCAGGGCGACCATGCCGTCGGCGCGCGATGGTAGCTTCGGATCTTCGGCTGACGCTTCCGCGGAAACGTCTGGCTCGCCTTGCGCGTGGGTCACTTCGCGGGCGCGGTCGAGCGCAGTCAGGACGAGAGCGGCTTCGTCGGGCGACAGGATGACTTCGAGCTTGACCATGCCGCCGGGCAGGTCGCGGCGGCGCACGGAGCGCTCGGGCGACGGGAGGGCGTTGTCAGCGGCCATGGCGGTGCGGTAGCCGCGACACAAGCGCTCGAGCTGGGCTCCGGTGGAGTACAGCGCGGCTTCGAGCAACTTGGCCTCGGTCTCGGGAGTGGCCACGCGGGTCAGTGCGCGCACTTTTGCGTACGACAGCTTGCCCGACTTCAAGGCGGCGTCGATGGAGGGCAGTTGTCCAAGGGCACGCGCCACGCGCACCTTCTCGCGTGCGGTGGCGGGGTCGAGCCCAATTCGCCACGACAACCAATGCGCGCACGACACGGCCCCTTGCGCTGCCCATCCACATTCAGCATCGAATTGGCGAACACATTCGAGCAACCGGTGCGTGGCCGCATCCAAGTGAACCGCCAATTCCGCTATCTCCCGACCCAATTCCTCGACGGTAAACATGGGCAATACTATACACTTGTTCAGTAGCGATGGCAATGCGAATTCAAGGCTCAAATTGAAAATGTAACTGCGAGGAAGCCTGCAATTTGTTTGTGCTTTACCACGCTGCTGCCCGCGTCCGTGGCAAGCGGCGCGCGACTTGGACTCGTACTCTTTGGCATTTGCTCTGAGACTTTTGGGAGACGAGAGGCATCGAACGGGCGGCCCGACTTGGGGAGTATCCGAGTCGGGAGCGAACTTTGTTCTCTGAAGGAAAATCTGATGATTTCACCGCGGACGATTGCTTTGGGCCTGTTTCGCTTGGTTCTGCTGACGGCGGTTGGATGTGGAAGTGGTTCCTCGGGCGGTGGCGCGGGAGGGGCATCGGGTAGCGGCGGCACGGGTGGGAGTGGAACGTCGAGCGACGCGGCCCTCCCTGATGCGGGCGCGGGCGGGACGGGCACAGGTGGAGGAACAGGTACGGGTGGCATCCCTGTCGATACGGGTATCTCATCGCCCGTGTCTTCTGTGGTTGGCGTAACGTGTGACACGGTCCCTAGGGCGGCATTCGCAACCATCGCAACGACCAAGGACGTCTACCTTGTGGAGGGGATCCCCGTCGATGCGCCCACGCCACTTTCGTCGACTGCGATGATCGGCCGCTCGACGGGTAGCGAGCTCGATCCGGCCACGTGCACGTCAACGTCGGCCGTCACCGTGCCCGTCGCCGAGTATGGGATGGGCGTTGCGACCGTGGCGAGCGCCGTCTACCTCATCGGCGGTAACACGACTGGAACTACCACCACGCAGAGCGCGGTCTATCGTGCGGATATTGTCGAAGGGATTCTCTCCTTGTTCCGGGTGGCGACCTTGTCCGGCGACGGTGGTGTTTCGCCTGTCGTTTTGCAGACCTCACGCTACGGCCAACAGGTCCTTCAGACTCAAAATTACGTCTATGTCATCGGCGGGTGGTCTTCGGTGGGGCAGACAGGGGTGGCCAGCATCGAGCGAGCCCAGGTGGATCCGGCGACGGGAGACTTCGTCACGAACTTCGCGCCGGCAATCGATCCGAGCACGGCAAGCTCGGCGACGATGGCCGTCCCGCGCTTCGACACGATTGCGGTCCAGCTTGGTTCGTGGGTCTACATACTCGGCGGACAGTCCGACATTGGAAGCGCGGCCCAGTGTCACAACGAGATTCAGCGCGCCAGCTTGGATGCGAACGGCAACCTGTCGAGCTTCTCGCAAGTGGGGACGCTGCCGAATCCTCTGTGCGGGCCAGCCGCGTATGTCACCAACAATACCCTGTATGTGCTCGGTGGGCTGACGGCGATCAACTCGCCTGGAAATCCCATTGCGACAGATGCCGTGCTTGAGACGGCGATTGCGGCCGACGGAACCCTGGGCGCCTTCGCTTCGTCGTCGGTAAAGCTCTCCTATGCGGTTGGTTCGGCGGGCTCGGCCACACTCGGCAAGACCTTGTACTTGTTCAATGGGTTCAAGGACAGCACGGGTGCAACGACCTCAATTCAGGCCATCACGTTCCCGTGATAGTCGAAAAATCGGGCACTTCCTTCCTGTCTACTCCCAGCGACCGCGACGGTGTGGCGATAGGGTAGACTGGGACCGGTGAGGGTTCCTTCGGGGCGTAGGTCGGGCGATGCGGGCGCTGGCGGCAGCTCTCGGTGCGGACTTGCGCGCGAAAGGCGGCAATTGGGTGCGGGGCTTTTGCTGGCGGGGCTGCTGCTCGTTTTTCCCGCCACCTCCCGAGGCGAGTCGGATGCCGGCGCCCAGGTCAGCGGATCGTCACCCGATGGAGGGGTGGTTGCCGATGCGGTGAAAGTGGCGGTGAACGTTCATGTCCAGGTCAGCGGATCGATCCTGCCCAGCGAGCTCGTGCACCACGCGATGGGGCCGGTCCCACGTGATGACGCCGACCTGGCCAAATGGGCCGCGGCGGCCTGCCTGCGCATCGTGCACGCCTACCATGTGGCCGATTACGACTACGCGCGTGCGTGGTTCATCCTGGAAGAAGACAAGCTGATCTGGATCCACGTCGATCCGGGCCGCATGCACGTGGTCTTCGTCGGG
>OBLT010001689.1_pt1 | contig 14002 bp, 8 predicted proteins | sample 1518721 | NCBI WGS metagenome assembly OBLT01 (sample SAMEA3539307, study PRJEB22396) | soil metagenome | biome: tundra; feature: field; material: soil | place: USA | collected 2010-05 | depth 0.15 m | reverse complement strand
ATGTGCTGGCCGGGACCGGCGTCACGCCGATCATCATTCCCGAGGCCGCGCCGACGCCGGCGATTGCGTACGCGGTGCGCGAACTGAAGACCTCCGGGGCCATCAACTTTACCGCCTCGCACAATCCGCCGGAGTATAACGGCATCAAGTTTTCCACGCATGACGGTGCTCCCGCGCTGCCCGAGGTAACCAGGCAGATTGAGGCGGCCATTGCTGCGCCGAAAGGCGGCGGAGGTAACGGTGTGCCCAGCCCCTTTTCGCCAGCATCAGAAACGGCGGACGTCAAGCCCGCGTTCCTGAAGCGGCTGGCTGAGTTGGTCGATCTGAAAGCAATCGCCAAATCAGGAATCAAGGTGGTCTACGATCCCTTCTGGGGCGCGGGCCGCGGCTATCCATGTCACCTGTTGCGCGAGGCCGGCGTCACGGTAGAGACGGTGCACGACTATCGCGACGTGCTGTTCGGCGGCCATGCGCCGGAGCCGGACGATCACCTGCTGGGCGATGCAAAAGCGAAGATGCGCGAGATCGGCGCCGCCCTGGGCATTGCAACGGATGGAGATGCGGACCGCTTCGGCATTTTGGATGCTGACGGGACATTCATCCAGCCCAACTACATCATTGCCCTGTTGTTCGACTACCTGGTAGAGACGCGTGGCTGGAAGAACGGCGTGGCCAAGAGCGTAGCGACGACGAACCTAATCAACGCGCTCGCCGAGCACCACAAGGTCCCGCTCTACGAAACGCCGGTAGGTTTCAAGTACATCGGCGAGCTGATCATCGCGGACAAGATCGCCATCGGCGGCGAGGAGTCGGCCGGGCTCACGATCCGAGGCCACGTGCCGGAGAAAGACGGTGTCGTGGCCGGTTTGCTGGTGGCAGAGATGGTGGCCGCGCGCGGAAAAACTCTCGGAGTTCAGCTGAGAGAGCTGTTTGACAAGGTTGGTTCCTTCTATCCCATTCGCGAGAACTTCCACTTGACCCCGGAGGTGAAGGCCGCGTTCACTGAGAAGTTGAAGACCGATCCGACGGAGCTGAGCGGGCGCAAGGTCACAGGCGTAGTGCGCATCGACGGGCTGAAACTCGTTCTCGACGACGGTTCGTGGGTCTGCTACCGGCTTTCAGGGACGGAACCTGTGGTTCGGGCCTATACCGAAGCGCGCAGAGAGCAGGACAGTGAAGCGCTGCGGACGGCAGCAAAGAAGTTTGTGCTGGGATAAACAGGCAGCGAGGGTAAATGCTGGGCAACAAAACTCAGTCAAGGAACCGCGGTGTGGGTGGCGAGACTGGCGATGCGGCTGGTTCTGGCCCAATCCCCAACCGGGCGCTCGACTGGACGCTGCGGGCGTGGCGTCCTGCGGGTACCGCCGTGGCAGTGGGGCTGGCGTTGCTGCTCACCTGGCACGTGGTCAACGGCAAGCATGGTCTCTCCGGTTGGCAACAGCAACGCACGCAAGACAAGCAACTCCAGCAGGAGATCAAGGACCTGCAGGATGAGAATGCTCGTCTGCACACGCGCATTGAACGGCTCAAGTCAGATCCTGACGCCATGGGGATTCTGGCCCGGGAAAAGCTTCACTACGCAAAGCCCAACGAGGTGATCGTCACCCTTCAGCCAGACCCGAAGATGCAGCCGCAAACGGGCGCATCGGGCAAGTAGAGGAACGGCACTCGTCTCTTAATGGCAGCACTTTGAAGATCTGGCGGATCTTCGAACCAAGCCAGCGATTTCTGCTTCCAGTCGCTCAAAAATCTACATGAGCCCGCACCGAACCCACCCAGACTGGACCGCGATCGCGGTTGTAGCCGGGGTTATCGATGTGTTGCACGTCTATGGCATAAAACAGGCCGCGCCAGGCATGCCAGTTGTAATAGCTCTCCACAATATTCTCGCGACCGTAGTTAAGATTTCCGTCGCCGAGCAGGAAGCCGAGGCCGCCTAGCTTCAGATACTCCTGGTGATCCGCTTTGATGGCGTTGGAAACGACGGCCACGCCGACCTTGTCCACGGGACGATGCCAGCGGGTTCCCGCGTAGTCCGCACCGGCGAGTACGGTCTGGTCGACTTCCGTGTAGGCAAAGGATTCGTGCTGACCCTCATTCCAGCCGAAGCGGGCGAAGACGCGAAGATTCTCCGTGACTTCCTGCTCGGTGTTGTATCCGACGCCGTATTTTAGCGCGCTGAAGTGCTCGTGGAGTGTGATGGTGGGGAATGTGACGCCATATTTGGCGAAGTCGGAGCCGTTGAGGAAGCCGATGACTGCTTCGCGATAGGTGCCCATGTGCGCGCGGTTGGCGTAGAAGAGCAGGCGCTCGGTCCCCTTGCGCTTTGCAACGAAACTGTGGCGCATTTCGAATTCGCCGTTCTGGCCGTGCGCGCGGCTGAAGGCCCAGTCCATATCGATGCCGTTGGCGACAGTGGGCATGGCGAAGATGGCGTAGCGGATGCTCCAGATCCTGTCGTCGTATTCGGCCATGCCGCCCACGCTGTAACCGCGGGTGTCGGCCGCGTAGTCCCATGCGCCGTTGTTGTCGACGGTCCAGTTCATGAACTGGAGATGACTGTCGGAGCCGGGGCCATTGACGTCGAAGAAGTCCGGAAGCGACATTTTTCCTACACGAAACTCGACGCGGCGCAGAGGCACGCTGGGCGCCAATGCCCAGGGCCCCGGCTCCTGGGTGGTTGTCTTTTGAGTGAAGCCGATGACCTGGTGGATTTCGTAGTGAGAAAGATAAGGCACAGAGCTCAGGTTAGGGTCGCGCACCACGTCCAGATTTGTTGCTCCGGCCAGACCAAGGGCTTCGCTGAGACCGCGCCCGCCAGTGCTTTCGATGTCGAGGATCAGATCGTTGTTGTAGCGAATCGAGTGCGTGGGACGGAATGCGGTATAAAACGTGCCCAACAGAGATGTTTTGTACGCGCCCCTGCTAAGGAAGCTGTTGGTGCCCTGGTAGGGAGAATGGAAAGGCAAGTTGCCCTGGAGGATAATGTTGGCCTGTCCAGAGAGCCAGTAGCGGCTATCTTCGGGGTGGGGGGCCATGGCCACCACGGGCGCGTCCTGTGGGTCGTGGTCCACTGTGCTCATGTCGGTGGCGTTGCGTGCGTACCCATCCTGCGCGGGAACAAGCAGTGGAAGGCCCGGGCTATTCTGCACAAGCCATTGCACTGTCGGAATTTGCGGCTCGGGTGCAGAAGGCAGCGAATCGGGCGATTGGGCAGCTGCCAAACGAGCGGTTAGCGTCAAAGAGACGATCAGTGCCACATACACGACGGCGCTTGCCAGGACGAGGCGGAGCGGCGAGTGTAGACGATCAGAAATGTGGTGCATTGAAGGCCTTTGTCGTGAAGAGATGCGCGGCGTGGGTCGGAAGACATAGAATGGGAATAGAAACCATACCCCCACTAGGTAGATACTGTACCGGGGGTTAGTATTTAAAGTCAAGGAGGACAGACATGACTCACCATGAACGCGAGAGAGTCAAGCTGTTGCAACGAGTGAAGAAGCTGCGCGGACAACTGGACGCAGTGGAACGGTCCCTGACGGCCGATGACGAATGCGGCGGCCAACTCATGTTGTTGGCAGCGGTTCGCGGCGGAGTCAACGGGCTTATGGGTGAGGTCCTCGAAACGCACATCCGGTTTCACCTCGTCAACGGGGGCCAGGAGCAGATCGCCCCAGACTTGGCTGAGGATCTGATCGATCTTGTACGTGCCTATCTGAAGTGATTCCATTGAATAGGGAAACAGGCCGGTGGTCTCAGATGAGTGAGCTCTGCCCAGCTGTCCCATTTATCGTAAAGGGCGCATGCATCCGGTATTGTTAAGGTTTGGTTGATTCAGGACAGCGTTGCCGTATCAACTCATTTGATGCTCGTTTCGAGGATGCCGACCTGGACCGCGAATCAGCGACTGGTTTCACCCACGAGTTCCTGATGCGCTGGCTTTGAAACCGGTCGCCGAGCGCATTCACTCGTGATATCCTTCCACCTTTCAGACGCTGGTGGAATATATGTTCGCGCTTTGTCTGAGTACGGCTTGACGCGCAGGGGAGAAATTTAAGAGCAAATGCGGCAACACGCTAGAGGCATACGGCATATAGATCTGACCGACGTTCAGCTCGCTTCAAGCGAGACCGCGCGCCGCATCAACCGCGATATTGTGCTTGAGTTGATTCGCGCCAACCAGCCGCTCTCGCGGGCCGATCTGTCGCGCCGGTCAGGACTGCAAAGAAGCACCGTTTCCCTCATCGTTGAGCAGCTGATTGAAGAGAATTGGGTATGCGAAGGCGCCATGGCTGCGGCACCGCGAGGACGCCCATCCACGCTCTTGGAGTTGAATGTGGACCTGGTTGTCATTGCGGTTGACATTCACCCCAAACAAGCCACGGTTGCCACGGTGGACCTCAATGGTCGCCTGCTCTCTCGCTCTGTTGTAACTGTCACTTCCGATCCGGCGTCATCAATGCGGCTGATTACCGAGTGCATGCTGAGAATGCAACGCGCGCTGCCCGGCAAAACGATTGAAGGAATCGGCGTTGCTCTCCCAGGCAGAATCGATCCCGGCACACACCTTTTGGTTTTTGCCCCTAATTTGCAGTGGCCGGATTTCGATTTGAAGGGCGCCATCGAAAAGAAGATGCACCTCCCGGTCACCATGGAAAACGCGGCCACAGCATGCCTGATTGCAGAGGTTACTGGTGGCAGAATCGACGGAATTCGCGACGCTGTCATGGTGACTGTCTCTGAGGGCGTTGGAACCTCGGTCTTCGCCAACGGACAATTGATCAACGGTCTCCACGGAATGGCGGGAGAGTTCGGTCATATTCCTCTCGATCCTTCTGGTCTCCCTTGTTCTTGCGGCCGCAGAGGTTGCTGGGAGACATTTGCTTCCTGCAGAGCGGCGTTGCGGTACTACCAGGAGCTCCAATCCAAAGCCGAAACGATCACGTTCCACGAATTGCTGAATCGGGCCGAAGAAGGCGACCAGCATGCGGCGCAGGCCCTGGCTCAACAGGCACTTTACATTGGACGCGGGCTGGCGCCGATCATTGCCGGCCTTTCCCCGAGCGTGATTCTGGTCGCTGGTGATATTACGTCGGCATGGCACCGCTTTGGCCCCATCCTTGAGAAGGAGGCGGCAGCCCTTACCCTGGTCGGCACACCGCCGCAGATTCTGCCCACGCACGATGGAGATATCGAGCGACTCAGGGGAGCGGCGGCGCTCGTGTTTCAACGGCGTTCGACACGCGAGCAGTTGCACCAATCTGATCCAGCCGCCGTCATGGCCTGAGTCCCCAATCGATCTCCAAGCCAAGTCGAAAGCCCGATTCCTGTCGGTCTGGGCGATTGCGTTTAACGTGTTCAACCACGCGTGGCTCAACAACCCCAACGCAACCGTGGCCGGAGGCACCTTCGGGTATATCACCAGCTTTGGCCCTCCCTACTCCCCGACACAGGGTGCGCGTTCGCTGCAGTTCAGCGGCCGCTTCAACTTCTAGTCCTTCCAGCCTGAAACACGAAAAAGCGCGGCAGCCCGAGACTGGGTTGCCGCGCTTTTCTTTTGAAATTGAACAGCTAACACGGGCCATAGAAGCGGGAGTGTTGGGCGGCTGTGGGACCGCCATGTTCCAGTTATCTGGATTCAGCTGCGAAGGTATCGGCTTCGTGGTTCATCTCGTCGGGTGTGGTGGCGCGGGAGAAAAGGATAACCCGATAGCGGAACATGACTGACTTATCCTTCTCCAGCTTGTAACTGAAAGGCGGCTGCTTGGGGTCAAAGATGCTGCGGCCAAGAGGGTTGGCAGCAAACAGGCCGTAGCCGCGGGCGTGCCAGTAGGTCGGATAGCCAGGATTGCCCGGGTGATCCAAAATCGCGATAGAAGCGGCGTGGCTTCCATCCGTGCCGGTGAGGGTGCACCAGTGGCCTCGGGTTGCCCACACTGCAGGGCCTTTGATGCCTTCGCTAGTCAGATACACGCCAGTTGCCGGGTTCGCAGTTCCGGATGGCGGAGCGTCAACCTTGGTGGGGTTGCCGTTGGCGTCTGTGAAGATGCCGCCTTTTTCTTCAGGCGATTCGAGCCAGCGGGCCACCCTCATGCCGAGAACACCTTCCTTGTCATCATTGAAGACGACAGGGTCGAGTGCTTTCAGAGTGATGACCAGATCGATGACACGGGCATGGTCGCGGCGCGCGAAGATATAGTGCGTGGTCTGCGCGAGAATCTCCTTGCCATCCCCAGTGATCCAGACCGATTCAACCACTAGCTCCCCGCGATCGGAGCCGCTCTTGGTAGATACAATCTTTGTCTGAAGAATGGTGCCCATTTTGGTGCGGTTTTCCGGCTTTATGGCATCAGAGTTGTTCCAGAAATCAAAGCCGTTCACATTGCCGTAGTTGAACCAGAGACCGGCGTGGTGCGGGTGATCGACACGCTCGTTGGCAAGTGGATTCAGCGGATAGCCACGCGTCAGCGTGACGCCCTCATCATCGATGAGCGGAAACAGAACTGGCTTTTTGAGCGAAGTGGGCCAGATGTAGGAGGTGAAGGGCGCGCCATCAATGGTGATATCCACGCGGCGATCCGCCTCGTGGGCGACGACTTTGACGCCCTTTGATGGGGCGGAGAAGGCGCTGGCCGCAAGGGTGAAGATTGCGGCCAGCGCGATCATGTTACGCATAGACCTTGCCTCCTGCCATCACTTGCTGGGTCTTGTCGTCGAATGTGACTTTGAGCCCGGTCTGAATGGCGGCGACATTCATGCAAAGTGCAATCGAGTGGCTGTAGCCGGCTTCGATTGAGGCATTCGGAGTCTTGCGGGAGCGAACACACTCCATCCAGTTGCGCATGTTCGCTGAAGTCTGCGGGTCGGCGTGGGTGTCGGCGTCGGTAGAGACAGCTTCAGCCTTTTCTGTTGCCAGCGAAAAGCCATTCAACAGGTTGGGCTTCATGCCCATCTCTGCCGCGGAGCGCGCACTCAGGCCGCCCGTTGACGTCACGGTCTGCTTGTCCATGTCGATCATACCGCCGTTGGAGTAGTAGAGTTCCTTCACTCCGCCGGCGGAGTTCGTGAATCGCGAAGAATACTGCACCTGGAAGCCTTTGGTGAGGTCATCAAGCGGGCCGTAATCGAAGACGGCCGTCATGGTGTCCCAGTTCTCGCGACCGTCCTTCCATAGATAGATTCCGCCGTTGGCCACCACGCTGCGCGGATGCGTCAACCCGGTGAACCAATGCACGGTGTCGATCTGGTGGACGAGCCACTGGTCAGGAATGCCGGATGAATACGGCCAGAACAGGCGGAACTCAAGATACTTGCGCGCATCGAATGGAACCATCGGGCGGTTCAATAAATAGCGCTTCCAGTCTGTATCTTCTTCCTTGAGCAACGGGACGACATCAGGGCGGCGCCAACGCCCGGGCTGATTCACGTTCCATGTCATCTCGACCATGACGATATCTCCGAACGCGCCTGATTTGATGTACTCGGCGGCCTTTTGGTAGCTTGGCGTGGAGCGGCGCTGAGTTCCAACTTGCACGATCTTGCCGGTCTTGTGGACGGCGGCGCGAAACTTGCGAGCATCATCCATCGTGTGGGCGGTTGGTTTTTCAACGTAAGCATCTCGGCCGGCATTGACGGCTTCAACACCGTGAAGGGCGTGCTGGAAATCGGCCGTCGCCACCAGGACTGCATCCACATCCTTGCGAGCGTAGAGTTCGTCGTTGTTGCGGACAGGATCGACAGCACTGCCGCTGAGCTTCTGGATGTAGGCGGCTCCTTCTTCGCGGCGACGGTTCCAGATATCGCTGACGGCCACGAACTGGAAGTTCATGTCATTGGCGTTCTGCAGGAAGGCGGGAATCAATGCACCCTTCATGCGGTCCCCGCAGCCCACGACGCCCACTTTGACCCGGTCGTTGGCGCCACGGATCTGGGCGTAGCTCGATGCGTTCCACGAGACGGCGGTTGCGGCCAGTGCGGCGCTGCCCACCTTCAGGAATTCTCTGCGATTGTTATTGTCGAAAGCCATGTTTCTCTCCGTATGAATTCTCTGTTGCTTACATTGCGAATGTGGGTGACTTCAGATGTCCCTGAAGAAGCTTCAAGCGCCCGCGGAGGTTATAGGCGGGCTAAGTGAAATTGGTCAAGAGTCGAACCGCGGCGTGGTGAATTGCCTCGACTGCTCGCATGTTCACTAAGACGAATTCACCGGCGACAAGGACGCAGCGCAGTTTTTTCTTCATTCACGTTGTGGCATACATTTTAAAAAATTTCGCGGGCAAAAAATGTGCCCCGTTTTAAAGCTTCAAACGGGGCACGTGGGTTAACTGGTGAATTCCAAGGGTTGGTTGAAGAACCCTTAGAAGATGACCTTCACGCTTCCCTGGAAGACTCTGGCCGCATTGCTCTGTGCTGTGATCTCTCCGAACGCTGCAGAGGAGGGGTTGCTGGAGCCGGGATTGCTGAAGTTCGGGTGATTGAAGATGTTGAAGGCTTCAAGCCGGAACGCCAGGTTGACTCTCTCGCGGATGGGGAAGATGCGCGAGACCTGGCCATCGAACTGGAATCCCATTGGACCATCGACTGCGTTGTGGCCAAGATTCCCGAACGTTCCCGGAGTAACCGGATTTGTGCACGGGTTGGAGGTGGAGGTCACGCTGCAGAAGGCGTTGAGATTCAGATAGCCACGATTCGCCGGAGTAGCTGAGGCCGAGGTTATCTTCACGAATTTAACTGGGTTCACTCCGGCCACTACGTCGGGGCGATCGTTGCCAACGTCAGTGAGCGATAAGTCGGAGCCGCTGGTTATATTGATCGGACCGCCGCTAATGATGTGGATCAGCGGACCGAACTCCCAGTTGTTCGCAACATACGCCACACCGCTAGGCAGCCCCTTGAATTCGCTCTTGAGGATCATTGTGGTGTTGAAGATGTTGCGGTAGTCGGAACCGCACCGGCCGTAATCCAGGCCGATGTTGTAGGGATCCATCGTTCCCTCACCGGTCACATCGCCGCCCGCATCTGAGATGTTCAGGCACTTCGACCAGGTGTAATTGGCCAGCATGCTGAACGTGGACGAAAGCCGGTGCTGGATTGAGGCGACCATGCCGTTGTAGTTGGCCCAGGCTGTGTCATTCACAATCACTGACCCGCCGCCGCCGCCCTGCATCTGGTTGCCCTGAATAGGATTGGCCTCAGTCAGCGCAAAGCGCGCTTGCTGGTCGTTGGTTGTCGAGCAGGCTGCGCCGACTTTTCCGCCTCCCGGGACGCCTGCAGACTTGGCGGCAGCACCCGTGATCACCACTGGACCGCAACCTGTGCCATTGGCGCCCCATACGCCGGGAGTGTAGATGGCAGGAGACAGAGGCGTGCCGGTAGGCATGTTGGCGGTCTTGTTGCCGATGTAGTCGATCTGCGCCTGCCAGCCATGGCCAAACGTGTGCTGAACACTCAAGGTCCACTGCAGCGTGTCAGCCACATGGAACTGGGTGGGCAGCACAATGAACTGACCCTGTGCCGGGAAGATAGCCTGTGAGGGTGTCGGGACGACCGGCTGAGGGAACGGGCTTTGGTTGGTGCCGCCCACCTGGTTGCAGCCATAGCCGCTGGTGCCTACGAGCCAGGGCTCGCTAAAGCAGATAGGCCCGGTGATCACGGGGTTGGCGGCTGTGGCGAAGGGCGGGTTCTGGTGGTTGCGGTTGCCGGTGTAGAAGTTGGCTTCGTCATAGGCCAACTGCAGGCCGCCGCGGATCACAGTGTTTCCGTCGCCGAACGGATCCCACGATGCGCCAAAGTTGGGATTGAACTGCCAGGGTGAGCTCTTGGTGTCAGACTTGGGGACACCCGTATCCCGGTAGAAGAAGTTTCCGGCGGGCGCATTTGGGTAGACCGAGCTGATCTTGTTTGCCAGGAACGAGGCCATGTCGAAGGTGGAACCGCGTCCGAAGTAATCGAACGGCATGAACTCCGGCTCCCAGCGCAGCCCGGCAACCAGGGTCAGCCTCTTGGTGGCGTGGTAGGTGTCCTGAAGGTACAAGCTGGGCACCGGTGCACGCAGCGCAAGCTGCTGCTCCTTGCTCTGCTGGAAGCTGCTCAAGGCTCCCTGAAGGAAGTCCAGGTTGGCATCTCCGGGGGAGCAGGCACTCGAACCGCAAGGACCTGTACCGAGAGGCCCGTTTCCGCTCCAAATGCCGCTGAAGGTGAAGGTGCCGTTAGCTTCGTATGCAGCAACCTCGTTGAAGTGAACGCGAACGTACTCTCCGCCGATCACCAGCTGATGCGCGCCCTTGATCCAGGTGAGGTCGTCGGCGACGCCTTCGTCGTCTACGTTGAAGAACCCATTCGAGCAGGTTCCGCAATAGGTGCTGAATGCGTGGTTCTTTCCCGAGGTTGAATCGGTGAGCTGGAGACCAGTGGGTACTTCGTCATACTCGGTGATGCCGATCGTATTGCCGTTGATGCCGGGGGCCGATTGGCGCAGGTCGACGCGCTTGGTGCCCGAGGCATGGAAGCTGTTCACAAGAGTAGGCTTGATTGTCCAGGCTTCACCGAGGGTCGCGGTCTGCACCCGCTCATAGTTTCCAGGAGCCGAGAAGGTGACCAGGATTCCACCGTTGGATGCGGAGCCGCCCGGGAAGAAGAAGGACGGGGCCTGGTAACCATCGATGAAGTACCGGGCATACATGTTGTGCTTGGAGTTGATGACGTAATCGACCCTGGTGACAAATTCGTTGTCTGCCACTACGGAAGGAAGGGCAAACTTGACCAACCCGCAATTGTTCGTGTCAATCGCAGGGTTGATTGCGGGAAGGTATTTCTGCAGCGCCAATGCCTGCGCGTTGTATGTGGGCGTGGTCGCGTACTTGTTGCCGGGGATGGCTACGCCGGTCAGCGGATCATAGAGTTGCTGAGCGCCCCCGCAAGCCAGGTTGGTTGCGCCCGGGGGCGGATCGGTGGTGGACCAGTCGCCAGCCAGGTTGGCCGCTGTGGGAATATACATGCTGTTGAGGGCGGTGGACTGTTTGGCCCCGAGGCGCTGATAGGCAGCGAAGGTAAACAGCTTGTCGCGGATGATTTTGCCGCCGAATGTGCCGCCGTACTGATTCTGGTGCAATGAATCCTTGCCAGCCGCAAAGAAGTTGGTGGCGTCAATGTAGTTGTTGCGGATGAACTCGAAGGCGGAACCGTGGTAGCTGTTGGTTCCAGAGCGAGTGACCACGTTTACAAGGCCGCCTGAGTGCGTGCCATCCTGCGCGCCGAGCACTGTCGACTCAACGCTGAACTGGCTCACTGCGTCGGGGAAAGGAAACGGCAGGTTGCCGTTCGACATGTAATCGTTGTTGTCGCCGCCATCCAGCTTCCATTCTGTGGTGTTGCCCATGCCGCCGGCGACTGAGACCGAGATGGTCTGGTAGGAGTACTTGCTACCCGTGAAGTCGCCGCCAGGTGCCGGGCTGGAACCACCAGAGAGCGTAATCAGGCCCGTCATCTGTCGGCCATTCAGCGGCATCTCCTGGACGTCCTGCTGGTCGATGGTCTGCTTGAAGGAGCTGTCTTCAGTCTGAAGCGAGAGGCCCTCGGCATGGGTCTCAACCGTGAAGCTCTGCTTGCCGACGGTCATGGCTACATTGATGGCGATGCTGCTGCCAATCTCAAGGACAATGCCCGTCTGCTTGTAGGTCTCAAAACCAGCAGCGGTAACGCCGATGTCGTAGGTACCAATATCAATATTTGGGAAAACGTATACGCCTGACTTGTCGGTGAGGGTGGTCCGCTCCACGTGAGTCGACGCATTGGTGAGGGTAACCGTTGCGTTGGGGAGCAGAGCCCCGGAAGCGTCTGTAATCGTACCTTGAATTTGGGCTTGCCCAGCGACTTGCGCGTTTGTTCTTATTGCGAACAATAACACGGCCAGACAACAGATTAGCGCGGACCAACGGCGAACTGCCGTTAGCTGCCTCAAACAGTTGAAACCCATTTACGCCTCCAAAATGATCGTCGGTTGTGGGCCGCCAGAAGCCAGGTCTAAAGGAAAAGATTCATCAACTCCGTTCGAGTTTTGAATCCTGGGAATCCTTTGCGTATCGAAATTCTCAGCCTGAAAGTCCAGTAGAAGTCTATATAGAGGTCCGACCACGGTTGTCAAGAAATATTAAGAGAGGGTGATTTGTATTCGCAAGGCATTCAGACTCAGCGCGTTGCCGCACAGGATTATGGGGGACTCCGGCCTTTCGGTTCTTTGGCGCCATGAACGAGTCGCTTGCGCGGGGAGGCGCTTACTTCCGAGGCAAAGGTCTCGCCGGTATCTATCGCTGGCGAATTGGGGTCTTGGCCTGGAACAGCGTAAGACGGTCGTTCGGTGCCGCGGCTAAACGAGAGTTTCCTTGCTGACTGGCAAGGCCGGCAGCTTGCTGCTCCAGGTCGATTGCTTTATCGAAGTCTCCGGTTTCAGCAAATGCAGCGGCAAACGTGCTCAGCAGCATCGGCTCACGCGATGAGGTCAGCTGCACGGCATGGCCGGCGAGAGACACGGCTTCGTTTCCGTTGCGAAGCGCAGGATCGGCAGCGGTAGCCAGGAGCCACGCAATGTCGTTCAACGACTCCAGATTGTCGGGGTCTTTCTTGAGGGCCACGCGCCATTCTGCCAGGCCGTTCGCTCGCTGGCCTTTCATCACCAGGGCCATGCCCAGAGAATAATGCGCGTCCGCATTGTTTGGTGCGAGCTTCACCGGATGTTCAAAGTGCGGGATTGCCTCGTCGATCTGTCCCTTCTCACCCAGCGCGACGCCGAGATTGGTCTCCACCTCTGCCGTTTGCGGACCGAGATCCAGCGCGCTTCAAATGCGGGATCGCATCGTCAACTTTGTCTTTGGAGAGCAGAGCATGACCCAGATTGCCTTCCGCTTCGGCGTCTGCGGGGTCCAGTTCGATGGCCTTGTTGAAATCGCCAATCGCGTCGTCGACCTTGCCTTGCATGGCCAGCACCAGCTCCAGGTTGTTGTAGGCATGGGCGTACTTTGGATCGTCCTCAATAGCCTGGCTGTATTCGCTTTCGGCTTCCGGCAGATGGCCTTGCTTGGCCGCAGGGCGCTGGCGCGCCTTTATCCGTTACAAAAAGGGATTGCAATTCGCCTTGCAGGCATGACGCCAACCTCTGCGCGGACAGCTCTTGGAGAGCTCGGTTGCAGCGCTACTGCACGGCTGGGGCTCGCATCGCATCGATCGCTGCGCTCATCTCGGCGGCAAGGGATTTCTGGGCCTCTTCGCTCAGCTTGGCGTCCGTGCTGGTCAGGTAGAAGACGTCGATTGCTGTATCGCCTTCTGTGTCGATCAGCGCAACCGTGATGTCGCACTTGTGCGAGCTCAGGGTCAGCGCAATCTGGCGCAAAAGACCAGGAACGTCTTGGGCCACAACCTGCAGCAGCGTGGAGTGGGTCGATGACTCGGAGTCGAATTGCAGGCGGGTAGCCACTTCCACCTTCAGGTTAGCCGGGTGGTTCATGTGGCTGCGCGCTTCAAGCAATTGCTGCACTGAGACCTTCTGCGCAACCACGTCATGCAGGTTGGCCAGGAAGCGGTCCTTCTCACTAGGGTTCAGCTCGAGCGTATGGAACACGTCTGTGAAGTGGAAGCTGTCCACAATCACGCCTGCATCGTTTGAGAAGGCGCCGGCCTTGACAATGTTCATGCCCCAGGCGGCAAGAGCTCCAGCCACGTCGGCAAACAGGCGTGTGCGGTCGCGAGTGATGACGGTCAGGTCAAACAACTGGCGGTTGGGCCGCAGATCAAGCTGAACATTGTCTTTCGTCAGGTTGAGCGCCATCTGGAAGTGATTGCGGATCTGTTCGGGGAGGCGGGTTTGCAGGTAGCGCTGCGGCAGGCCTTCAAGAAACTGTTTGAGAGCATCGAACTGCGTGGGCGGAACCATGGAGCGAAGACGATTGAGCAGCGTGGGGTCGACGGCTGCGTGATAGCGGACTTCGTCGACGCTGCGGTCCATAAAGTT
>OBLT010001687.1_pt1 | contig 14010 bp, 12 predicted proteins | sample 1518721 | NCBI WGS metagenome assembly OBLT01 (sample SAMEA3539307, study PRJEB22396) | soil metagenome | biome: tundra; feature: field; material: soil | place: USA | collected 2010-05 | depth 0.15 m | reverse complement strand
ATAACAGCGCATCCTCGCGTGACGCGCACAATCTCGCGGCAGGCCCGCTCGACATTCGGGATGTGTTCGAGAACCTCGGCGCAAAAGACCAAATCGAACGAGCGATCCGGAAAAGGGAGCGCGGTGGCGTCGCCCGCCACGCACTCAACGCGAGGATCATGGACTCTCGACGGTGCCAGGTCCAAGGACGCGACGTGAGCAAAGCGCTGAGCAAGCAGGACGGAATAGTATCCGTCGCGGGCTCCAATGTCGAGGGCACATTCTCCAGAGCGAATCAGGCCCATCAAAACCCGCTCTCGTTCCATCTCGCGCGGATGCGACCGGAATGACGTGTCCGGATCCAAGTAGGGAACGGCAGTAGGTGCGGTCATGATCGTACCGGAACTTTAAGCAACTCTTCCCTTAGCGTAAGCCACTCGCAATCAGTTGGGCCGGAGGGCAACATAGCACAAAGCTCATCGAGCCATTGGTAGCGACAGTATGCGTGCGACGACTGGATCATTCGCGTGGTCCTACACCCTCTCGCGCAGCCGATCCCAGCAGGCGGCTCAAAGCTGGACGTGAGCCTCCATCCAGGTTGTCCGTGGCCGTAGCAGTCAAGAAGCAACAACTGTCCTGTCCTGCTGATTAGTGCGATAGAACTTCGACGGATCTCTTCCATATTCAGCCTAGCCGGCCTGGGCGTAAGCCTCGTGATGCCCCTCCCCGAATTAAAGCGCCGCCCGCTCGGGGGCCGCTACCTTCGACTCACAATTCAGTTTTTTTCTCGCCTTCGATCCAGAGGCTCCAGCCCCAGCGCCGTGCCCACGCCTTGATCCCGATGCGCGGCATCCACGCGAGGAACCGCGGCAGGGGAATCAATCGCGGCAGAAGGTTGTCTAACTCGCTACCGAGCACTCGAATTGATAAACTTTGTGAAAGGGGCTTTAATATGTTTCGTATCTCCTGGCGCGTAACAGGCCATGTGTGTGGGTTGCCTTCGTGCTCCCATCCATCGCTGTACCGGCTGGCCAATGCCACCGGCTTCAGAAAGTGGCTTTCTCCGTGAAGAAAGCCTTCAACATACTGAATGCGATACCACTGGTAAAGAGAATGGCGGTGGTACAACATTAAGCCATAGCCGCCGCCAGGCTTGACTACTCTCAGCAACTCGCGCAAAGACGCCGCCAGATTCGGCGAGTGGTGGAGGACACCCCAGGAATAGGCGTAATCGAACGAGTTATTAGCAAAAGACAAGCTGCGGCTATCTTCCTGTCGCACCGTACCCGGGAGATTCATGAGAGCAAGTCGCCTGGTTGTCTGCTCTACCGCTGTACCCGAAAGGTCGACGGCGGTGATGCGAGCACCACGCTGGCTCCAATACATCGCCATACTTCCCATACCGCATCCGACCTCTAAGACAGGTTTGTCAGAGTACTTAGCGTAATTGAAAATCCGTCCAAAAGGACCAGATTCGTCATGCAAGGGCCGATTCCAGCTGTTGAGGGTCCTGTCGATCTGTTGAAAGAACTCGAGGCTTCCGGGGATGTAGTCTGCTTGACGGCCATCACCCACATCGTAGTGAGCCGTGCCATGTTCCGTGCCATAGGTCATTGGCCGTGCAGACCACCACTTCTCTACGGACTTATCCATGACCTTCTCACCTCCTTCCGTGAATGGCGTCCCAAACGACGAGCGCAGGCGTGATCACAAAAAACAATATTGTGAACAAAACCTCCACAAGCAGAAACTTCTCCATTACCCGTCGGCACTGCATGGCCCGCCTGCGCCCCGGCGTCAGTTCGAAGAATTGTCTACGACCGTTCAGGACACTAATATGAACGCCGGATCGTTTCAGCGCGCGTTCCAGCGGTGAGCATCCAATGCCGTTAGCATCGGCCCAGAGGAGGACGACCTCTGCGCCGCGCTTCATCGGAGGCAACTCCGAGGTGCAGGTCACAAGACGTACCTCACGTGCGCCATGTTCAGCCGCCAGCGCGCTCATGTACTCGAGCGTGCGGCAACGGCCATTGTGGGCGATGTGCGTCGTTAGAGCGGCGATAAGACGATTGCGGCTACCTATAACCTTGGCAAGTCCAGGGTAAACCGGGCCGCTGTACTGAATGAAGATTGTGTGGTCCGATATAGAAATCATGTTGCCACCGCTCCAAGAGGCACGACCGCGTGAAGGTTCTTCAAAGCCAACCTGCCAGCAGCCACCCATGCGAGGCGCTCTTCCTGCTCGGAGACCCCAAAGATGATGGTGCCGCTATGTAGAAACCAACCGGAAGGCCGGTTGCCGAACCCCGCATCAATATGAACTGTTAACGTGGGAATTAGCTTGATGAAGTTCGGTCGAGCGCCGACGATGTGTACATTCGTCATCATGTCGTCACCACCTTCGCTTGCCGCTCGGACAATACCTTCTGACACACGTCCACCAGCAACCGTTTGAGTTCGGTCCGCTCGCCACCGTCGAGACAACCCGCCCATAACGCTACCGCAAATGCGCCACAGAACACGCATCCAACGGCAGCTTGCCTAACCACATCCGACGGTCGCACCAAATAGAAAGACCCGACTGCGGCGAGCGCAAGCAGAGCTATGCGCGCCAGCCGTGCGTATTCGAACGGGAAGGCCCGCACACGCTGGGCCTCCCAGAATCCATGCAAGAGGATCACGGTGAACCCAATGACCGTCGCCCACACCGCTCCCATTACCTTGAAGCGGGGAATCAAAATCGCGTAGGCCAATAGGCAAGCCAGCGAGCCGACCGTATTCACGCGCGCCTCAAGGCCCGGCTTGCCGGCCACTATGAAGACGCTCTGCAGGTGAGCCCCCAGGGCACGGATCAAATATGCCGTTGCCAGTAGCGGCACGAGCGCGGCGGCCCCCCAGAATCCCGACCCCACGAGCAATCGCAAAGCCGGCGCACAGAGGATTGACAGCGTTACTGTGCCGGCAGTGAGGACCGCCGTCAGATAAGTAGTTGCCCGAGCGAAGATACGCTCGCCGTTCGGGCCCTGGACAATCTCGCACACGTGGGCATTCCAGTGCATGATAAACGGCATGTGAAGAAACGCAATCGACATGCCGATCTTGTAGGCCAGTGAATATACTCCCAACACATCCAACGACACGCGCGTCCGCAGGAACATCCGATCGCCATAGTTAATGACGAAGACAGCCAGCCCACTCAGAACGAGCGGCATCGAATACTTGAGCATTGCGCCCACTTCCGCCGACAACCTTGCGGAGCGTGGAGACGGCCAAATACTCCGAATGGTGAAGGCGGCCAAGGCAATCGATGTAAGTAGAGCGCTAATCAACATACCCTTGACCTGCGCGCGATAACCGATCAAGAGCACAAGATTGAGGACAATGCCTATGGCCGTTCCCGCCACTGTAATCCAAACATAGGTGCGCGCCCGATCGAGTACCCGCAGACAACACCGCCCTACCTCAACGGGCAGCGCTAATCCCAGAACCAGAAAATCGATGGTAACAAACGCTGCATACCGGGTCGTACCAAAGACCACTACGCTCAACTGCCGGCTGCACCCTACACCGAGGGCGATACAGGTGCCGGCGAAGAGAAATGACCCGACAAAAGCCGCGTTGACCCACCGGGTTTTCTCCTCTTGCGATTGCGCCTTAAAGTAGTAGTAAAACAGTCCCTGCCCAAGGTACACTCCCATAAGTAGACCCGACACGGTAGTCAACAGGTCAAGCAATTCAAGGATGCCGTAATCAGCGGGCGTCAAGTACCTCGTATACACCGGAAGGAATAGAAACGCCGCAAGCCGGCCAACAATTAAACTGGCCGAATAAACGCCTGCTCTCGCTAAAAGGTCACGAAACATGGAAATGGTTCAATCTCGACTTCACGGGAGGGTGATCGAAAACAAATGAACCGCCGGCATGGGTTACTATAACCAGCGGTCGCCCCACTTATTTAGAACGATGAGAGACCACACACGCCGCTGGCTGAGCTGGTCGCCTGCGGCGGCGCGCCTCATCAACTCGCTTCTCGTCTCGCGGCTGAACAACGAGCAGCCCAACGCCTCCGGGCGCGACATCTCTGTGGATGCGGCTTCTTGGTAGGGTCCCGCCAGCCATGCATAGACCGGAATGGGGAAGCCCTTCTTGGTCTGATATGCGATACCTTCCGGCAACAGCCCGGAGAAGGCCCGCTTTAGAGCCACCTTGCGGTGCGCTTCGCCGGTGGACGGCACGGCCTTATCGTCGGGCGGCAGGCTGGCGCAGTAGCGCGCGAAATCGGCGTCCAGAAATGGACACCGCAGTTCTAGCGAGTGCGCCATGGTCATCCGGTCAGCCTTGTGCAAGAGGTCGTCCGGAAGCCACCACTCGATCATGGCAGCCAGACGGAGGTCAAATCCGTTCCAGTCCTGCCTGCTTGCAAAGAACTCCTCGAGAGGCGCAACAGTATCGTGGCAATCGGCGAGGCTCGCACATTCTCTGCGACGAAACTCGTCATCAAAGATGAAACCCATAGAGGTCGGGTATCGTGCGAGATAGTCCGCGTGGCTGCCGGCGATGGTCTTTAGCTTTTCTGATAAGCCGTGGGGCCAGTTCCAGTGGAGCAGCATTGTCGCCAGTGGCCGCAGCCGACCCCATTTGTCGAGACGATCGAAAAAGCGGCGGATCTCTTCCGACCCCGGGTAGCCTGCCAGCAGTTCGTCGGAGCCCTCTCCGGACAGAACGACCACTAGCTCTCCGCGGGCTTTCTTGGAAAGGTGGTACAACGGAATTGCCGTGAGATCAGCCATGGGCTCGTCGAGCGAATACGCCGCGGCGCTCAGGGACTCCCAAAACTCGTCGGCCGTGAGGGTGACCTCGTGGTGGTTGGTGTTGAATTGGTGGGCGACACGACGCGCGTTGTCGAACTCGTTCTCCTCGTAACCCTGGAAGCCGACCGTGTACGTATGGATTTGACGGTGTCCCAGCTCCTGCATGCACCACACGATGGCCGAGGAATCCAGACCTCCGCTGAGAAACACGCCCAATGGCCGCTCCGACATCAGGTGCCGATTAACGGATTGCTTGAGTTGTTCCCGTATTTCTTCTTCCCCGTGGCGGCCATTCCGGTGCTCCGTGGAATCGAACTGGATTTGCCAGTATCGGCGGATTTGCTGGGCGCAGTTTTCGGCCATTACCAGGCAACTACCCGGACGCAGCTTCCGGGCGTGCTCAAAAACGCTCAGGGGCGCCGGAATATACCGGTAGTTCAAGAAACCGGCAAGGGCATCCCGGGAGAGGTCGCGGGGAAAGGCCGGCATCGCAGCGAGTACTTTTAGCTCGGAGGCAAACGCCAGCCCCTCAGGCCCGTTCCAGTAGTACAACGGCTTCTGGCCGAATCGGTCTCTGGCAAGAATCAGTTTCTGCTCTCCGAATACCGCGATGGCTACGGCGAACATGCCGTTCAATTGCGCGAAACAATCGTCTCCGCAATCCTCATAGAGGTGCAGAATCACTTCCACGTCACTATGCGTCCGAAAACGGTGACCTTTTTGCTCCAGGTGAGCCCGCAATGACTGATAATTGTAGATCTCGCCATTGCACACGATGGCCATGGTGCGATCCTCGTTCCAGATGGGCTGGTTTCCTCCCTCCACATCGATGATGGCAAGACGCCGCATCCCCAGCCCGATCGGGCCGCAAACACACACGCCTTCCCCATCTGGCCCGCGATGCACCATCGCGGCGACCATTTGTCGGACTTCACCCTCATTGACCGCGCGATTGCCCGCGCGAAACAAACCTGCTATACCGCACATGATGGAATCTTCAGCTCTTGCTTGCTACCCCCACCCGCTTAAGCCGGTCTTCCAGTAGCTTTTCAAATAGCTGCTCATAAGCGTCCGTCATACTATCTACGGAATTATGTCCCAGTACATAGTCTCTTCCGCGAAGACCCCACTGAACCCGCTTCTCACAGCGGAGCGATTGTAGCAGCGCCGCAGCCAATTGTCCTGGGTCGCCGGGGCTTGACAACCAACCGCAGTCGGCGGCGCGGACTAACTCCGGGACGGCGCCGACGTTGGTCCCGACGACCGGCAGGCCAGCGGCCATCGCCTCGACCAGGGTAAGTGGAAGGCCCTCACTCAAAGAACAAAGTACAAAGGTGTCCAAGCGGGATAGGAATCCTGGGACGTCCAGGCTCGATCCATGGAAAACGACATAGTTGCCGATCCCCAAATCGCGCGCGGTTTGTTCCAAGCTGGAGCGCAGCGGTCCGTCTCCCAGAATCTCCAGCCGAACGTGGGCTTCCTCTCGGCAGAGCAAAGCAAACGCCTTAAGTAGCGATTGATGGTCCTTCACAGGAACGAGCCTGCCCACGCTTCCGATTACGAAATACCCATCGACCCTACGTGGGCGAATAGCCCTGAAGCGTTCCAGAGGAATCCCGTTGGGTATGACCGTCAATTTGGTCCGGGCAACCAGCGTGACGTGCCGCAAATGCGCTCCCACCGTGTCGCAACATGGCACAATTCGATCTGTCCACAAGCAACTGGCGTCGAAGATCATCTGGACTCTGCCGAATCCGGTCAGGTTACCAGGCCCATGGAATGTGTTCACGACGACGGGAACGCCGGCTAAGCGTGCTGACAAAACTCCATAGTGATGGACCAGGGGGTTGTGCGTGTGAACCACTTCGGTCCCGGAACGACACAACTGGGCTGCGAGCATTCGCGCGGCTTTGAAGCTGAAGCCGTCACCTTTTTCCAGGGCGCAAGCTTCGATTCCAGACTCCCGTAGAATGTTGACCAGTGGTCCGGTTCCGCGGAGACAGATCACGTGTACCGCATGACCCCGTTCTTGCAACCCCCGCGCTAGATCACTAGCCATCCGCTCCGCCCCGCCGATCTCGAGGCTGTTCACAATCTCCGTAATGCGCATTCTCTCCAACTGGGTATTCGCTATCACATTACTGCTTGCCGGATGCTCGCCTTAGAGAGCATTTGATCATCCAGCCAATTCATCCAGAATGTCAGCCATTGCCACAGCTTGGGCTGGCGCGGCAAATGTCTCGCGAAACCAAACGCTGGGCGCAACAGCGTCGGACGGCTGGTTCATACAAGCCATCACCTTATTAGCCGCACTTTCCGCAGAGTCGTCGGGATACACCGCAATATAACGGACTCCACTGCCAGCAAGTACGCGCTCCGTTGGGGAATCTCTTGTGGTAAACGCCAGCACCGGGCGACCGATGAGAACGTAATCGAACACCTTAGCCGGCAGTTGCAAGGCACAGTTCTGAGAATTGGTGTCCAGGAGAAGCAATGAATCGGAAACACCCATCGCCCGGTGTGCCTCGCTTTCGGCTACCGCAGTTCCTGTGTACGTTAAGCAGTCGCCTGCAACCAACCGCTCGAAGTGAGATTCACGGTGCCAACCCGTATCAAATTCAATGGGCCCGATCAACTGTAACCGAAACTGATCGGGCCTTAGGCGTCCGGTATCGATCAGGTGCGCCACAGCCTTCAGCAACGCACCAGGATGTCGTCCGCCATAGATACTGCCGGCATGCGTCATGAGGTGGTAGGGGCGATCCGTGATCGGGCGCGGTCCAATATCCTCCTCGGGATCATAGCCGTTCCACAACACCCGAACTTTGTTCCGCCAGCGTGGGTATCGTCGCTGAAGAACCTCAGCGGCGGTATCCGTGTTCGCAATGATGGCGTCGGCCTGACTCACGATCAGCCGTTCCAGAGCGAGGTCGTACATCCAGGCAAGCTTTCGTCTGCGGAATGGATTGCCGTAAAGCGGATCGCGGAAATCGGCGACCCAAGGAATGCCAAACCGGTGCTTAAGGCACAGAGCGGCTAGGTGAGTGCAGACCGGCGGAGAAGTTGATAGTACAGCGAGGGCGCCGGTGCGGGTGATCACCGCACTTGCATCGTGGACCGCATGCGGAATCCAAGGCAGCCGGTCGTTATAGGGGAGCACGTGTGTTTGGATGCCTGACAGTCCACTGCTCCAGATCCGAGTCACGCGGGCCTGATCTCTTGCTGGGGTAGTATGCACATGCGGCCACCCCTCGAGTCCGGCTGCGGCCGAGATCACCTCGACCGCGTATCCTGTTGCCGGAAGGTATTTCGCAAATCGGAACGGCCGACGGGCACCAGAGGTATTATCCGGCGGAAAGTGATACGCCAGAAGGAGCACCGTCTTTACCGTCGTGTTCGCTTCAGGCAGAGCCACTGGCGAACAAGTTGGTTCCTTCATAACGTTACCCATGGACCGGGTACACCATGGTTTAGTTGTTTCCAGAGTGTCTCCGCCTTGGAATTGGGCATATAATACGGAAAACATCAGAGACACCCAAGCCTTGCGTCGGCGACCCTGGATCGCGCCGCTCATCCGAGCGCACCCCTCAACGTCCCACCTCGGGCGATTCGTTCGCAGGGTTGGCTTCGCCGCCCGAGGAGAATTGATGTTCTTGCAGACATCGGCGGGCGTGTGCCGCCCTCCGTCCCGAAGCGACGATACAGATCGACGCGCGGGGCTACATCGGCCGCGAGCCGGGGATATCGCTACTGCTGGAGAGTACACACGCCGCCCAAAGCGGCGGTGATAATCGGTTGTACCACAGCGTTTGTACACGTCCCGCCAGGCATATTCTGATTACAGTACAACTGAACATCCAGAACGTTGACCACTCCATCGTGGTTGATGTCGCAAGCCGAATAGGCAATGGGCGCAGAGGTGATCTGAACCTCCGTAAAGTTCGTAGTGTTATCCGTGGAAGCCATCGTCGGGTAATTGCCCGTATAGTTAGACGGCGTAAAAGGCGCATTGCATGGCCCCGATCCCGTAAGCACCGCAGCGGAGCCGTAGTGCAGGATGATGCTGGAATTGTTGTACGTGCCCGCTGGCATATATAATCCGGGCCAGACCTGCCAGGTGAATTGGAAGTTATATGGATCCACGATATTTGTGACCGGTTGGGCCTGCATAAAATAGCCGTCATCGTAATCGATCACTTGCACCACGCGGCCCAGCGTGAGGCCGTGAGGAATAGATGTAGTGGCAGTGGCAGCTCCGCTTGAGCCCGTTACGACTACTTGGGTAAGGGTGCTGTCCACAGTATTGAACGCACCCTGCGGCAACTGAGATCCAATCGTCCAATTGCCATTTGCCGCCGTGCAGCCGCCGACGTTCGCCACAGTGACATGGGACCCGTTGGCCATCCCGAAGTCAGTGACGTTTCCGTCATTACTGCCAGTTAACGAGGTGTTTCCGGTCGTGACCATGATGTCGCCGGATGGTGCGGTGGCTGCCCAGCCGATACCCATAATCGGGCGCAACGCGATGTACTCTACGGCTGGCTGCGGATAGATGTCCGGCGTGCTCCATGTATTTAAGCGATTACTGCTGTTGTGCATCGGCTGGGTAGTTCCAAGAGTGCCGGAGCTGAATCCGTTGACGTGCATGTCAGCCGTGGAGTACGCGATCTGCATTGACCCAGCAACATTGGGTGGACTTTGCCAGGCAATGTCGTAGCGGCCATTCGTAACGCCAGATTGGAAGCCAGTATAACCATAGTACAAGGAGCCAACGTAAGTATCCGCTTCCCCTTGGGTGTTGGTAGAAAACGTGACCGGGGACATTGCGATTGTAGCCCTTGACCATCGCGCGTGAGTGGATGTAGGCCCCTGACTCGTCGTGGTGAAGTAGAAATGCGTCATGCCATCGAAATAGTTAAACGGCGCGTCGGCATCATAATACCGCCCATAATTCCACGGATAATCTGCGGCGGATAGGCCCCCCGACAAGTAAAACATCTTCCAGTTGAGTTCCACATAATACGTCTGTCCGGCGTAGACGGATAATCCTGAATCGTGATACGGATGGACGCCTTGATTTGTAGGAGTTGTATCCAGGTGCGACTTAATGTACGCGCCTACCTCTAAATTGGAGTCGCCGGTCGTGCCACAGTTCGGACAAAGACTTGTCACATTGCTGACGAAGGAAAGGTTCATGCGATTGTAGTTTGCGCTCCACGTGCCCGACTGCACCCATTCGCCCATGAATCCATTCTCGGAATAGACATAAGGGTACGTGAGCAGCATAAAGTAGACGCCGCAGGACTTCGCGCAGTTAAGGAACACATTTGCGCTCGTCAATGAGCAGCCGGTGGTGTTAAGATTCAGCACGTAACTCGTGGTGCTGTTGACGGTGGTAATAGTTCCGTTGAGCGGATTCGTGGCATCGGTCGGCAGCATGGAGCAGCCGGTACCTACGACATTCGAGAACGTAACCCCTGTCTGGGTTGCCACCCAGTTGGCTGGGCTTGTAAGGGTTATCGTCGTAGTCGCTCCGGCGGTCAGTGTAGCCACCGTGTAGACCGTTGAGTCCATTTGGGAGCCGATATCCGTTAGGAGACCATTGGCAACCGATAGCGTCTGGTCTGGCATGATTCCGCCGCCGCTCCCTGCCCCCGTCACAGGTACCCAGATCGGCGAGTTCCCATTGTTCGGATTGGTACGAAGGGAAGTAAAGTTGTCGAGTGTGGCTTGTGCCTGGCATGGCATTCCGACCACGCAGAAAAGGACAAAGAGAGCGAGGAGTTGCACCGCGGGCAGGTGAACCGTAAGTATCCGAGAAATCAATGAGATGCGAGATTTAGGTGCATTGTGGGCGAGCCGAAGGCAGTATTGGGATAGCGACCAAGAGAACTGGCTTGGCATATACAAACGATAGCGCGCGCGTCAAATCAGGACAATACTGAAAAAAGTTAGCAAACAAGGCCACGCCTGGATAAGCGTAGGATGATCCACAGAAAGACCGGGAACCGCTGCCCCGTTGACGGGCTGTAGATGATTGCCTCCGCAAGCTGTGCGTGGGGAACAATTTCGCTGCTGGCCGCCGCCTCGGTATCGTCCCCGTGTTTTGCGCGCTCGCCTTACGTCGGAACAAGGCCGCTGCTATCCGCCGCTACGGTGTCGTCCTCGCTTTCTGCCCGCTGGCCTTGTAGGCGCGTCAGCACCACTGCAAATCCAACAAACCAATATGCTGGGTCCACCTCGTGCATTGCGTGGAAGAGCCCGCCCACCATCCAGCCATAAAGCCCCAGCTCGATCCCAAGGGCGTACACCGCCAGATTGTCCAGATTTCCGCCATCCCGGGACCGCCGCAACCGCCGCATCAGCCAAATCGCTCCGACGAATGCGCAGATCCATGGTGCGAACCCGAATACACCAGTCTCGCAGAGAATGGCGAAAAAGGAGTTGTGCGCCGACCTTCGTCCCGCGGTCAGCAAATCTTTGGGAAGGTAGCGTGGGCTTACGTCCGGATAGTTCCTGTAGCCCACGCCCATCGGATAGTCCAGAAACATGCGGATGCTCGCGTGGTCGATCGTAAACCTGCTATTAGCTGATCCCTCTTTTGTGGGTTGGGAGATGGTGCTGATCCACTTCCAATAATTCTCGGGCGTGAAGCGGAAGGCGAACAGGGCCGCACTAATCGCCAGGACCGGCAGCAAACGAAAGGTGATGCGCCTGGGAACCAGGATCGCGAACAGAACGCCTTCCACAGCCAAGCAGACGAACCCGGTCCGCTGGTATGTCCCAACGATGCTATCCAGCACAAAAGGTAGGGCAATCCAGCTCAGAATCCGCTCGGTTTTTGAGCCCAGCATAGCGAGTAGCACCAGCAGCGGCACAAAGAGCACCATGACGCCCGTCTGGTAGTCTGGCAGAACTCCTTCTTCGCGTCCCAGAAAGCTGGAGATCAATCCGAGTCGAACGCCAAAAACGTGTAACGCCGCCGCATGCCAGACTCCGAAGATGCACGCGATGATCACCCATCGCATCTGGCGTTCGTTTGTGATGGCGCGAATGAGCATTGTGGCCAGAAGAACCGTCTTGAACATCTCGTAAATATCGTGAAGCGCATTCGCGGAACTCACTACGGCCCAAAGCGAACTCAAAGCGCCGATCGCAACGAAAACCCAAAGCGCTACGGCAAGGCCGCCCTCGCGGCCCACCTTTTGAATGCCCCGCGGCCGGTGGATCAGAAAACCCACTAGGAACGCTACGGTGACGATCAGTTGAAAGCGGATCCCGTAGTTCTCCATCTGGATGGCCGTTGGATTGAGGAGGTATGCCTCTATACAGGCGATCACGCCCACCGCCGGCGATACGAGACTGCCGGCCATGCCGATTGCCGTCAGTGTGAGATAGAAGATCAGTTTCAACATGGCTAGCTCGGCAGCGCCACCGCGGGTGCCCCAGTTTGCTACGCGGCGCTATCGGAATGATTCTTTTGCAGAATAGCGAGGATGCACGGTCTTAAATACCGAAGCCTGGCGGATTCTTCCAATCGCTTTCGCGTATGTTGCCGTTCAGATAATTCAGGAAGGGCGTCCTTACCTTGCATCGGAATCACATCTCCCTCTGATGCCTCTAGCGAACAGGCGCACACTATGGCTTTACGCCAGCCCCGGGTGTCGATCAGCCTGCGGGGTTTTGTGCGAGGAGGTACGAGGAATTGCAGCGAGGTTAGTCGGGGCAAATCGGTGAAATCGCTCCGAGATTCGCAGAGCACGAAGTGCGGAAAGATCCTTTCCGTCTATTCGCCACCCGCCAAAAAAGCCAGAAGACCCTTTTCTGGCTAGGGTTGGTCGAGCCGCGAAACCGCTCAGGCCGCAGTCCTTCTTGCGATGAGGAATAGAGCGTTGTTGGAGTGTACAAGGTGCTTGGCGATTAAGTACGTTAGCCACTGACGTTGAACGGGACGCCACTGGACGCTGATGTTCTGAAACCCGCTTTGCTGTAGAAGTGCTTTGAGCTGGGAAGAATCAATCCCAAGCTCAGGATGCTCGACTAGCGCATGATCCACGAGAGCCTGCGCGGAGCCAGTTCTTGCAAAGGGCACCACGCGATTCCGCACTGCCCTGCCGAATACATCCGGGCGGTATAATTTGCGTACCCGGAATTCATAGGTATGCTTGTCAAGGTCGGAGAGAAGGCGTTCGCTGAACCGCTGCCCGTGGAGGCCCACGGGCTCGAATGCGGTATACAGGATGCTCGTCGAGCTACAGTGGTCAATGAAGCGCTGGTACGTTGCGAGGTAATCCGGAAGATGATGAAGGAAGCTTGATGAACATACGATATCGTAGGAATCCGTATTGCGGGCGAGGAAGCCGTCGATGTCTTTCTGGAAGGTTAATAGCCGACCGGGACGGCGGGCGGCCGCCTTCAGTTGAAGCCTCTCTAGCATTTTGCTGGAAACATCAATAGCCGTGACGAGGCAATTGCGGTCCAGGAATTTTAGACTGAGATTGCCGGTACCGGCTCCACAGTCCAGCACTCTGAGCGGATGGCCGACATGGGCTAGTTCTGCCACGATACCATCGATGTCCTCTTCAAACATGGCTTGGGCAAAAGAGTTTCGCATATAAGGATGCGATTCATCGTAAGCATCTGCCTCGGAATCGTGATAGATTTCGTTTGCTTCTAGCATCTTGGAATTCGACATGATGAGTTCCTACTGATTAGTTTTGAACACTGAGGAACGAGTTTTGGATAACCCAAGTTTCCATATCTGGTTTCGCACCGGGTCCAAGGTCGTTAAGTACCACGGTGATGATCAGTTCAAAGCGGATCCGCTTGTTTTCCATCTGGATGGCTGTTGGATTTAGGAGGTACGCCGCAATACAGGCGATCACACCAACGGCCGGAGATACCAGGCTGCGGCCACGCCGATTGCTGTCAGCGTGAGATAGAGGATCAGTTTCAACATGGGCTAGCCAGGCAGCGCGACCGCGGATGCCTCGGCAACTCGCCACGCGGCCCTATCACAGCGATTTGCTTGCTGAATAACCAGGATCTTCGGATATTGCCATGGCGGGCGTTGGCTTCTAGATGCTAGCTTCTAGCAGGCTGCGGAAAAGATGCCCCGAAGAGCGAAATTTGCAGCCCGGTCGAACCTGAAATCAACAACTTACACGGGTGAGTAAGTGCCGTTTTGGGTGCTCCAGGGACTTTTTCCGCAGCCTGCTAG
>OBLT010001681.1_pt1 | contig 14035 bp, 15 predicted proteins | sample 1518721 | NCBI WGS metagenome assembly OBLT01 (sample SAMEA3539307, study PRJEB22396) | soil metagenome | biome: tundra; feature: field; material: soil | place: USA | collected 2010-05 | depth 0.15 m | reverse complement strand
GGCCCCAAACTCGATGCGAGCCTGTTTCTCAGCCTCGGCCAGGAGTCGCTTGCCAATTCCCAGCGCCTGAAGGAACGGGCGCACGGCAAGCATGCCGATGTACGCGCCAGTTTCCTCCCGACGCAGGAGAACGCATCCCACGATTTCACGACCGCGCGTGGCCAACAACAGGCGAGCGTTGGTGTCCTTGAGGATGCCGGCCAATTCCTCGGCATCTGTGCGCTGACCGTCGAGCAAATCGGCTTCGGTGGTCCACCCCTTGCGACTCACCTCGCCGCGATAGGCGCTCTCGACCAAGACGACAACATCGGCCGAGTCCGCGAAAGTCGCACATCGAAATTCCAGTGTCTCGGCGCCGGTAATCGGTTGCATGGCGGCAGAATAGCAGGGCCCGCGAATGTCCATACATGGGCTCGAATCTCTTGCGCGTCAATGCCTCAAAGCAGGAGGGAAAGAAAGCAGGGGACGCCCTTCCACACCGCTTCGCCACTTTTGCCACCAGGCGCCGCAAGCACTTCGTCCATTGCTTTGGTCTCGCGCTCGATGACGTTTCCTGCCCACGTTGAAAACTTGGGGTCGTATTCGCCGTGCGCAGGTAGACCTGTACGGCCGCCCGACGGTCAGCGATGACTTTGGGGACGGCCAGGGGTGCTATCGGCGTGGCCGGCGATTAACTTCATGTTTCGCAGGTTGATCTGGTTGCCCGCTCTCCCCTACGATGGGCGGGCAGCAAGAACCTAGGAGTGCCGATGCCCAAGCCCAACGTCGCCGCGAACAATTCCAGCAAACCGAAACGGGCCAGGAACCGCGCCAAGCCGAAGAAGACCAAGCGGAAAAAGAGCGACGCGTATCTCACCCCATCGTGGTGTGTGCATCGGCTTCTTGATGTCGAGGAACTCGACCTTCCCCGTGGCAGATGGTTGGAGCCTGCGGCCGGTCCGGGCCGCATCATCAATGCCATAAATTCCAGGCGAAAAAAAGACGTCAAATGGGATGCCGTCGAATTCCGGAAAAAGTGCAAAGACGAACTGGTCGAGGCGGTCGGCAGCCTAAGGCGGGTCGTGATCGGCGACTTCCTGTCCGAATCTTTGCCGAGCAAACACTACGACGTCATCTTCACGAACCCGCCGTTTTCCTTTGCGATGAACTTCATCGAGAAGTGCCTACCCTTGGCTGACCATGTCGTTATGCTGCTCCGACTTGGCTTCCTTGGTTCCGCACGTCGCGCGGATTTCTTTCGCCAGCACCCCCCTGACGTCTACTTGTTGCCAGACCGCCCTTCTTTCCTGAAGAGCGGGAAGACCGACAATAGCTACTATGCATGGTGTGTCTGGCGACAGCGAAACCGAGCAAAGGGTAGATTCAGGGTTCTGTCCACCACGCCCCAGTCCGAACGCAAAGCCACGTAGTTCATGGACGTCACCTCCCTCCATCTCGTTGCCTTACCCGCCCTTGACGCATAGGATGGCCGGAAACCACACCCAGGAGAACGCATGCCCGAGATGAACATCACCGCCATCGTCGAGACCTTCGTCAGTCAGATCACCACCGCCATGGAAGCATCCATGGTTGATCGTATCCAAGCTGCCATCGCAGGCGCCCTGGGTGTTCCACAAAAGCGCGGACCAGGTAGACCAGCAAAGCAGGCTGTGGCTCACGTGACGGTCTTCCCGGCGAAGCAGAAGCCCATCGTCACGCGTGTAAAGGTCATGTCGGTGAAGCAGAAGCCCATCGTCACGCGTGTAAAGGTCGTGTCGGTGAAGGTGGCACGGGCGCGGAAACTTCAAGGGCAGTATCTAGGTGCCTTAAAGTCACTCAAGGGCGCGGATAGGGCGAAGGTCAAGGCCATGGCCAAGGATAAGGGCGTGGCTGCAGCAGTGAAGCTGGCGGCGGGGATAGAGAAGGCGCGGACATCGTAGTCTGGTCGGCATGGTTTCAACTGCGCTAGACGCGGCGGCCAAGGGGTATCGGCAAAAAGGCGAGGCCCTTGCCAAGGAGATCGGTGCTTCCCTTAAGAAGCCCGCAGATCTATCGGCGATAGACCCGGCTTGGGAAGCGTTCCTAACCGCGTACCATGCACTTGACGATTTCGGTGCCTCCAGCGAAGAGGTCGAATTGATTCGCCGAGAATACATGGATACCGTGGAATGGTACCAATTGGTTCGAACATCACTTCACGAGGCCGCGCATTCTGTCGTAGCACATCTCGTTGGTCTCGGAATCGTTCGTTCTACTGTGGTTCCGGACGAACACGGGAGAGGGCGCACAGTAATCGTGGACTACGACCCTGCGGAAGACGGCTCTCTCCCCTACTGGGCACGGCGCTACGCCGTCTTCGCGGTCGCCGGTTTCTCTGGAGAAACCCTGCTCGCACCGAGAGGGCCATCTCCAGGCGCAGATGAGGACTTCAAAAGGGCTTTGCTCTACCTTGCCCGAGCGGGACTCGATGCCAAGGCGGAGATGCCTGACCTTCAGAAGTTGGCAGTAGAACTAGTACTGGGGGCGAAGCCTGCGGTATTCGGCGTAGCGCGGACGCTGCTAGCGGACCGCCAAATTGAACGCGCGATGGTGCTCAATATCCTGGCCGGCCAGCTTGAAATGTGCGCACTGGATCAACTAGAAGAGCGTCGAAGGGAGCTTGATCGATAGCCATGCGCATGGGTATCTCGGAGAGCGCTGCAAGCAAGGTGGCGATGCCGGATGGGTCTATCTTCATCTTGTCCTCCGCCGAGGACGATACCACCGGGCCAACCTGGCAAGTAGGCGCGAAAAGCGCGGGCCTGAACTCCTACATCTCCAGCGTCACTGTATCCGCCGCTGGCAGGTGCATTTCTTCGCCCGGCATCCACCGCGCAGGTGCCACATCTGAAGATGACCGCAGTCTGGGCAACGGGTAGTGTCCCGCGCATGCCTGCGCTCGAAGGCCAGGTCAGCTTCCTGCTCGGGTGCACAAGGGGAATCGTAGGACTTCGGCTCCAGGAACGCGCGGAGATCATCGAGTGAGACACGGACGAGTCGCCCGGCATGGAATGCTGGAAGCCGTCCCTGGTGAATCCAGAGACGAACGGCACGAGTGCTGACGCTGGCGATGGTCGCGGCTTGCATGGGAGACACGTATCGGGCCCCGGCATCCGTGGAGTGCCGGGGAGTGGAATAGGGAAAGGCGGCCCGTAATTCCTCACGGACGACGTCGGCGATGATCTGTCGGAGGGTGGTTTCGAGGTTTGTCATCCCCCGAGCATGACCACCAATCACTGGCGGGATGCAAGGCTGCCCCCAGCGGAGCTACCATGGTGGCGATGACCGCGCCGCCATCCTATCGATGTTCTCCGCACTGATGCCTTGGACTTGGGATAGGTCAACGCAGACGGTGTTCGCCACCTTTACCACCGGGACTTGTCCGCGTTTCACCCAGCGGCGCATCGTCGGCACGCTCACCTTGAAGATGGAGGCTGCTTCCGTCACGTGTACCAGGAGCGGCGGCGATGCTGCCCGAAGGGCTTCGACCTTGGCGGTCAGCTCGGTCAAGGCTCGTTCCATGCTGGCCATCCGGACAGGCATTTCCGAAAACGCGGCGATGATAGCGGCGATGCTCTCTGGGTCCATCTTCATCTTGGCCTCCTTCGGTTAGAGCTAGGCGCGGGGCCTGTTCCAGTTTCGGGAAGGTTGGGCCACGAACGGGATCGGAGCGCCTGGACCTGACACGTCGTCACCGTGGCGAAATGCTCTGCTAGGGCATCGGCCTACCAGACCAAAGAAGAGGTCATGAGGGTCATTCCTGGCGCCAGAGAGGACCCAGCTGGGATAAGAGCTGCGGCGACGATTGCAGATTGCGGCAAAGTCCGAATGGGGCGACCATGGTCGGCATGACAACTAGGCTATGTATCCTGGCTTCGATCCTCTCGGTGGCATTTCTCGGTGGCTGTGGCGGTGGTGGTGAAGGGGCCAAGTGCGTTCCCGGTCTAACCATCGAGTGCCCGTGCGCGACCGGCCAGAACGGTTCCCAGACGTGCACGTCGTCGGGGATATTTGCCGCCTGCGTCTGCGCAACCCCGATGCTAGACGCGGGTAGCACCGTAGAGACTATCGGCCCAATCACTTCACAAACGGATTCCGGATCGAGTGCGAAGGAAGCCGGTGGGACAATCATAGACTTGGACAGCGGGATCGTTGCGGAGGTCGCTCAGACACCTATCACGATGGACAGCGGGTTGGTTGCCGAGTTCGTCCCCGAGGTCAGCGCGAAGGATGCCCCCGGATCATCGGCCGTGTGTGGTGACGGCGTCGTCACGCTGCCGGAGACGTGCGACGACGGCAATACGTTCGCGGGGGATGGGTGCTCCTCGACGTGCAAAATCGAGCCTGGGTTCGATTGCACCGGCAGCCCGAGCACCTGCAACCCAACCGTGTGTGGCAACGGGAAAAAAGAGGCCGGTGAGACCTGCGACGACGGCAACACCCTGCCTTACGATGGTTGCGCCTCGAACTGCCAGAGCGAGCCCAAGTGCGGCACGGATACCAGCGCGGTGGGCGCCTGCAAGAGCACGTGTGGGGATGGAATCCTCTGGCGCGGCATCGAGGAATGCGACGACGGCAACGTGGCCGATGGCGATGGCTGTTCGCACGACTGCAAGATCGAGAAGGGATGGACCTGTACCTCTGACTACGACAACCCACCGGCGAGCCTGACCATCCCACTCGTAGCTCGGGATTTTCAGGATTATCAAGACGGGACTCCTCCCACAGGGCACCCCGATTTCGGTCACTACTGCTGCGACGACAGCCTCGCAAAGGGGAAGGGTATTCTCGCATCGACGTTGGGACTCGACCGCAAGCCCGTCTGGGCAGGGCCGACCCAAGATCCTGTCCCGGATCCGACGCAGATCCTTTTCACAGGCAAGAAGGAATTCGACCAGTGGTATCGCGACGTCAGCGGCGTCAACATGACCTACTATGAAAGCATGACGCTGCTACAGAGTGCGACCAACAAAACTACCTACGCGATGAACAGCGACACCGACACGCCCTGGTATGACCTCTGCGGTTTCTTCCCGCTCGACGATCTTACCAAGCCGCTCCTCGATCAGAACACAGGGAAGGGAGTTACCTACCATTATGACCAAGGACAACTAGACGACCGCACCTGCCACGCGTACCAGGGCCTTGGCTTTGGCGACAGCTGGGCAAACCACAATTTCTTCTTCACCACCGAGCAGCGATACTGGTTCCAGTACGAAGGCAACGAGAATCTGGAATTCACCAGCAGCGACGACGTCTGGGTCTTCATCAACGGCACCATGGCGGTAGAGATGCCCGGCACCCACAACCGCGCAGTGGCCAACTTGGTCCTAGACGCCTCGAACGGCACGGCTCAGGTGACTTCTCCAGACAGCGCGGTATCGAACACGAACGTTGATTTGAAACTAACCATCGGCAGCGTGTACGAGGTGGACGTGTTCCACGCCCAGCGATGGTGTTGCGGCTCGAACTTCATGGTGACGATGGCGAATTTCTTGGCCGGCAGGAGCGAGTGCCAGCCCATGTGAGGGGACGTGTGCGGGACTAGCCCGACTAGCCTAGTCCGCAGCTGCGACGGGGCAATGGCGCAGCCTCCCCTTTGACAGTCGGCTTGCGGAATCGCGAGTGCGCCCAGGGGCGCCGGCTTCCTGCTTTTGGGGGCGACATGTGTTCACTTTGGGATCGGCTCGCCGCGCCTTTTCGAGGCGGTCTCGTCGCTGGCCCCCTGAAAACTCATCGGCCAACCACGCCGAAAAGGAGGTCCCATTCCACCACCTTCAGAGATGCGAAGGCACGGGACGAAAGCGCAAGACGGGGGTCTAGGTATGCAGTGGAGCCTAGGTTCCTGCCGCTAGGAGGCCTGGCATCACTTCAAATCCGAGGATTCGGAAATGGCGGTCAAACGAGAATATCTTGTAGATGCCGAGCCGTAGCATCACGGCAGCGCAGAGGGCGTCATGAAAACTGATCTGATGGTCTGAATATCTTCGCAGGATGTCTTCAGCCTGGCGCTCATCCTCTGACACAAACTCAAGGAGGCGGATGGCATCCTTCCTCATGAACTCGTAGTGCTCTATGGCCTGCTGAAAGGCGCCATGATAGCGAACACGGGTATAGCACTCATGCGTCGTTGCGTTTAGGGCGCCCCAGTCCAAATCGCGTGTCGTGCTGAAGAAGCGAAGGGCGTCAGCGTGAAACTGATCTCCGGGGTCGTGTAGCGCGATTACCGCCGACGAATCGAGCAGCGCTAGTTGTTCGTATGCGGTCCGAATCATCCACGAGAGCCAGCCGGAATCCCAGGCGGCAGACCGGGGGCCAGTCGAAACAGCATGCCGTCAATGACGCGGTATAACCCTGGTGGCAACTCAAATCCTCCATAGGTCGTTCGGGCAGGCTGAGTATCCCCGCAAAAGTAATTCCGAGCATCTTCCGCCGTGGAAAGCGAGATCTGCATCTGGATGTATTCTTCTTTCATTTCGTGACCCCCTTGGGCTCCTTGTTGAAGTACCACCCTTGCCTGACGATCTCTAGTTCAGATTCCTTCGGCAACCCTGGTACAAGAGGCATCGGCTGGCCTGGCGGGATCTGAATCTGGACATTAGGCGGCAATCTGGAATGAATCCGGACGTGACCTGAAAGTTCATTCAGGTACGACCATGACTTGCTTTCAACCACACCGCCAACAAATCTCACATCATCCTCGGCCTTGTTTCCCATGTGCGAAAACAGCAGGAATGGATGCCGAAGGTCAAAAGACATCTCGTATGAACGCAAAAGATCATCGAGTGCGAGGGCAACCTTATCCGGTGCGAAGACAACGCGCTCGCCAAGGATTTCCTTCGCCTCGTGTCGATTTATCATGTGCAGATGCGAGTAGAAGCGCGACGTGAGCGACTTGACTACGTTATCGAACTTGTTCTCGGCGCCAGGAGAACGTAATCCGAGAAGGTTGGCCGCCAGCACCTTTATCTGCGCGTGAACTCGGTGAACGTTTCCGAGCGCCAAGGGGTGGACCTGTGACATCAGTCGGTCCAGGCATTGTGCGAGTCTTTCGATCGACTCCTTCGGAAGAGCATCTTTCGCGTCGGATGGTAGGCCAAACTGCTCCAGAACAAATTTCCGAAAGGCGTTGACATCCTCCACTGCAATGGCCATCCGCTGTGTTGGATTTACAGGATCGACCGGGTTGAACTGATTTCCCGTGGTCGGGTCGATCGGGCTCAGTTCGGAAAGTGGGCCTAGGACTATCCTGTTCGCTCCAAGGGCCAGCAGCGTTCCGCTGCTGTGACACCTGAAGGGAACGAGCACTTCAAAATCCTGGTCGAATTCACGCAGCAGACTTACCAGCGGCCATACGGAATTGATGTCGCCACCACGGGTATGAACGCACAGATCGATACCCTTTGTTACGCCGGACTCTTTGAGAACCCTGAACAGTGGTTCCTTAACATCGGCGTAGAACTGGGTGGTCAGACCGGGAAGAAGTGGAGAACTCTCCCGATCGAAGTTGAAGAAACAAACGAGGGTTCTGCCACCACGCAGCTCCTCGATCCTTTCGAAGATCTTTCGCCTGTCTTCAAATGCCATGATGCACCTTGCGGTATCTATTCCCCGTTCCTCGATAGCGTCAAGACTTTGTGCGCTCGCGCTTCGCGTTGACCGCCTATCTCGTAAAGAGATATCTGGTGCTCTTCCAACCAATGTCCGGTGTTTCGGGCAGACTTTGGCCACGCAACGCTGCGCCCATTTCGACTTGCTCCCGTCGCTGGCGGTGCTGGTGCTCATCGGCCTACCCAGCCGAGCGCTGTCGTCGAATCCGCTACACCGGCATCATGTTCACGTCGACCAATGCATCTCGACCTTGGCATTAGGCGGCTCGGCTCGTGGACACTCGAATCGTTCGTTTCGGCCCTGAGGGCGAAGGACACTGGTGGCTGGGTGAACGACCTCGAATGCCGCCATCTCATCGCCGGGTAGCGGTTCATCCCACGTGCGCGGAGTGCGGTTGGGTGGCGAACGACACGAATGACCTCGCCATCTCCCGCTACTACCGCCGCCTCGTTCGCTGATGGCGCCCTGAATTCAGCACTGGCCATCCGTCGACATTTTCGGGACGCATTCCAGGCGTGCATTTGCTGCCGTCACCTATCGGCCGGGGTCATCCTCCAGAAGGTGGACTGCATTTCGCCCACCACCCTTGTCCTTCTTTGTGGTCAGGTGCGAGTCGACCCGTCTGTGGAAATCTTCCGCGCCCACCGAATCTGTTGTGGTCCCCACGGCTAGGGTCACCGTCGGGGTGACGCCACCATCCATCTTCCTCCCCGAGAACCTACGCTCAACCGCACCCCTGATGTCCTCAGCAACTTTGTGGGCAGCAACCTTGTCGATGCCGGGCAATATCGCGCCAGCCTCATCACCGCCGAGGCGATACGCGTCCGCCGGTTGAACCTTATCCCGCAGAATCTCGAAGACGCCCTTGAGCACTTCATCTGCTCCGGCATGAGCGAAGGTTGTGTTGATGAGCTTGAGGCGGTCAACGTCGAGCAAGATGATCGACAGGGTTTCGGTGGGCTGGCGAAAGCGTAGTTTCACTTCCAGGTCTGGAAGGTAGTGCCGTTTCGCCCACAGGATTCCGAAATCATCGTGGACGCGGTCTCGACTGAGAATCTCGTCGCGCAGCCGGTACAGGCGAAGACGGCCGCGTTGGGTGATAACGAGATTCACGCTCGCGTGTGCCGTAGGCATGAGTGCCCAAACCGTCCTCCGGATTGCGTGTTCCAACTCAGCGTTTCCCGGTACGAAGTTTCCAGTTATCCTGGTTGAACTACTCTTCGACACGTAGGCGTCGCACAGCAGAACGGCACCGTCGAACGCAAGGTGAAGAAGGGCCTCGTAGTTCAAGTTCTCCCGAACACCACGTGACCCTGGGTAGTCGTACCGATAGGAACCACTCCCTCCAAAGGTAGCCTGGTCAACCTCACTGAGGATTTCGATCTCGACGAGACGCGGGTCTTTCAATTCGCTCATAACTTCCCAGCTCCCGGCCAAGGCCGCTCCTCGCGGGTCGTGTTCCACATAGTTTCCATCAGGGGCAAAGCTCGGACTTATTGGACGCGCAGCAGAGATTCGGCTGGAGCTGGAGCATGCCTTCAGTACTCCCAGTCCTCATGCGCTAGTGGCGCCCGGTTGAGCTGGCTCCGTAGGTGCGGCCAGTTTGGCAGATGGCGGCTCAGGATGGCGCGGAAGCGGTCGCTGTGGGTGGGCTCGATCATGTGGGCCAGCTCGTGGACCAGCACATATTCCAGGCAGGCGAGCGGCTTCTTGGCCAGGTCGGTGTTGAAACGGATGGTGGCCTTCTTGGGGTTGCAGCTGCCCCACTTGGTCTTCATCTGGCGGACGAAGATGGCTTCTGCCTCGACCTTCAGGATGCGTTGCCACTTGGCGAGCAGCGGCGCCACGGCAGCGCGAACCTGGGCACGGTGCCAGGCCGCAAGGATCTCGTGTCGCTGTGCCTCGCTGGTGCCGGGGCGAACCGCAAGTACCAGCTGCCGTTTGCGCAGCTCAACGGTGGGCGCTGCCTCTCGCTCGACGACCCTCAGCAGGTACCGGCTGCCCCAGACGAAGTGGCTCTCCCGATTTACGTACTCGCGGCTGGATTCACGGGCCTGGGCTTGCAGCTCGGCGATCTGGCGGCGCAGCCAGGGGAGCTTGGAAATTGCGTACAGCCGGATGGTGTCCAGCTGCATGCGCTCAGGGGCGACGATGTGCACTCGGCCCTGCGGCGGGTGCACGGTCAGATGCAAGTTCTTGATGGCCTTCTTCACCACCTCGACGTGAATGCCGCCGATGGCGAAGCTTTCGCCCATCAGTATTCCCCTTGCGCCTTGATGATGCGGAACAGGTTCTCCACTTCGCCCTCGTCCGCAACCACCTCGTAGAGCCCACGCTTGATGACCTGTTCCTTCGCCTGGTGGCCGCGCCAGTCGTCGGGCCGTACCTCGCGCACTTTGGCGTCGATGCGCATCGCGAGTGCTAGCACGGGGCCGCTAGCTTGTGCTCCATCGTCGGAGCCGTCGGCCGCCCGTGGCCGGGCCTTCAGGTTGTTGTAGATGGCGCGCAGTCCGGCGCTGGCCTTGAGGGCATCCGGCGCGTCGTCGGCCACACCGGCCTGGACCTGCTTGGCTAGCTCTGCAATTTTCTTCAGGTACTGCTCGTACTCTGCCGCCCGCTCTTTGCGGAACTTGATGACCTCGTCCAGCAGCGCGGACATCTTTTCGTAGAAGGCCGGGTCGTTCAGCCGTTCCTGCATGATCTTTCGGCGAACGTTGTTCTCGATGGTTTCTGCCACCGCGTTCTTGTCGCTGCGCAGGCCCGACGGCATGCCGCTGATGGCCGCCGCCACACCGCTCTTCACGATGAGGTCCAGCAGGCCCACGCCGTCGAACGGGGAAATCTTCCGCGATTCGTCGGCCTCGATGTACGTGTCGAGCAGGTGGCGCATGTCGGCCTCGTAGGCTTTGAGGTCGATTTCTTCGCCGCTGGCCCGGCGGACGAACTCGCGCACATCGACGTAGTGATTCACCTGTCGCTTGATGCGCTCGACGTCGGGCTTGCTGTACCCCGCTGCCTCCATCTCGTCTGAAAGGTTGGCGTAGGCGCGCACCAGAGCCACCACGCCTTTGTACAGCGCGGTTCGCTGGGGCTCGTGCACGGCCAAGTCGGCCGGAATCTCCGTGTTGCCGCAGAAGTAGTGAATGTGCTGCAGCTCGCCCTTGGGCGGCAGCACCGGCTCGCACAGAATCGCCAGCGCCTCGACGGCGTTGTCCAGCTTCTCCTTGCTCTTCTCCAGGCGGCCGTGCAGCAGCACCTCGGGATCTGGGCCGGGGGCACTGTCGTCCAGCTCGGAGGTGTAGACCGAGATCGCGTTCTCGACCTTCTTGAACAGGTCCTTGTAGTCGACGATGTAGCCGAACGGCTTGTCTTCGCCGTCCAGGCGGTTGGTGCGGCAGATGGCCTGGAACAGGCCGTGGTCCTGCATGGACTTGTCGATGTACAGGTACGTGCACGGCGGCGCATCGAACCCGGTCAAGAGCTTGTCCACCACCACCAGCAGCTTCATATTGGCCGGCTGTTCGACGAAGAGCTTCTTGGCCTGGTCCTCGTAGGTTTCAGTCTTGGACTTGCCGGGTGCAGCGGCGATGTCCGCCAGCAGCGCTTCGTACGTATCGTAGATGACCTGCTTGTCGGTCGCGTTGTTCGCGCCCACTTCTTCCCGGGTTACGTCCTGCGTGTTCGGGTTGTACGAGGTCACCAGGGCGCACCTGCCCCTGAAGATCGACCCCTGCAGGAAGCCATAGTATTTGCACGCCTCGAAGATGCTCGACGCCACCAGCAGCGCGTTGCCGCGTCCGTCGGACAGGCGTGGCTTGACGCTGAAGTCGTAGGTGATGTCGCCCACCACGCGCTCCATGCGCTCTTTCGAGCTCGACAGGCTTTGCATGGTGCTCCACTGCTTCTTCAGCGCGTCCTTCTGCCAGTCGTTCAGGCCGCGCGTCTTGGCCTCAAACCAGGCGTCCACCTTTTCGGTCGAGCGGATTCGCTGGTCGATGTCGCGCGCCTCGTAGACCAAGTCCAAGACCACGCCGTCCTCGACCGCTTCGCTGAACTTGTAGGTGTGGATGTAGCCGCCGAAGACCTCCAGGCTGGTCTTCTTGTCTTTCTTCAAGAGGGGCGTGCCGGTGAAGCCGAAGAAGACCGCATTCGGCATGATGGCCTTCATCACCCGGTGCAGGTCCCCGCTTTGCGTGCGGTGGCACTCGTCCACGAACACGAAGACCTCACCCACGGTCTTGCTGGGCTGGCCCTTCAGGTCCTTGATGAAGGCTTCGATGTCGTCCACATCGCGCGGGCCGAACTTGTGCACCAGGGAGCAGAGCAGGCGGGGCGCGGCCTGACCGAGCAAACGCATCAGGTTGCGACCGCTGTTGGTGCGTGCGATGGATTCGCCAGCCGCTCACGAGTGGCCAGCTTGTCGTGTGCGGCGACCAATTTCCCCAAGGTCGGATAGTGTTCAGCAAGATCGCGACATTCCCCTCCCGCCTCCGCCAAAGGCAGTCTTGACCGTTTGAGCACCTCGATGATCTTGGCGCCGGAGCGATCCGTGGATGGCCTTGCGGCGCCGGCCGTCGGGCACAGGATTGCCGTGGCCAACAGGAGAATCACGAGATTTCGATAGGAGGTCATGTGTCTGCCGAACGCGTTGGCGTTAACGCGCGGGCGGCCGTCCGCGGCCGACCGTCGCGTTCAACGCCATGTTAGCCATCGTCGCCGGCACCCAGAACATCCTGGACAATAGCAGTGAATCGCGGGTGGCCCAGAAGTGTGCCCGACGTTGCACGAGCGAGCTCGGCTATTCCTTTCTCAACTAAGGGAACAAAGTCCGCGACCGAACGGTTCGGCTCGCCTCCGAGAGGCTGTTTCATGTACCAGTGCGGATTATTCAGAAAGAACTTGTAGTGCAAAAGTTCCCCCAGCCTTCCATGTATTCCTGCCAGCTCTCTGGTAACAGGGGTATAGGCGAAGGCCGACGATTTGCCGGTTTGCTCTGATGTGACGCGAAGTATCTCTGGCGCCTCGTACAGCGGTTCGATCTCGGCGAGCCTGCGCAGCAGCTTTGAAGCAACGTACTCGTTGAGATTCGTCGCATCTCGCCCTAGCGATTTGAGTGCGGCGCCCAGGTAGTCAGTGACACGCGCCTCGATCCCGAACCGAAGTTCAAGCGCGGCGTAGAAAAAGTGCCCCAGGTCTGCGGTCGAGTGGAATACGGCAAGGTGCTCACGGGCCCGATCAAGGAAGGCCCGGGCATGCGCCTTGAACTGGAACATGAAATCAGTAGTTGGCATTGAACACCATGGGGAACGGTTTCCTCCGCATGCTAGCCGTCTCCGACGCTTTTGCCGCTCCGCCCGGGAACGATCTCCCATTCCTTGGGCTCGATCAAGATGACAAATGGGGCCGGCTTCCTTCCAGAAACAACCTTTCCCCAGAACTCACTCTGCTCGTGCGAGAAGAAGCGGATCAGTTCCTGGGAGGCGAAGAGCTTTCGATAGACCCGCGCCGCCAAGAGGTATGAGAGCGTACGGAGCTCACGGCCACGACGAACAGCATCTTCTCTGGTCACACCAGCGAATACGGTGTCGATGGCCTCAGCATGGGTGAGTCCACTGCGGACGTCGTAGAGATCGGCCAGCACCGTCGCCAAATCGCATTCGCTGAGAGTGCTGCTCCGCAGGATTCGCGCCGCGCGAGCGCAGAACTGTTTCTTTGTATTTGGATGAAGTACTGCCTCTAGCGCTCGAACAAACGACAGGATGGAATCATCAATGGTGTTACTCTGCATTCCGGACACGAATGCCGCGAAGCCACGTTCTAGCCGGCCCGCTACGATTCGTTCTTGCTCTGCGACGTCGACGTTCCCGGCAATGGTGGCGACGTTCTCAAGGGACTCAGGCGTCAGCTGGTTGGGAACCGCGGTCTGCTGCCGAAACACGCCAATGAGCTTCGCCAACGAGCTGACGACGGGCTTGCCTGCCTCAAAATGACCAGTGAGCACCCAGGGCAATCGCAAATCCGGAGGCTCGTGCAGAAGGAGGCTAATCCAATAGTTAACCATCCGCCCATGAAGGCGGTCGTTCTCCGCGTTCTGGACGCCCAGGAACTTCGACTTTGCCGTGGTCCACACCCAGAGACCAGCGCGGCGGATCTCATCCAGTTGCCATGTGCCGGCAACCTCGCGCCACGTATTCAAATCGACCGTCGAGGCGGGCGGCTCGACGCAGAAGTTGCACGGGCCATCGAGAGCCAGCTTCCGCAGATTCGCTTGGCGAGAGACCTGCATGCAAAGAACCGCGAACTTGACTCCGTCCTTGTCCATAATGAATCACGTATGGCTAACTAGTATTGGCCTGCGACAATAACATTAGCGCAGCGGCGGGAGCTGGGCTTTTCGGGCGGGTGG
>OBLT010001679.1_pt1 | contig 14052 bp, 14 predicted proteins | sample 1518721 | NCBI WGS metagenome assembly OBLT01 (sample SAMEA3539307, study PRJEB22396) | soil metagenome | biome: tundra; feature: field; material: soil | place: USA | collected 2010-05 | depth 0.15 m | reverse complement strand
TCCAAGTGAAACTACCCGACCGACCGGAGAACGAATTCAATCAGCGGTTCATTCCGGAAGAACCCTTCGCGCGGTCGCCAGGGGAAGAAACAACGTTCGGGGCCTGCCAACAAGAACACGGAATCCGTAGCGTTCGTAGAAAGCTACCGCCCCGTCGTTCTTGGCATCCACCAGAAATGCAGGAACCGCGGGCGGCGCCTGCAAGGTCCGGAGCGCGGCATCGGCCAGCAGCGCGGTGCCCAGGCCTCGTTTCTGAAAGCGCTGGTCCACGGCCAACCGGCCGATACGAACCGCCGGCAACGTGGGATAGCGTGGCAGGTGTTTGGTTTCCTCCGGCTGAAGATCCACGAGCGGCACACTCGCCGCCGACAACGTGTAGTAGGCAGCGACCTGGCCAGTCAGGGTCTCGACCACCACGGAGCAGCTCGCCACGCGGCGGCGAATATCCTGGGTGGCATGCGTCTGGAAATGCCGATCGAGCGCTGCTTCGCCGCAGCGGAACGCGCCGCGGTCATGCGCCGCGCCGAGCGTTTCGAAACGAAACGGCGGCATTGTCATTTCGCGCCGAAGAGTTCACGATGGCGCCGGAAGGCTTTCCGCAGAGCGCGCGTAGGCGCCGGAGGATTGAGGATCGCCTCGGCAATTTGCCGCTGGGCTTCGAGGTAGAGCCGAATGATTTCGGTTTGCTCGATGGCGGGGCAAGCGGCCTCATCAGCGGCGGCCAACACAAAATCCGTGAGTGTCCGCCCCTGGATTTCAGCGGCGCGTTTCAGGCGCGCCATCACGTCGTTTGGCAGGCGCGACTCCAGACGGGCGGTAGTGGGAGGTTCGTTCTTCATGGGCGCTCTTACTATACGGCTAATTGCCGTACATATCAAAGTTAATTTTGCGACCGGTCTCGCCCTACATAAAGGACGTTATGTTTGACGAATGGAGTAGGGGCAGGGCCACGCCGTCAGTCTGGCTCTGGGACCCTGCGGATCAGATTCTTGATGATTAGTCCGATCCCCATAAATTGATCGAGGCCGGTAGGCTTGGTGATGAAGCAGGCCACTCCAAGACTCAGGATCAGAGATTGGTCGCGGCGGGACTGAGACGAACTCCACACGCAAACCGGGACGCTGTCGAGGTGTTTCGCTGCCCGGATCTCGCGGGAGAGATCTTCGCCTGTATACGGCGTGAGGTTTAAGTCCAAGAGGATTAAATCTGGAAGGGCGGCCTCGTGGTAGGCCCCTTGCCGACGAATAAAGGCGAGACCTTCGCGGCCGTTTAGCAGGTGTATCAGTTCAAATCGGAGGCCTTGTTTCTTCAGGGCACGGTCGAGAAGGCAGACATCCGATGGGTTGTCCTCAATGACAAGAATCCGGGTTGCAGAAACAACCGAAGCGTTTTGCAAGTTTTTCACGTAGCACGAGATGGTCCGTAATGAAAACTCCTTCTATCTCAATACTTAAAGCGCGGGCCGGAAGCCGGGAGCGGCAAAAGCTGCGTCTGAAAGTGCGGAAACTGCCGAAAGGCTGGATTCTGGCGGACGCCGCCCGCGCGGGATCAAGGGCGAGCGCCGTAACCCATGCATAAAGCATCTGGTGGAGCTATGCTCGTGGTTGGACATTCCCCAGAGATGAGTGAAGGCATCCAGACGACGAGCGGGAATTGGTGGAAAACCTTGCTGTTGGATCGCGTGGCCGAGCTGCGGCAGCGTGAGGACCAGATCGTTTTGGTCGTGGCGCTGGTAATTGGCGCACTGACTGGCTTGGCGGTCGTGGCGTTCATCGTTCTGACGGAGCGGCTGGGCATGCGGCTGTATCCGGTGGGGGGCGCCCCGTGGCGGCGTCTGCTGCTCCCGGTCGTGGGCTCGCTCGGCATCGGTTACCTGCTGTATCGCTATTTTCCGAATGCCCGAGGCAGCGGCGTGCCACAAACCAAGGCTGCGCTGTTTGCGCGAGAAGGGCGCATCACATTACGTACTGCGCTTGGCAAGTTTTTCTGCACGTCGGCAACGCTCGCCAGTGGAATCCCTCTGGGGCGCGAAGGGCCTTCGGTACAAGTTGGCTCGGGCATAGCCTCCGTACTCGGGCGCCTCCTTGGATTGCGCACCGAGCAAGTAAAGAAACTGATTCCGGTGGGATCGGCGGCGGCCATTGCAGCTGCGTTTAATACGCCTCTGGCAGCGGTGCTGTTTTCACTTGAGGAGATCATGGGTGATCTCCACGCGCCGGTCATGGGCGCGGTGGTGCTGGCCTCGGCGACTTCGTGGATGGTCCTCCGCGTGTTCCTCGGCAACAATCCCTTGTTCAAAGTTCCGCAATATCAATTGGTCCATCCGCTGGAGTTTGCGGTGTATGCTGTGCTCGGCGTGGCTGGCGGCGTGATTTCGGTGGCCTTCACGAAGCTCTTGCTGGGCATGCGGGCGCGCTTCCTGCGATTTCCGCAGAACACGGTCTGGTTCCAACCCGTGGCGGGCGGGCTGATGGTCGGACTGATGGGCTGGTTTGTGCCGCAGGTTCTGGGCGTGGGTTATGGGTTTGTCGGCGAGGCTTTGAACGGAAAGATGGCGGTTCAGTTGATGCTGCTGCTGGTGGTTCTAAAGCTTTTCGCCGTTACCACCAGTTATGCTTCGGGCAACGCTGGCGGTATATTCGGTCCCTCGCTGTTCATTGGCGCCATGTTAGGAGGTAGCATAGGGACCCTGGCGCATCATTTGTTTCCTGCATACACCGCCACGCCGGGCGCCTACGCGCTGGTCGGAATGGGCGCGGTTTTTGCGGGTATCGTGCGCGCGCCTATGACCTCGGTATTGATGATTTTCGAGATGACCCAGGACTACGCGGTGATCGTCCCGCTGATGATTGCCAACTTGGTGAGCCTTTTCATCGCTTCACGATTGCAGCGGGAGCCCATCTACGAAGCCCTGGCAGTACAAGACGGCATTCACCTGCCGACGGCGGCGTCGCGCCATCGCCATGACCGGCTTCGGATAGTGAGAGTGATGCGTACGCCGGAGCAGTTGCTGCCTGCCGGGATCATGGTCCGGGAAGCCCTGGAACAGGTTCGGTCGAGTCAGTCTCGAACCTGGCTCGTCACCGATCGGCGTGGTGTGATTGGCGTGATCGACCGTTCGCGTCTGGAGCGCGAGATAGTCGAAGGCGCCGATAAGCAACTAGCTGAGTTGGTGGATGCGGTGGTTTTTCCGCATGTCCACGGCGACCAGGGGCTTGATTTGGCGCTTGAGCGCATGGGTGCGAATCAGTTTGAACTCTTGCCGGTGGTGAGCCGTGCTGATGTGCACAAGTTGGAAGGCATCGTTAAGCTGCGGGATGTGCTGGACGCATACGGGGTGAACGGCGTCTGATTGGGATTTTGGGCTTTGATTCCTTCCATACGCCCCACTCGCAAAGAGCGGATTCCCACGCGGGCAGAAAGTGACAACCCAACAACAACTGTTTCGCCTTTTCTTTACACCGCATGATAAAGGACATTAGCATACGGTTATGACGTTCCGTCCCTTGATCTCGTTCTTTGCAACTGCTGATGAGCGCTGGCGGCCGACCTGCCGCATCTCGGCGAACTTCTCCTCGTACATCTCGACAGCTATGCAGGCCAAGTTAAGCAAAATGGGCGGCTGTATCGCGATTACCTCCTCGGCATGCTTGAGAACCAAAACAAGGGTCTAGGGCCGAGACCTCCGGGGTATGAATACGGGACCCGTCAAGCCGAGGTCACGCGACGTGTGATGGAAGCTTGGAATTGGCTGGACAAGCAATGCCTCCTGATGCCTGACCCCTCTTGCCAGGGTTGGCATGTGATCTCCACGGAGGGAAAAGAGCTCCTCTCGAAGCTGGCCCGATTTGAGAAATGGGAAAAATACGGCCCCGATGCCATCAAAATGGACTTGGTTAACGGAGGACGTCGACTGGTGGGCGGTACGTCCGTCGTGCGGGACTTGGCCTGGGAGTGGGTGCGCATGAAAGAGGGCCAGGCGATGATGCCAGCGAGAAAGCATGCCGGGTCAAGCGGCGGTTCGTCATTCATCGCTGACAGCCGCATTGACGAACTTCGAAAGTTGTCCTCCCCCGCATTCGATTTCCAAAAGCTCATCCGGCTTTGCGAGGAGCTGAATTCGTCCTACAACAATGGGAATTATTACGCTACCGCGATGCTCACGCGCGGTGTGCTCGACCACGTCGCCCCCCTGTTCGGAAAGTCCTCCTTCGCCGAAGTCGCCAATAATTACAGCGGCGGCGGCCGGTCGTTTAAAGAAACGATGCACCATCTTGAAAATTCCGCCAGGAAGATTGGCGATATGCACCTGCACGTGCCAATTCGCAAGAGTGAAACGCTTCCTACCCCGCAGCAGGTCTATTGCGCATCGCAGCTCGATGTCCTGCTTTCCGAAATCGTGAGGATCATGAAATGAGCGCCGCCAGGGCGGAGGATCGTCCCAACATCATCCTGGTGGTGGAACTGACTCCGGATAAGAAGGTGGTCTGGGTGCTGCAAGGGCTGGAAGAAGGTGTGCTCTATTGCTTAAGGCTGCCCGGCCTTGTCTCCGGGGACCTTTTTTAGGGGGGCTTCGGCTGTTGGCTCTGAAGCGCCGTTTGAATGGCGCTCACGTCTGCAAGGTCTTGCGGTCTGCCGGAAGCAAGTTTAGCGGCGATCAGATCGTCCCTGGAAATAAAGAATGCCTTGAAGCCACTCTTCGCGTCGATCACGCCTTCTACCCGGCGTTCCCATGCGGCGTCAAAATCCACGCCCGGAAGATCGGGGAGAATATCGAAGCCTCGCGGATCGCGCCCGAAACGAAAGAAGCTGCCCGGTTCGGCAAACTCCTCCGGGCGGATGTTTTGGAGCGGTGCGCCGAACTCGGCCAGCGCATCATACGTCGCTTGCGCATTAGCGGCGTCTGCTTTTATGAAAAGGTCGATGTCCTTCGTAAAGCGGGGCTGCGCGTGAAAGATGACAGCGTAACCGCCAACAATCAGGTATCTAACGCCATGGGCATGGAAGGCGGACAAAAGGTCTTTGTAGTCTTGGTACATCCGGTTCCATCTCCCAACCTTTCAGTGCGTAGGCGTCCTGGATCATCTCCTCAACCGCGTCTATCCGCTCATGCACAGGCCGGCTCTGCCAGTACCGATACTCGTCGGCCTTCATCTCATCGAGGCTGCTGTACTTGCGTACGATCGGGTCCATGCGTTCCGTTTATAGCATAGGAGGGGCAGTGGGAGAAAGACCTTTGGCGTCGACTTCGGGCCCAGACCTGACCGGCACCAACAAGGGGGGAGGACCGCGTCGTCTCTGCATGAATGTGCTTTCGATAACAGGCCTATCGTGTCCGGCGCCTGGTACGGCCTCGCGCGTGCTGGTTTCATCTCCATTGTGCGAGGGCGTGCTCAATTACCCCTTACGAGGGTAAGTATTGCCGGTTTTTCGATCACTTCTATGCACTCGTAGCGATACACGCAACTGGATCCCTGTCTGGGTCGAGGAGAAGAAGAGGATGTCAGATCTCTTGAGATGGAACCTGCTGGCAGCCGGACTCGCGCTATTCAGTGCGACCGGCGCAAACGGAATGACGGTGACGCTGACGCCGTCTGTGCCGTCGCCGGTGCCGGTTGGCACTCCGGTGACCTTTACCGCCGCCGCATCCGATATACCCGGCGCCAACCTCTGGTATCGCTTCCGGGTTCACCGGCTTAGTGAGGGCTACCAGATGATTCGGGACTACGGTCCCGTCAATGCACTGGAGTGGACAGCGGCAATCCACGAGGGCATTTATGAGATGGAGGTGTCCGCGCGCGACGTCGATACGGGCGATGAATCAACCACGTCGTCGGTACTAGAGTTTCAATCCCTGGTCACGGCGGACCAGCCCGTAGTTACACCCACGGTAAACTCGCTGGTGTTCCTTTACAGCGCGCCAGCCTGCGATGCAGGTTCGCTGATGCGCGTTCAGTTTCGGTTGGCCGGCGGGACAATCCAGCAAACGCCAAGTAAGACATGCAGTGCCGGATTGAGCATGAACTTCTACCTTGCGGGGTTGATGGCAAACAGCACTTACACCGCAAGTCACATGGTAGAAACAGGTTCGGCCGTGGTGACTGGTCCGGGAGTTACCTTTACGACAGGTGACCTCCCTCCCGATCTTTACACGGACACTATTATGGTCCCCGCCAGCCAGAACGCTTCTTCAGAGTCGATCCTGCTGGGCGGTCCGTTGGGTGCAAACCCCGTTGCCAACGATCTGGCCGGTAACGTACTGTGGTACGGACCGGCCGGTATGACGTTCTTGACGCGGGTAGAGTCCGGCGGGGAGTTCTGGGGTATTGTGGAGGCGCAGGGCGCCGGGCCCTCCGAACAGGTGGTGCGGAAATTCGATCTGACCGGCATGACTTTGCTCGAGACCAATGCGGCCCGCGTCAGTGAAGAGTTGAAGGCGCTGGGGAAGCGTGCCATCACCGGCTTCCATCACGAGGCCAGGCCGATTGCCGGAGGGCGTGTGGCAGTTCTCGCCGGCGTCGAGCAAATTTTTACGGACGTCCAGGGCTCCGGGCCCGTGGATGTGCTGGGTGACATGATCGTGGTACTCGACAAGGACCTCAATGTGGTCTGGAGCTGGGATTCCTTCGACAACCTGGATGTCCATCGGGCGGCTGTGCTCGGCGAGGTCTGCCCGGGAGCCGGATGTCCGGCTTTTTTCTTAGCACCGTCGGCTAACGATTGGACTCACGGAAACGCCCTTCAAGAGACCGCGGATGGCAACATCCTGTACTCCACGCGCAACCAGGATTGGCTCATCAAGATCTCGTATAACGGCGGCGACGGCGACGGGCAGATCCTCTGGAGACTCGGCAAGGACGGCGATTTCCAGATCAACTCCAGCGACCCTTATCCCTGGTTCTCGCATCAGCACGACGGGAATTTCGAAATCAAGGATGCTACGAAGCTCTTGGTATTCGACGACGGAAATACCCGCGTCGCCGCCATGCAGGGAGGCAACAGCCGCGGCCAGGTGTTTCAGATTGACGAACAGAACCGCGTGGCGACTCCCATCCTGAACGTAGACCTCGGAGTGTATGCGGCAGCCGTTGGGTCCGCGCAGGATTTGGCCAATGGCAACTACCATTTCGACGCGGGCTTCGTGCAGGAAAACCAAACCGTCGACTCATACTCGTTCGAATTCGACCCGGCTAGCCAGATTCAGTACGAAGCGTTTCAGAACGTCATCCTCTACCGGACATTCCGTATGGCGGACATGTATACTCCCAATTAGCGATATCCAAGCAGACCATGAAACGCCGAACATTCATCAAAAATGCGAGCGCCGCGGCGCTTATCACCAGAGGAGTGGGCGTGGCGAGCTCCGCGCCCCCGCCCAATATCGTTCTGATCATGGCCGACGATCTGGGCTATGGAGACCTGGGCTGCTACGGCTCGCAGATTCCAACGCCCAACCTGAACCGGATGGCGGAGCAGGGTGTTCTGTTCCGCCAGTTCTATTCCGCCAACCCTGTCTGCTCTCCGTCTCGGGCTTCGGTTCTCACGGGACGGTACGGCGTGCGATGCGGGGTCCCCACCGTGTTGTGGCCTACCGATCCGGGTGGCCTCGCGACCACCGAAGTCACCATTGCGCAGATGCTCAAGCCGGTGGGATACAACACCATGTGCGTCGGCAAATGGCACTTGGGCTTCCCGCGGCAATATCTGCCTACAACGCGGGGCTTCGATGAATATTACGGCATCCCCTACAGCAACGACATGGCGCCTTCTATTCTGATGCACAACACAGACATCATCGAATCACCGGTCGACCTCACTACGCTCACCAAGCGATACACGGAACAGGCCGTGAACTTCATTCGCAGCTCCAGCAATGCTCCGTTCTTTCTGTACATGCCCCACACGTTTCCGCACATCCCTCTGGCGGCTTCGCCGGATTTCGCCGGCCAATCCGGCATGGGGCCTTACGGCGACGCCGTTCAGGAACTGGATTGGAGCGTGGGACAGGTGCTCGGGGCGCTCCAGGACAATGGCATCGACCAGAACACATTAGTGATGTTCACTAGCGACCACGGCCCTTTCTACCAGGGCAGTCCTGGACGCCTGCGAGGCCGAAAGGGCGATACTTTTGAAGGCGGCATGCGCACGCCGTTCATCGCCCGATTCCCAGGCCGTATTCCCGTGAACAACGCGCAGCACGTGTTTACCAGAACCGGAGCAGCCAGAATGGTGGACGTGATGGCCTCCTCACTGGACCTGCTGCCGACGATAGCCGGATTCGCCGGAGCGCCCTTGCCCGGAAATCCTCTGGACGGTGTCGACATCGGCCCCCTGCTCACTGGCCAATCCAGCGACGTGGCTCGCCCGTTATTTCTCTATTTTTCGAACTGGGACCTGCGTTGCGCGCGCCAAGGGCCTTGGAAGTTGCATATGGCGCGCCCCAACGTCCCGGCATACACGCCCGCGCCAAGTGTGGGCTACTACAATCTGCGCCTGCTCAACCCGGAACTCTACAACATCGACTCCGACCCCGAAGAAGCCGTGGATGTCTCCGCACAGAATCCGGCGATTGTTGCGTATATGCAGCAGCTCGTCGTCAAAATGCTTCCGTCGCTCCCAAGTGAGGTGCAAATGGCTTGGAAGAGCACGCAGTTCATCCCCGTGTATCCCAACGAACCGGGCGCTTACCCCACGCCCATCCTTCCCTGAAAGAATAGCGCGGCTTACCGCGGCCTATCCCCCTTTGACGAGTTGCGAGTGATAGGATAGTTTCGACCGAGCAAATCAGATGGCGTTGCCTGTGTCGCCATCGCTCACAACGGGGGTGCAAATTCTTTTGCCCGAGGCCCGGTTCATCTGGATGCGGTTGCCGGCGCGTTTGCCGGGGAGCGGTCTGTGGTGGCTTCTCACCTCTCTTCTGATGGCGGCAGCGTGCGGCAGACGGCCTCCCGTGATGCTGACGCTGGTGGGACTTGGGCCGGATGCCGGCGAACAGCTCAAGCGCGACGGGCTCGACGAGTTCACTCGCACGAGCGGTATCGGCGTGGATCTGATTCCGGCCTGGGGAACGTCCGCGGAGCAACTGAGCCAGACATCCAGGCTGCTGAGCCAACGTTCCAGTCCGCCGGATGTTTATGTGATCGACGTCATCTGGCCGGGCACGCTCGGGTCCGATTTGTTGGATCTGACTCCCTACGCCGATGGAGCCGCGCGGGCGCATTTGCCTGCTTTGTTGCAGAACAACACGGTCGGCGGCCGGCTGGTGGCCCTTCCGTTTTATGTCAACGTAGGGATGCTGTACTACCGAACCGATCTTCTGAAGAAGTATGGCTACCAAAAGCCTCCTGCCACATGGGATGAACTGGAGGGCATGTCCGCGCGGATCCAGCAGGGAGAGAGAGCGGCAGGCAATCCGGATTTCTGGGGCTACGTGTGGCAGGGCGGCGCTTACGAGGGATTGACTTGCGATGCGCTGGAATGGCAGCGGTCATTCGGAGGTGGAAGCATCATCGAAACCGATGGCACAATCAGCGTGAACAACCCCGCGGCCGTCCAGGCATTGCGGAAGGCGGGGGGCTGGGTGGGGACGATATCGCCGAGGGGTGTGCTGTCCTATACCGAATCCGATAGCCTGGGGGTGTTCCGCGCGGGAAACGCGGCATTCCTACGTCATTGGAGCGGCGCGCTCTCGGCGAGCCGCTCGGGCGACCTGCCGATCCGCGGGCGTTTCGACGTGACGCTCCTGCCGGCCGGGCCGCACGGGCGGGCCCAGGCGATGGGTGGTTTCCAACTGGCGGTCTCGCGCCACTCGGCGCACCCACAGGAATCCGCACAACTGGTGCTCTATCTCACGGGTGGCGAAGTCCAATTGCGGCGCGCCATCAGGGCGGGATATCTTCCGACCATTCCCCGGCTATACGAGAATCCGGAACTGCGGCAGGCGCTTCCGATTGGGGCGGACCTGCGAAATGCGGGCGAAGACGCCTGGGTGGTCAGGCCTTCGACCGTCGCGGGAAATCAATACCGCGCAGTTTCCAAGGCATACTATCAAGCAGTGCACAACATTTTGAGCTTGCGGACGGGCCCGGCGGACGGGCTGTCGGAACTGGAGAAGACCCTGATCCAGATAACCGGATCCCGAACCGGCCCTCCGCCGAACTGAACCATGCGGGTTGCACGGAAAACCGATCCTTCGAGCAGTTGGCGCCTGCCGGGCGGCTGGCGCCTTCGGCGGTTCCGCATCGGCACGCGCCTGCGGCTGGTGTTCGGCTGCATCGTGTTCCTTATGTTCGTGGGCAGCAGTCTGGCGCTGTGGTATGTGCGGGCCATCCGGCAGGACGTGGAGAGCGTCTCGCTGGTGGAGCAACGAATGAGCGCGGTGCTCCAGGTTGACAACGGCGTCCTGGCGCTGATGAACCAACTGCATCGCTCCGCGGATCTGCGCCAGCGAGACCGCTTCGAATCGGACGCGGACCGGCTGTTATCGGTCTTCCGTTCCGATACTGCCGCGGCTGCCGGAGTTTTGCATGCCATCGCGCCGGAGGACAATCGTCAGTCGGTGATTATCGAAAGCCTCAACGGGTTGTTGGAGGCGTTGCCCAGCCGGGTGCGAGATTTGGTGGACCTGGCGCGGGCGGACGACTGGGCGGTGGTACATGCCCGGCTGCTGAACCAGGTGGATCGGACGGACGACGTGGTCGCCGTGCTGGTGGATGAGATCGATCGAGACCTGGTGGAATCCCGCCAACGTCTACGCAACCAGGTGGCACGGGCGGAACTGCATACGGCTGAAGCCCTGGCAGCCACGGGATTGCTGAGCCTGCTGCTGGCCGCCTTGCTCGGAATTGCGGTCACGCGCAGCATCACCCGCCCGCTCGCGAGCCTCGACGCCGGAACGCGCGCGTTGGCCCGGGGACATTTCGGAGGCCGGCTTGCGGTGACGGGAACCGACGAGTTGTCGCAACTGGCGCGGGCTTTCAACCAGGCGGCGCGGCAGTTGGAAGAACTCTACGGGAAGCTTCGGCTCAGTGAAGCCCGCTTCCGATCCTTGATCGAGAATGCTTCGGAGATGATCCTGATTGTCAGCCAGTCGGGGCGAATTCTGTATACGAGCCCCTCCACCGAGCGGATCCTCGGCGGGACCGCGGAGCAGTTTGTGGGGCAACCGATCCGAGACCTTCTGGACGGTGAAGAGGTTGTACAAGCCGACCGGATCTTCCGGGAGGTGGGCCAACGCGCCGGAGGCACGGAGTCCTTCGAGTTGCGGTTTCGTCATCAGAACGGGTCGTTTCGCTGGATGGAGGGGCTGGCGGCGAATCTTCTGGCGGATCCCGCCGTAGCTGGGATTGTGGTCAATGCGCGCGACGTGTCGGAGCGCCGGCGGGCCGGACTGGTGCTTCGCGAGCGGGAAGACCAATTGCGGCAGGCGCAGAAGATGGAGGCAATCGGCCGGCTGGCTGGTGGGGTGGCCCACGACTTCAACAATCTGCTGACCGTCATCAACGGCTACAGCCAGCTTCTGGTGGGCGCGCTGGAAGCGGACGACCGGCGGCATGGCTACGCGAAGGACGTGCGGGATGCCGGTGAACAGGCCGCCAACCTGACGCGGCAACTTCTGGCTTTCGGCCGGAAACAAATGCTCAACCCCGCGGTGCTCAACGTAAACGATATCGTGCGCGAGACCGACAGGATGCTGCGGCGCGTGATCGGCGAGGACATCGAGTTGGTTTGCCGGCTGGATCCTTCGATCGGCGCGGTGGAGGCGGACTGGAACCAACTCCAACAGGTGCTGATGAATCTTGCCGTGAATGCGCGGGATGCCATGCCCGACGGCGGCCGGCTCACGATCGAGACGGGAGAGGTTGTGGCCAACGACGCCTCAGCGCCGGCGGGACCGTGTGTAACCCTGACGGTCAGCGATACCGGCGAGGGAATGGACGAGGCCACTGAGCGGCGAATCTTCGAGCCGTTCTTTACTACGAAGGGGGTGGGGAAGGGAACGGGCCTGGGGCTTTCGACGGTGTACGGAATCGTGAGCCAGAGTGGCGGGCGAATCACGGTCCGCAGCGAGATCGGCAAGGGGACGACGTTTGTGATTCACCTGCCGCGCACCAACCGGATCGCCGAGGCCAAGGGCGAACCCGCGATTTCGACGGCCGGCAGGGGACATGAGACGATCCTGGTAGTGGAGGATCAACCGGAAGTGCGCGGGTTTGCGTGCAGGTCCCTGGATGCGTATGGTTATCGGGTGCTGGAGGCTGGCGATGCCGAGGAGGCGCTGAAGCTGGCGGCGGCTTTCGAGGAGCCAATCGATGTGCTGCTGACGGATGTTGTGATGCCGGGTATGAACGGCGTGGAACTCTCGAAGCGATTGCTTTTGCTGCGTCCCGGAGTAAAGGTGATCTTTGCTTCGGGGTATGCCGATAGCGTGATGCTGCATCACGGCGTCGCGGATTCCGGAGCGGCGTTTCTTCCGAAGCCGTACGGGCCAGGTACGCTGGCGACGAAGATCAGGGAAGTGTTGGGAAGGTGAGGGGCGGGCGGATCAGTCCTAACGGCCACCGGAAACATCGATAAACGTGCCGGTCACGTACGAGGCTTCCGTTGAAAGGAGCCAGAGAATCGCCGCCGCCACTTCCTCAGGTTCTCCACCCCGCTGCATGGGGACCCCTGCCTTCAAGCGATCTACACGATTCGGCTCGCCGCCTGCCGCATGGAGTTCTGTGTAGATGAAACCGGGTCGGACACCATTTACACGAATACCCTCCGCGGCGACTTCCTTGGCCAAGCCGACAGTGAACGTATCGACCGCTCCCTTGGTCGCGGCATAGTCGACGTATTCGCCTGGCGAGCCGTAACGCGCCGCGCCGGAGGAAACATTGACAATGCTTCCGCCCCGGCCGCCGGCGCGCGGAGACATTCGACGGACCGCCTCACGTGAGCAGAGCATGGTGCCGATCGCGTTAGTGGCGAACATTCGATGCAGCCGGGCAGCGTCCATGGAATCGAGCCGCATTTGTAACTCGATGCGGGCGGCGTTGTTCACCAGAGCCGTTGGCCGTCCCAACGTCTGTTCCACGGTTTCAAAAAGTGCTACGACATCCGGTTCCAAACTGATGTCCGCCTGCAATGCAATGGCGTTGCCACTTTTCTTGTGAATGTCGTCGACCACGCCCATGGCGGCATCGTAGTTCCGCAAGTAGTTGACACAGACTGAGTAACCCCGCAAGGCCGCAAGCCGCGCGGTACATGCACCGATGCCACGGCTGCCGCCGGTCACGATCAATATCTTCGAATCCGCTGCCTCCGGGGGCTCGTGGTGAAGTCTCTCCATCCGTGACCTCGCGTCAGGCAGCGTCCTCGAATCTCACCACGATGCGCATACCGAGCGCGGCCAGTGCCGCCTGAATTCTCTCGGGTTTCGTATCGTGCTTGGGGTCAAGCATCCGACGGACAACCGTTTCACTTACGCCAAGACGTTTCGCCAATTCCGTATTCCGCATGCCGCGTTCCCGCATCACCAGATACAGGGCAAGCTTTGGAGCCATGTGCAGTGGAACGCCGACCAGGCGTTGCCCGCGCTTTGGTTTGGACGGCGTAGGGATCTCGTCGCCTCGAACGATACGGCCGGCGATTGCTTCTGCCAGACAGTCGGTAGCTTGCGCGAAAGCGTCGTTTAGGTCCTCTCCTCCCGTAAGTGCTTCGGGCAGATCCGGAAACCGGACGTGGAAGCCTTTGCCATTTCGCTCGCGGAGGAAGCTGGCGGGATAGCTGGCGGTGAACATTACAGGTCCTCCTTGCGGATGCCGAGTTGCTTGCACATATCGGACAGCAGGCCCGGTCCAAGTTCTTTCTTGAGGTCCTTCACAATGGTGTATTGGCTGCCAAGGTAGAGCGTACCGTGACTGCCAGCGCCACGTTCTGGAACCCAACGGTAGCTGAGTGCCCGACGCTTTGAGATGGCTTACACTTTGCGAAGAAACTCGTTGCCCTTCACCAATCGATTATCGAACACTTCTGTTCGATCTGCAAGATCGACCCGGCAAAGGGCAC
>OBLT010001678.1_pt1 | contig 14054 bp, 17 predicted proteins | sample 1518721 | NCBI WGS metagenome assembly OBLT01 (sample SAMEA3539307, study PRJEB22396) | soil metagenome | biome: tundra; feature: field; material: soil | place: USA | collected 2010-05 | depth 0.15 m | reverse complement strand
AAGCTTTGCGACTCGGCGGAGTTGACTTACTTCCCCAATGCAACCCATTGGCTGCAGCACGAGGAGCCGGACGCGGTGAATGCCGCGCTGATCGAGTTCTTCGGAAGTGGAGCTTAAAACAATTGCAGCGTGTGCGGATGCGCGCGGACTATTCGGCGAGCACCTTGAATGCCAGGGCTTGAACCTTGGAGATTGCCTCGTCTTTCGTCTTGCCGTAGGCCATCACACCGGGGAGATCCGGTATATCGGCAATCCATCGGCCGTCCGTTTCGCGGTCAAATTCCACTCGCAAGGTCCGCGAGGCGCGCGTCGCTGCAGTAGTGGCCATACGTGTTGTCCTCCGTGCTTCTTTTGCCATGCTAAACCGCTTCCAATGCGTTGTAACACAGAAAGTCAGCGATGCAGAAGCCTTTGTCCCGGCGGCGCGGAAATCGCGTTTGCCACTGCCATTCGCCACGCGGGGAGAGCGCTGGTAGGGACCTCCACAACTCAGCCGCGTAGCGAAAGTATACGTTTTATACCAGCCTAGTTGCGGCTGCGGAACTTCGACAGCAGGCGCAGGATTTCGAAGTACAACCACACCAGCGTGATCATCAGCGCGAAGCCGCTGTACCACTCCATGTACTTGGGAGCGTTGAAGCGCGCGCCCTGCTCGATCAGGTCGAAGTCGAGCACCAGGTTCATCGCGGCCACGCCAACCACCACCAGGCTGAAGATGATGCCGATGGGCCCCGAGCCGTTGACGGCGTTGAAACGAAATCCGAAGAAACTGAGCACAAACTGGATGAGGTAGAAAACGGCGATGCCGCCTGTGGCGGCGACAATTCCCAAGCGCAAATTGTCGGTGACCTTGATCAGGCCGGAGCGGTAAGCCATCAACATGACCACCAGCGTGCCGAAAGTCAGCGCAACCGCCTGGATGGCAATGCCGTGAAAGCGCATCTCGAACATGGCCGAGACGCCGCCCAGCAGCAGGCCTTCGAGCAGCGCGTAAAGCGGCGCGGTGATGGGCGACCACTGCTTTTTGAAGATGGTGACCAGGGCGACGATGAATCCGCCGATGCCGCCGACCGCCACCAGCGGAGCCATCGCTCGCATGGCTTCTTCGGGCGACGGAGCGGCGAAGAATTTGTTCCAGGTAAACGCGGCGCTGGCCACGCATAGCAACACCAGGATGCCGGTCTTGTTCACAGCACCGGAAATAGTCATCCCTTCGCCGAGGGTGCTTTCGTTGGTGCGGAAAGTGTCCTGGCCCAGCGCGGGATTCGAGGTTCTCATCAACTGCGGCATTCCGAATTCTCCTTGGGTTCTTCTTTAGATGAGGGGGATGGGCTGTTGGATGTACTCGCTCATTGTACCCGGTGCGCGACGCGGATTAGAACAGCGTCTCCTGCCCGGCAGCATTCGTCTTGGGACGCTTGATACCGAAATGCTGATACGCCAGATGGGTCGCCACTCTCCCGCGCGGGGTGCGATCGAGAAAGCCAATCTGAATGAGGAACGGCTCGTAGATTTCTTCGATGGCGTCGGCCTCTTCGGCCAGAGAGGCTGCCAGCGTGTTCAAGCCCACCGGGCCGCCCTGGTATTTCTCGATGATGGTCAGCAGCAACTTGCGATCGATCTCGTCGAAGCCGTGGCGATCGACTTCGAGCATCTCGAGCGCGGCCTGCGCCGTGGGCTTGTCGATCTTTCCCGTGCCGCGCACCTGCGCGTAGTCGCGAACGCGGCGCAGTAAGCGGTTGGCGATGCGCGGTGTCCCACGGCAGCGCGTTGCGATCTCGATTGCCGCAGGCTCATCAATGGCGACGCCGAGAATCTCAGCCGAGCGCTCGAGGATGACCTTCAGGTCGGCGTGGGTGTAGAACTCCAGCCGCAGCACGATGCCGAAGCGCGAGCGCAACGGCGCCGACAGCAGCCCAGCGCGCGTGGTGGCTCCGATGAAGGTGAACGGCCTCACCTCGATGGTGTGAGTGCGGGCAGAGGGCCCCTGTCCGATGATGATGTCGAGTTTGTAGTCCTCCAGCGCCGAGTAGAGCAACTCTTCCAGCACCGGCTGCATCCGGTGCACTTCGTCGATGAAGAGCACCTGCTTATCGCGCAGGTTGGTGAGCACCGCCGTCAGGTCTCCCTTGATTTGCAGCGTCGGACCGGAGGTCTGCTGAAACGCCGCGCCCAGTTCGTTGGCGATGATGTTGGCCAGCGTTGTCTTGCCCAGTCCGGGCGGCCCGTAGAGCAGCACGTGATCGAGCGCCTCGCCGCGCGACTTCGCCGCCTGGATGGCGATCTCGAGGTTGTCTTTTACTTTGTCCTGCCCGATGAACTCGCGAAGACGCTGCGGACGCAGCTTTAATTCAAACGACGCGTCGTCATCGACCGGCGCGGCCGAGACAATGCGCTCGCGATCCAGACTGTCCTTGGGAAAAACCACGATGGGGCGATGGTAAAGCGAAAGGGGAGGCGGGCGCAATGACCGATCAACGCCCTCGACGTCCTTGTCTCGCGACGGATTATGATCCGGTCGATCGCGTACGGTTTAGCAACTCTTAATTGATTTCCATTATTGTGCCGCGCCGCCCCCTCCCATAGCTTCATTTCAATCGTTCTTCAGTTCTTGGGCATGCCTCCCGGGGTGGTGGCTGTGGCCCTGGTTCCGCTGTTGGGTCCAAAATTATTTCTACGTGGGGTTGGCGGTTTCATGATGAGACGAATTCTGTTATGTCTTGCGGCATTGCTATGCGCGATGTCAGCGTTGGGGCAGGACCTTGGTTCCGCGGCCCTCAGTGGTGATGTTACCGATCCCGCCGGAGCCGCCGTCGCAGGCGCGGAAGTGACCGCCACCAGCAAGGCCACGGCAGTCGCGCGCAGCGCCGCCACCAGTGGCACTGGACGCTTTGTCCTGAACCAACTGGCGCCCGGCGATTACGACGTCCGCATCGCGTCGAAAGGATTCGGCCCGACGGTCACGCAGGTCCGGCTGGAAGTCGGGCAACAGCAAACCCTGAAAATCAAGTTGCGACTGGAAGCGGCGCAGACCACGGTGGACATCAGTGCCGTCGACGCCGGTCCGCAGGTCAACACCACTTCATCGCTGGTGGACGGCGTGATCAGCTCCGAGCAAATCGATTCGCTCCCGCTCAACGGACGCAATTTCATGGAGCTGTCGCTGCTGGTGCCGGGCAACGCACCCGCGCCCAACTTCGATCCCACCAAGGCTGACACCGTCGTGATCTCGACCGACGGCCAGTTGGGACGCGGCGGCAACGTCACCATCGATGGCGCCGACAATAATGACGACACCGTTGGCGGCATGTTGCACAACGTGCCGGAAGATGCGGTGCAGGAATTCCAGATCGCCTCCAACCAGTATTCGGCGGCGCTGGGACGCTCAGGCTCGGCAGTCGTGAACGTGGTCACCAAGTCGGGGACCAACGCCTATCACGGCACGGCCGCGATTTTCGCGCGCGACCAGGCATTGCAGGCTTCGTCGCCGCTGGTCGATCCTTCGCTGGGGACACCTCCATTCCGCCGCGAACAATACGCGGGATCGGTGGGCGGCCCGGTCATCAAGGACAAGGCCTGGTTTTACACAGCGTTCGAGTATCGCGACCAAATCGGCGGCGTCGAAGTAGGAACGCCCGACCTGAACACGCAGACCTTCATCAAGAGTTTCGCGTCCGCTCCCGCCCTCGACGCGATGGGCACGGTGCGCGGCGACTGGCAGATAAGCAATAAAGACGCGCTCTCCATGCGCTATTCGATTGAGCAACTCGGCGCCACGGGCGCCAGTGCGCTGGACCGCGCTCTCGGGTCGGCATCGCAGCGGCAGGTGCTGCAAAACAACTTCCAGGCGTTTGTCGCCAGTTGGACGCGCGTCATCACGCCCAACCTGCTCAACCGTTTCAGCTTCGCGGAAAACAATTTCATCAACACCACCGATCCGGTGGTGGTCTCGCCGCAAATCGATCTGCCCAGCCTGCAGGACGGCGCATCGTTCCGCGTGCCGCAGCAGACCAAGCAAAACCGCGTGCAGTTTTTCGATACGGTCGATTGGTCGCGCGGCAAGCACAACTTCAAGTTCGGCGGCGAAGTTCAGCATGTCGCCGCGGACTTCTACCTCGGCGTGTTTCAGCAGGGACGCATCGAAGCCGTGGAAAACTTCCCGGATTTCGATCGCAACGGCGACGGTGTGGTCAATTACGACGACCTGCTGTTCGCGGTCACGCTGCGCAGCGGTTTGCCCAACCAGCCACTGATACTACCCAACGACAACAATAATTACCTGGCGTTCTTCGCGCAGGACGACTGGCACGTGACGCCGCAGCTCACGCTGAACCTGGGCTTGCGTTACGACCTCGACACCAACTCCAAGGACATCAGCTACTACAGCCAGATCAATCCGATCGTGCAGCCGTTTCTGCACGGCACGCGCGGCAAGGACGCGAACAATCTTGGCCCGCGCATCGGCTTCAACTGGGCGAATCGAGCCGGCGACCTGAGCGTGCACGGTGGATATGGCATCTATTACGACCGCATCACGCTGGAAGTCATGTCGCTGGAACGCGGCCTCAACGGCACCTCGCTGCCCATCGAAGTTCGCGCCGGAAACGTCGCCAGCGGACCCAATGGTCCGATTTACCTCGACCAGAACGGGTTCTTCCTGCCGGGCGCGCCGACGCTGGCCAATCCTTTCACGGGATTCATCTTCCCCGGAGCGGGCGCGGCGGGCATCAACATCATCGACAACGCCATGCAGAACCCCTCGGTGCAGCAGTTCAACTTCGGAGTGCAGTATGAATTCGACAAGAATTGGGTGGTCCGCGTCGACGGCATTCACGACCTGGGCACACACTTCATCCTGGGGGTACCGATCGGCCAGGTGTACAACCCGGTCGTGGGCGGGCCTGACGTAGTGAAGAACCTGGAGTCCAGCGTGAATACGCACTACGACGCGCTGTTCGTCAATGTCGATCACCGCTTCTCGAACCACTACCAGTTCCACGCGGCCTACACATTATCGAAGTCGCTAAACTATGCAAATGACGACCAGATTCCCTTCGGCAATGGGCCCATCGATCCGCTGAACCTGCATCGCGAATACGGTCCTACGCCCAACGACCAGCGCAACCGCCTGGTACTGTCGGGAACGGTGGACGCGAAGTGGGGCATCCAGATTTCGCCGCTGTGGACGCTGGCCTCCAGCGTACCCATGGATATCATGCTGCCTGACAACAGCACGCGCATCCCGCAACTGGGACGCAATGCTGGCTGCCGCCAGTTCAGCAACGGCGCGCAGCTCAATAAGTTCATCACGCAGCTTAATGCCACCGGCGGCGAGAACGGCACTCCGCTGCCGCTGGTTGATCCCAATGTGAGCTTCTGCAACAACTTCAATTCTTTCGACCTGCGACTGTCGAAGCAGTTCAAGTTCGGCGAGCGCACGTCGCTGATGCTGATCGGCGAAGTCTTCAACCTGTTCAACGTCACGAATATTCTGGGCGTGTCGAACACCAACTACTCGGGCTACGCCAACACGTTGGCCCGCAACAGCGATGTCCCGACCGATCCGGGCTACCTGAAATCTTCAGCGTTCGGGCAGCCAACCACGACAGCCGGAGGGGTGTTTGGTTCGGGCGGACCGCGGGCCTTCCAGCTTGCGTTACGATTTAGTTTCTAAAGGATGCAACCCGCGATAACCAACTCGGCAGGTCCCCCGGCCCGATTGCGGCGCGAGCTGGGCCTGGGATCGGCAGCAGCGGCGGTGGCAGGAGAAGCCATCGCCGTCGGCATTTTCCTGACTCCCGCGGGCATGGCCAAGCTGTTGGGATCGCCGTTCTGGCTACTCTTCGTGTGGCTGCTGATGGGCGCCATCAGCATGAGCGGAGCGCTGTGCTTCGGTGAGTTGGCGGCGCGCTATCCCGAAGCCGGTGGACTCTACGTGTACCTGCGCGAGGCGTTCGGCGAACGCGTCGCGTTTCTCTACGGATGGATGAGCATGCTGGTCATGGACCCGGGCGTCTCCGCCGCGCTGGCGGTGGGCATGGCTACCTACGCGTCTTACATTTTCGGATGGAGTTCAACCGTTGCGAAACTGTTTGCTATCGCGTCGATTGCCGCCATTTGCGCGCTGAACATGATCAATACCCGCCTAGGCGCGGGATTCCTGCGCTACATCACCTGGCTGAAGTTCGCCATTCTCGCCTTGCTCGTGGTGTGGGCCCTGGTGTTCCGTTTGGGATCGTGGTCGCACTTCGTTCCGTTCGTCGCGCAACGCAGCGGATCGACTCCCCTGCTTCCGGCACTGGGAGGCGCGCTGGTGGCGGCCTTCTACTCCTTCGGAGGCTGGTGGGACGTGAGTAAGATTGCGGGCGAGGTGAAAGATCCGGCACGCACTCTGCCACGCGCGTTGGTGCTGGGGGTTCTGGGCGTAGTCGCAGCCTACGTGCTGGTGAGCGGTGTGTTTTTGTACCTGGTTCCACTGGGGAGCGTCACCAACGATCAGACCTTTGTCGCGCAAGCCGGCGCGATCCTGTTTGGACGCACCGGCGCGAACCTGCTGGCGGGCGCGGTTGTCGTCTGCGTGATCGGAAGCCTGGCAGCGCTGATCATGCTCAGTCCCCGCGTCTATTACGCCATGGCACGCGACGGGGTATTCCTTCACTCCGTGGCCGAACTTCATCCCGTGTTTGGGACGCCGGTGCGCGCGATTGGAATCCAGGGAATCATGGCCTCCCTTCTGGTCGCGCTGGGCGCGTTCGACCAGATCATCGCCTACTTCATCTTTGTCGCGGTGCTGTTCATTGGGCTGACGGTGAGCACGGTCTTTGTATTTCGCCGGCGCGAACAAGGTGAAGCGCCGACAGTCCGAACGCCGGGCTATCCCTTTACACCGCTGGCGTTCCTGGGCATGGTGGGGTTGCTGCTGTCGCTCTTCCTGCTGCGTTCGCCGCGGCAGTCGCTGTTGGGATGTGCCGTGGTACTTTTGGGAATCCCGGTGTACGCCATCATTCAGTGAAGGCGCGAAGCCCTGCTGGGAACGCCGGAAGCGATACTCGATCATGCGCTGGATGAACGATAGACAATGAGTGACGAAAAGAAACACGCCGCCGAAGACAGCGCACCCGTGATCCGTTCCGCGGTGCAGGGTGAAGCGCCCCCGCCGACAAAGATCCGCATCATCGAAGACGCCGCCGCCACTGGCGATACCGCCGCCGCCTACGATTACTGGCGTGCGGGCTCCGGCCGGACACAGGTGCCGGGCATCATCAAGTGCTTTGGTTCGCGGCCGGATTTTCTGCGGCAGGTGGTGGATTTCTCCAACACCATCCATTTTTCCGAGGGCCATCTCACGCGTCGGCACAAGGAGATGATCGCCAGCTACGTTTCCTACCTGAACCGCTGTCCCTATTGACTGGACAGCCACGCTTACTTCCTGCGGGTCCAGGGAGCCAATGATCAAACAGTTGCGGCGATTCTGGAAGGCAAGCTCGACGAGGCTGGCCTGACTGCGGCGGAGCATGCCTTGATGGAGTACACGGAGTTGATCACGCGGGCGGCCTACCGCTCGACCGGTGACGATGTTGCGAAGTTACGCAACCATGCATGGACGGAAAACCAGATTTCCGAGGCGGTGTACATCATCGCCATGTTCGCGTTCTTCAACCGCGTTGCCGACGCGTTCGGCGTGCCACCGCAACACTATCTCGAGATCGGGAAGATGACGCCGTAGCCGGGCGTCACTTGATGTAATAGCCCGATACGCGCCACTTTCCGTCCTTATCCATGGTCGGAGTGACGGTCTCAATGGCGGCCTTCTTGTGCTCGAAGCTGGTGTCGTACTGAAGGACGACGTATTCGCCATCCGGCGCTCCGGGAAGCTGTGTGGTGTACGTCGCTGATAGCAACTTCCGCGACTGCACCGCCCCCAGAGGAGCACGGTTCGCCCGCATCGCCTGTTCCCATTGGGGCCGCGTGACCGCAGCCTTGAAGCCCGATGCAGTTTCCTCCCAACTTTGGGCGTAGGCCCCGGAATCCACCACTTTCAGCCAACTGCTCGCGACCGCTTCGGCGGCTTCCTTCTTTTCGTTGTCCTGGGCGAACGCTAACAAACCCGGCATCAATAGAATTGCGAAGATAAATACAACAGCGCGATGTTTCACGGTTTCCTCTCCAAGATCGAACGAGCCAATTCTAGTCGCAGAAACATCGGGATTGAGCGAACCTTCATGAATTACGGTGGCGCGCTATATCATCTTTCCAGAACCGGGAACCCTCTTAATGAAGAACCTTGGCATATTGCTCTCAGGGCGGGGCTCGAATTTTGAGGCCATCGCCGACAACGTCGCTTCGGGCAAGCTGGACGCGAATATCGAGGTCGTCATCTCTAACAAGGTGGATGCGCCGGGCATCGAGTCAGCGCAGCGACGCGGGCTGAAGGCGCTGGTCATCCCATCCAAGGGGAAGCCGCGCGAGGAGCACGATCGCGAGCTGGTCGCAGCGTTGCGTGAGCATCAGGTCGATCTGATCTGTCTTGCCGGATACATGCGCCTGCTGTCGTCGTGGTTCGTGCAGCAGTTTCCCAACCGCATCCTGAATATTCATCCCTCGCTGCTCCCGGCGTTCCCCGGACTCGACGCGCAGAAGCAGGCGTTCGAGTACGGGGTGAAGGTGTCGGGTTGCACCGTGCACTTTGTGGACGCGGACCTCGATCACGGGGCGATCATCCTGCAGAAGGCGGTGCCCGTGCTCGACTCGGACGACGATCACACGCTGGCGGCGCGCATCCTGGAGCAGGAACATATTGCTTATTCCGAGGCCATCGGGATTGTGCTGGAGGGACGGTACACCATCCGCGGACGGCGAGTGGTCATGTTAATATGACCATGGTCATGAGGATATGGTCATGAACAAAACAACGTTGGCAAAGAAGAAGAAACCGAAAGCGGCAAGTGCCCTTGGCGGCGTGCGGCAGATCGCCGCGGGCGAGTTCAAGGCCAAGTGCCTCGCCATCATGGATGAGGTGAAAGAGACCGGCAGGCCCGTGGTCGTCACCAAACGGGGAGAGCCGGTAATTGAAATAATTCCCATCCGGGCGGCCAGGAAGTCGACCAAGAGAGACCCGATCTTCGGCAGACTCAAGGGCATCGTTACAATCGTGGGCGATCCCGATGACCTGATCAAGCCCGTGTTTCCGCTCGAAGATTACGACATGATGAAATGATCCTGCTTGACACCCATGTTTTAGTGTGGCTGCAGCAAGAGCCTCGGAAGCTGTCGCGCACCGCCGACGGTGCAATCCGTCGCGCAAGGAGATCGAGCTCGCTGGCGATTTCGGCGATTACATTGGTCGAGTTGGCGTCGCTGCTAAGCCGCGGCCGACTCCAAACAACGGGCACGGTGGAAGGCACCATTCGTAAGTTCGTCGAAGAAATCGAGGTTCTTCCGCTCACGGTTGAAGTCGCTATTGCGACCAGTCACTTCTCGCTTGATTCGCTACCCGACCCGATGGACCGGATCATTGCAGCGACGGCTCGCGCCGAAGGCGTTGCGCTGGTCACCGCCGACGAGCGGATACAGGCATCCCCACTGGTTAAGACGATCTGGTAGTTCCAGTACCTCCCCGCCCTACATCTCGTAGTGCAGCAGCGAGAAGACGTCGTAGTCCGTGAGTTTGTCGCGGCCCTTCAGGCCGTCGAGTTCCACCACGAAACTAAGGCCGCAGATTTCGCCGCCCAGCGATTTCACCATCTCGGCGGCGGCGCGGGCGGTGCCGCCCGTGGCCAGCAAATCATCGCAGATGATTACGCGCTGTCCGGGAGTGATGGCGTCCTTGTGGATTTCCAAGGTATCGCTGCCGTACTCCAGATCGTAGGTCCAGCGCAGCACCTCAGCCGGAAGCTTCTTAGGCTTGCGCACCGGGACAAATCCGGCGTTGAGGCGATAGGCAAGTGCGGGACCGAAGATGAAGCCGCGCGCCTCGATGCCTAGCACCACATCCACATCCTTGTTGATGTAGTACTCGGTGAGCGCGTCGATGAGGCGGGCAAAGCCGCGGCGGTCCTTGAGCAGCGTGGTGATGTCGTAGAAGAGGATGCCGGGCTTGGGGAAGTCGGGGACTTCGCGGATCAGCGACTTAAGATCGTCGCAATTCTGCGCTGTGACGGACATGGGCTACCACGCTCCTTCGATACCAAATGATTTTGCGTCGAGAAACGGCGCGGGCGACACCGCGACATCGTCCACGCGGGCGGCGCGGGGACCTTCGCGGAGCCGGCCATGCAGGGCGGCCAGTTGTTCGCGGGTGCCGGTGGCCATGACCTCGACGTTGCCGTTTTCGCGGTTGCGCACCCATCCGGTGACGTTCAACTGAGCGGCTTCGCGCTCCACGAACCAGCGGAAGCCGACGCCCTGGACGCGTCCGGTGACAACAAAGCGGCGGGTTTCGAGATCAGGCATGGGAAGTAATTAGACGAAAGCATTCAGCGACTAGCGACCGGCGCTCAGCATTGATTGCCGCGACGTAATTGCGCGAAAGAAGATTGTAATCGAGAGTGCGATCATGCGGGTGGGAGTCGATGAATTGCAGTCCCAAGCGGCGCAACGAATGGCGGAAAGAGTGGTTGAAAAGCGCGTCCGGAAAATAAAGAGGGCGCGACCGCAGCCGCGCCCTATCGCTTTCAAAATGCCTGCAACCTACAGGTGCTTCGGCGAAAGCTTGTTCAGCAGGTTCACCAGCGGCTTGCCAGCCGGAGGAGTTTTCACCGCATTCTCCCGCAGAATCTGCGTGGCATTGAGTTCCTTGCCATACAGGTTTTTGTTGGCGTCGTCGTCGGAACGCAGGGTCGAACCCGCCAGGGAAACTCCGGCGAACACGCCGCGATTCCTCGACCAGGAAAGAATCTCGGCCTTCATGACGATGTCGGTCTCAGCCGAGGTAGCACGCCCAACCGGGCCGGCCGCGACAGAGGCATCTCCGCCAAGCTTCACCTTGCTCGTCAATACCGATTTGGCGCCCTGCTCATTCATAATCAGCAGGATGAAGTCGGTTGCCTGACCGCCGGCCTGCAGACCAAAGCTGCCGCCCTCGATCGCATAGAACGCCGGGGCCGTCCAGAGGCCGTTGAAGTTGGCGCCGGAGCGGCACGTCATGACACCGCGGCCGTAGCTGGCGCCGACAATGAACGCCGCCTTCTTTACCGCGGGAACCACGATTACGCATTCCGCTTTGTTGAGCAGGTCGCGCGGAATGCCCTTGTCCGGCATGCCGACAACTGCCTTCAGGACGTCATACGAGTCCTTCATGCGCTGAGTTTCTTTTTCCTGCGCTACCAAAGGGAGCGCCAGGCATGTACACAACACGACTGCAAACCACCGTTTCATTATGTTTCCTCCATGATGTCCCGGCGATGCGGTCGCGCGGGGAGCTAGATTGTGAGACCCGAATCGACGGCTCGCCGCCGTTACGAGGTTAAAACGAATCTGGATCGCGACAACAATCGTCACGAGTGCCGGGGAGGCGACGCTCCGCCAGATACTGCGGCGCGGGAGAATTGTATCGCGGCCAACGTTAATCCCAAAATACAGGATTCCACTTACTTCGTCCGGCAAATTACGCAGATGGCGGGCTGCCTTCCATTCGCCATCGGCCGGGCCGGCTTCCGAACCAACTGCGTCGAGTAGGCCCGTAGGCGCGGGAGGCCGTTCAAAACGCGCAACAACAGTCGAAAATCGCTGGCTCAGGCGCGCGACAGGTAGGAACCGTCAGAGGTGTCAACGCGGATCTTATCGCCTTCGTTGATGAACGGCGGCACATACACGACCAGCCCGGTTTCAGTCTTGGCTGGCTTGGTGACGCTGCTGGCCGTAGCCGACTTCAATCCCGGCTCAGTTTCCAGGATGGTGAGCTCAACGGTCTGGGGTAGCTCGACGCCCACCGGCTTGTCGTCAAAAAACTCGACCGAGATCTGCAGGTTCGGGATCAGGTAGTCGACCGCATCGCCCAGCACGTCCTTGCCGAGGTGGAGCTGCTCGTAGTTCTCGGTGTTCATGAAGACATGATTCTCGCCGTCCTGATAGAGATACTCCATCTGGACCTGGTCAACCACGATCTTGTCGATGGCGTCGCTGGAGCGGAAACGGTGCTCGAACATGGCTCCGGTGCGCAGGTTGCGCAGCTTGGCTTGGATGAAAGCGCGAAGATTGCCCGGCGTGCGGTGCTCGACGCTGAACACCGTATGCAGGTCATTATTGTGCTTGATGACCATGCCGGGACGCATTTGTGTGGCTGGAATTGACACGCGTAAAACTCCTTCTTGGCTTGGGAGAGCCGCTAGCTGAGGACGGGCGACTCAAGGGCTAAACAGTTGATTTTACATGGTCAGCAGGAGATTAGGGAAGCCGCCAGGCGGTCACGACGCCAATCCGGCAGCAATTCGATGTAACATCTTCAGCAGAGGAGTTTTATGAGCGAAGAAAACGAAATGGTAAGCCAAGGCGAGTACGAGCCTTCGGGCAGCAACACCGTAGTGATTGGGTTGGCGCTCTTATTTATAGGCTTCGCGGCCGGAGCGATTGCCGCTGCGCTGATGACGCCCAAAACCGGCAAGCAGATGCGCCGCGAACTGAAGCGCAAAGCTGACGGCCTGCGCGATCGGGTCGAGGACTGGAGCGAACAGGCTGGCGACTGGGCCGAAAAGGGTTCCGACCTGGCGGCCAAGGCGTCGGACTGGGCAGACGCGGCGAAAGAGAGAGTCGCGCCGCTGGCCAAGAAGTTCCGGAGCTAAACCGCACGACTCGTCCCGTCGACGCGAGTCGATCCATAATCACCGCAACGGCAACGAAACACCCAGGCTCGTGCCAATCGAATCCGGCGCGAACCTGGGATACATTTTTTGTGTCTTCCGCGAAGGCTATTTGGTCGAGCCGCTCAGGCAGGTCGACATGAAGGCCTTGCGGTCGTCGCCCTTCAGCCCCTTCTCGGTGGCCGTCTTATTACAGGACTTCATCTTGTCCTGCTGAGTCTGCGGTACCCCGGCAGCGCTGAGACACTGCGACATGAAAGCCTTGCGCTCGTCACCCGCGAGGTTCTTCGTTTTGGCCTGCGCATTGCAGTCTTTCATTTTCTGTTGCTGAGAGGCCTGCGCCGCGCTCGGCTGTTTCGTGTCTTGCGCCATGGCGGGTACGGCCATAACCGCCAGCAGGGCCAATGCGAGAACCAACGAGATCTTGCGTTGCAGCATGGGAAGTCCTCTTCGTGAACGGATTGACCTGGGATGCCCCGGGGAGACCTCCCACAGCGCAGCGATTTTACAACGACCAGCGGCGTCTTGCGAGAATGAAATATTCAGCGAAGCGCGGCGGCTAGTACAGCCGGAAGTTGACTTCCACGTTGATCATGACAGGCACAGGCTGGCCGTCCTTGCGGGCAGGTTCGAACTTCCACTGCTTGACGGCTTCGATGGCTTTTTCGTCCAGCCCCATGCCGAGCGCGCGTTGAATGCGAATCTGCTGGGGACGTCCATCGGCGCTGACCACCAGCCAGAGCACGACAGTTCCCTGGTACTTCGCCTTGCGGGCTTCTTCCGAGTATTCCGGATCGGGCGCGTACAGCGCTTTTGGTGCGCTGACTCCGCCGCCGACGCGATAGGCTCCGCCACCGTAGCCGCCGCCGTGTCCTGGACCAACGCCCGGGCCTGAGCCGGAACCAACCCCGCCGCCGCTGCCACTGCCGATGCCACCGCCGTAGCCTGTGCCATTCGAGGGCGGCCCGATCACCTTGGACAGCGGATCGCCCAGCGCTCCAACCGTAGGCAGCTTCAGTTCAGGCGGAACCACCACGGTGGGTTCGACCACGAGCTTCGGATTTTCGTTGCGCACCACAATCGCCGGAGGCACGATCTGTTCTTTGGATAGCTTGGGCAGCGCGCCCTTGGGAGCGTTCAGTTTGTCGCGATCGCCGCCACCGCCGCCGCCACCCGCGCGCGTCTTCGACACCGGCAACGGCAGGGACGGACTGACGTCGGTTACCAATCCCACCACCTGCTGCTTGATCTCGTCCT
>OBLT010001677.1_pt1 | contig 14056 bp, 11 predicted proteins | sample 1518721 | NCBI WGS metagenome assembly OBLT01 (sample SAMEA3539307, study PRJEB22396) | soil metagenome | biome: tundra; feature: field; material: soil | place: USA | collected 2010-05 | depth 0.15 m | reverse complement strand
AATGCATTGCCGTGCGGGTCTTTGTGGCAGGATGCGCAGTATTGGAACAAGCCCTGCCCCTTGTACTCGACCGGACTTTCCGCTGCAGCCGAGCGCGGACGGTGGCACTTGTCGCACGCCAGCCTGGCGTGCAGGCCGGTGAGTGGATAGCGCGTGCGCTCATGCGAGAAGCCCGGCGGGTTCTTCCAGGTGTCCTGCGAGTGGCAGTCGGTGCAGCGTCCGCTCAACTCTCCCGCGTGCACGTCGCGATGGCACGTCACGCAAACTGGGTCCAGCCCCGCGAAGGTGGTATTCAGATCGTGCCGTTGGAGCACGGCACGATCCAGTGGGTCGATGTATTTCCCGGTGTGACACTCGGCGCATTTCAGTGGCGCATGTTTCCCTTCCAGCTTCCATCCCGCCCGCGCGTGGTCGAACTTCTCCTTGGGAACCGGCCATCGCACCAGCCGGTGTTTCAGCCCGTTGTGCTCCGAGTGGCAGCGCGCGCAGTCGTTGCTGCCCGCGCCTGCTTTCACCTGCGCCCAATGGTAGCCGCGTTTCTCCGTCAAGCGGTGCGCGATTTCCCGGTGACAGTCCAGGCACCGGAGTTGGGGCGTTCCCGCTCCGAAAACGTGGCATTTGGCGCACGCGAACGGCCCATCGAGATCCTGATGCGACGCACTGAGCGGCCCGGGCGACATTTGTGCGAACATCCCAGGCGCCAGCGCAGCGGCAGTGAATAGCAGCACGCGCATGCCCTGCCTCGCGAATCGATTCGGCATACGAGAATGCGTTCAGATGTTCGCAATCGGAGAGCCAGAAACGGCACCGTGCGGCCCGTCTGATAACAAAGCCGATTCCACCCGATTTCCATGCGTAGGTACGAGGGTTGGCGGCGGTTTGCCGCATCCGCCCTTGGCATGCTGCGGCGAACCGTCACAATGGCCTCCGCCGTCCATGCCGGATGTCTGGCCGTAGTGAAGCCTTCTAATTTGAGATTGGAATCTACCGCGGTTGTCGATGCCTGCGGGATGGAACGATCGAAGCGCGTCTGGTGGGGCGGACCCCCTGGTCCGCCCCACCGCTTGCGCGCGCGTATCGGACGCTCGTGCGATGTGCCCTGCAAGCGCAGCCGCGGCTACTGCAACGGCCAGATCCGCACCGTCATGTCGAAGCTCCCCGAGACCACCGACCGGCCGTCCGGCAGGAAGCAGACCGAGCGCACCGTGCGCCCGTGACCCTTCAGCGTCGTGACCACCTTCAGGCCGGCGGCGTCGATCACCTTCACGTCGTTGTCGTGACCCGCAGCCGCGATCTTCGTCCCGTCCGGCGAGAACGCGAGCCCGTTGGACTCGGCCCCCGCCACCGAGCCCGTCTCCTTGCCGTCAGCCGTGGAATACAGGCGTACCGTCTCGCCGATTGCCGCGGCGAGCGTCTTGCCATCGGGAGAAAACGCTACGGCACGCACCATGCTACCGGGCTGCATTTTGATCCCGGCCTTCTTCAACGCAACGTTGTACAGGTACAGGTTCCCACCCGAGGTTCCCCCCGCGAACCAACGGCCATCGGCCGAGAATGCCCCGGCCGAATAGCTGTCGAGCGGAGTCTTGGTGGCGCCCTGCGCCGCTCCCGTGGCGGCATCCCACAGGCGCAATCCGCCATCCAGGCTGAAGGTCATCAGGGTCTTGCTGTCCGCGGTGAATCCGGTCGCGATGACGGCGGCCTCGTGGCCTTCGAGCACCTTCACCACCTTGCCCGACGGATCCAGCAGATTCACCTTGTGATAGCGTTCTCCGGAGGCGATCCTCTTGCCGTCGGGCGAGATGCTCACCGACATCACCGCGCCGCCGCCCGCCGGCGAGGCGATCTCCTGGTGCGCCGTGGCGTCCCACAGGAAGGTCTTCTCGTCCTCCCCTCCGGAGGCGATCATCTTGCCGTCCGTCGAACAGGCTACTACATTGACGTCGCGAGTATGCCCGGCCAGAGACACAGAGTCCTGACCGAAGATCATCCCCGTTCCCAACAGAACGCTCATCCCGTATTTCAGAATCCGCATGCTTCCCCCTATCCCGATGAATTGTACCCCGAGGTACTCAAAAGTGGCGCCGGCCCCAGGATTGCTTCAGCCAACAAGCCAATTATTGAGACGGCCAGGAAAGCCCGATATTCCCCGCAGCCTCGGCACGCCCCCGGCGAAGAGCTCCGCAAGGGAGCGCGGACCAGGGGGCACTTCACCCGTCACCGCCGTTGCGCATTTCGAAACGGGCGGTGGCGGTACGCGGTCCTCCCAGAGACCGTTCGTGGAGTGTGCCGCCCCCCCTGGGCCTAGTGCCACAAGCACTTGCGTGTACCGGACCCGATCATGGCCGTTTTGCGATGCGAACTGCCGGGCGCCACTTCGGAAAAACCTTGTCATCCCCGGACTCGACCGGTATTCTATAGAGTTGCATGCCGCGCTGTGCCTTTAGACTGAGGATAAAGAAGGAGTCCGTCGAGGAGTATGAGCGCGAGCATACTCGCGTCTGGCCCGAGTTGCTCGCGAAATTGAAGGAAGTCGGCATCTCCGACTACTCCATTTTCCGGCAGGACCAGGACCTGTTCTTATGCATGCGGGTAGACGATTTCAACCGCGCATGGGACGCCTTGGATCACGATCCGGTTAACCAGCGTTGGCAGCAGGCTATGAGCCGTCTCTTCGAGCCCGTCCCCGTGCCCGCGGGTCAGCGTTTCGCCATGATGAAGGAGGTTTTCTTCCTCGAATAGCTCTCCTTTCCGCGAAATAGGCGTTTGCATTAGGAAAATATACGACGTTTGTATAGGCGAAACATCCGGCCCTGGGCACACCCCATACTAATTCTCTGCAAGCTCATCAAATACTCTTGTAAGTATCTGATAAACCAAGACATCTGTTCGAATCCCACGCCCCGGTTACGTTTCTCCATGTAAAATGCCCTAGCGGCCGCAAATTGTCTTGCACCTTGGGGTAGGGTCGCATACCATGACCCAAGATCTTTAGGGTTCAAAGCCTTTTTGGGGGTTAGCTTTATGAATCGCGATGCTCGCGCTGAGCGCTGTGTCCCTGTACGCCCAGACCAACCGTGGGGCCATCAGCGGTACGGTTTCCGATCAAACCCAAGCTGTAGTGTCGGGCGCCACGGTGACCATCACCAACGCCGGAAACCAACGAGGTCCGGAAGCTGACTACCTCCCAGTCGGGCGCCTACAGCGCTTCGGACCTGGAGCCGGTGGTCTACAAGGTGGAAGTGGAAGCCGCGGGCTTCAGTAAGACGGTTGTGGAGAACGTGAAGGTGGACACCTCCACGGTCGCCACCGTCAACGTGACCTTGAAGGCCGGCTCGGTCGATACGGAGGTTACCGTGTCCGCTGAGTCCGCCATGGTGAATACCGAATCGGGAACCACCAGCGGCACCATCACCGAGCGTTAGATTCAAGACGTCCCATTGGCCAACCGAAGCGTGCTCGACCTGGCCCTGACACTGCCCAACGTGTCCGGAGATGCCGGTACCGAGAATCCCAGCCTCGTCAGTGTAACCACCTGTCCGGGGTGCAATCTCAGCGTGAATGGCGGCCGTCCGATGAGCACTCTGCTGATGACCGATGGCACCAACAACACCGGCGTCAGCCTGGCGCGCACCATGGTGAGTTTTTCACCCGAGACGGTGCAGGAGTTCACGGTGCTGACCTCGGCGTACTCGGCGGAGTATGGCACTTCGGGTGGCGGCGTGATCATGATTACCACCAAGTCGGGCACCAACGGGTTCAGTGGGACGGCGTTGTGGTACAACCGCAACCCGGCTTTCGCCGCGGCGCCCTTCACGCTGGCCGCCGCGAACCGGCCGGTGTCCACCCTGAAATACAACCAGTTTTCATTGGCGGCGGGCGGACCCGTTTACATTCCCAAGATCTACAACGGCAAGAACAAGACCTTCTGGTTTGCGGCCGTGGAGCCGTTCTACCGCAGGGACCACCTGGAAGGGCTACCGCACGGGCACCGGGACGTACGCTGTCTGGCCGCCGCGATTGATCAGCAGCAAGGGTGCGCGGCCGCCGGATTTCTGCAACGCGCCCGAGATGTCGGCCGCGGAGCGCACCGGCTGGCGATTCACCTCCTGAATGACGTCGCCGCTTTGAATTCCGGCTCGAGCGGCGGGACCGTCCGCGTCTACCGACTCCACCACTACGCCCTGGGTTCCGCGCCTCAATCCAAGCTGCTGCGCGATGTCGGGTGTGATCGGCGCCACGTTTACTCCGAGCTTCGATCCGCCCGCCGCGTCCGCGCTCTGCTCGTCGCCGGCCGGTGCCGCGTCCGCCGTCAGTTCTGCCAGGCGCACCCGCACCTGTTGCTGGCGGCCGTCGCGGAGAAGGGTGAGCGTCACCTCGGTTCCCGGACCGGCGGCGGCAATCTCATTCCGAAGCGTGTTGGCATCGTTGACGTCTTTACCATTGAGCTGCAGGATGACATCGCCGGTCTTCAGCCCGGCTTTCTCGGCCGGGCCGCCGGACGTCACCGAATTGATCAGCACCCCGCGGGCGTCCTTGAACCCGAGGCTGGACGCCAGCTCGGCGGTCACCGGCTGGATGCTCACACCCAACATGCCGCGCTGCACCTTCCCCTTCCCCAGCAACTGGTTCATGACATTCTTGGCCATGTTCGAGGGAATCGCAAAGCCGATCCCGATGTTCCCGCCGTTCGACGAGAGAATCTGCGAGTTGATCCCGATCAGCTCGCCGCGCGTATTCACCAGCGCCCCGCCCGAGTTGCCCTGGTTGATGGGCGCATCGGTTTGCAGGAAGTCCTGGAAGCTGCCGCCGCCCACGTTGTCGGTGGAGCGGCCCTTCGCGCTGATGATTCCGGCGGTCACCGATTCGCCTACTCCCAACGGATTCCCCACCGCCAGGCAGACATCCCCCACGCGCACCTTATCGGAATCGCCGAGCTGCAGGACGGGCAAATCGCTGGCGCTGATCTTCAGCACGGCCAGATCGCTGGGCGCATCCGACCCCACCAGTTTCGCCGAATAGCTGTGAGTCGAGTTGAGTTCCACCTTGATATCCTCCGCGCCATCCACCACGTGGTGATTGGTGAGGATATGTCCGTCGGCCTGCACGATGACGCCCGAGCCCAGGGCGTGCTCCACCTGCGTGTTGCCGCCGCGGCCGCGCGGGTTGCCGCCGCCGAAGAACTGGCGGAAGAACGGATCGTCGAAGAATGGAAACTGTTGCGGCGCGCGCACCCGCCGCGACGAGCGGATCGTCACTACCGCCGGAGCCACGCGATCGACGACGTCGGCGTACGAAAGAATCGGACCCATTTCCCGGACAGCCCCGGATGGCATCTCGCGCGGCTCAAAGCTCGCGGGGGAGCCCGCCCGGGTGGATGGTGTGCGGCAGGAAACCAAACAGGCAGCCAGAGCGATAGCAAACGTAACTCGTCCCATGTCTTATCAATAGCACGTCGGATTCCGTTGTACACGGGCGGCACCGCTTGCCCCACCAAGTCAAGAAGGTACGGGGCTTGGCAGTTGGCAGGCGAAAGCGCCTGCCCCACAAAGGCGCAAGCCGTTGTGCACCAATGTGGGGCAGGCGCTTTCGCCTGCCAACTAGACGATTAATGCACCCCGGCCCACGGCCGGCAGCAGCAACGTGGGGGTGCGCTGGGGGTCCGCCAGACGCAGGTAATGGTAACCGATTCCGGCCAGCCCGAGCATGAGGTCGGGCGTCTCGTGGGTGCGTGGCAAGCCGCAGGGCCACGGCACGCGGCGGCGCTCGAAGAGTTCGATTCCCTCCCGCGCGGAGGCCTCGGCGGGCGCAAGCCAGCGTTCTTCGCCCAATACCTCGCTGGCGTAAAGCAGGAAATCGCCGGTGCCGGATCTGCCGTGGCAGAGCGAATCGTTGGCGGTTGCAAAGGCGGGGTCGGTGGCCCGAGCCAGAGCGACCCGTACCTCCGCGAGGCAGTCGGCATCGCCCAGGATCTGCCAGGCGCGCAGGCGGGAGAAGCCGATCCCCACGGCGCCATGGCACCACAATGCCGGGTAGTGGGCCGGGTCCTCGCGGAAGTCCGGCCAGGCCTGCCGTTCCGGATCGAAGCAGGCGCGCTCGTAGCGGAAGGCTTCCAGCGCGGCCTCGCGGAAGCGCTCTTCGCGGGTTACCTGCCACAGCTCCAGGAGGGCCCAGGCGATCCCGGCGGTGCCGTGGGAAAAACCGGTGAGATTGCGCGTGCCGCGGAGGCTCGTCCAGCTCCAGCCCGATTCGCCGCGGGAAGCCTCCGCCAGCAGCAGGTCACCGTGTTGAACCGCGGTTTCGAGCAGCCTGATGCCGCTGCCCAAGCTGACGAAGTGGAGCAGGGCGGCGATGGCACCCGCGCTGCCGCTCAAGAGGTCGAGCATCCGTGGGTCGGGCCGCGCTGCCCCGACGGCCTGGTCGTCCGCTATCTCGCGGCCGAGCATCGACGCGGCGAACAGGACGCCGGGCGCTCCCGTATAGAATCCCGGATTGCTCGTGATCGGCTTCGAGAGCGCCTGTCGCAAGGCCGCTTCGGCGGTCACTCGGAAGATCCGCTCGCCGGTTGCCGCACCCAGACGCCACAGGAATAGCGCGATTCCGGCTGTGCCGCTGTACAGGCTGGGGCCCAGCGACCCGTGCGCTGTGTCGGTTCCTTCCAGGCGGTCGGCGGTCCAGTTGCAGCGGCCCTCGCTCCACAGCGCATCGCGGCACAAACGTCCGCCGATCCGTTCCGCCGTTTCCAGGTATGCCGGCTTCATGCGGTGGGGAAGGGGTACTCGTAGGTGTTAGCGGAGCCGGCGTTAAGCCAGGGGGTTTCGAGCGATAGGCCACGCCGCGCGAATTGGCGGGAGAGTTCTTCGAGGCCCTCAGCGACATTCTTGCCGCGGGATGCCGTGATGGCTTCCGCAAGAATCTTCGAGCGGTGCTTGCCGAAGCTTTCGCCGGGGTCCTCGGCCATTCCGAGCCCGTGCGCACTGGGCTTGGTAAACAGCGGCACGGTCTCGCGCAGCCACTGCCGCACGCGAGGGTAGGTCTCTTCTATCAACATGGCGACGATCGGATAGTAGCGGCGGCTGACATAGAGGATTGCCGGATCGCGCCGCGTATAATGCTCCGTGTGCCTGAGGCACTTGAAGCGGAATGGCACCTGGAAGCGGTTGAGCTCTCGGGTGAGCGCTTCCATCAGCGGAGCCGCCCCTTCCGGCGCGATGTTCCAGTAGACGCGCAACGATGCCGTGCCCGAGCCGAGATCGTCCACGGTTTCACCGAACGCGAAGTAGAACCAGGTTTGCAGCTCGGGAGTGCCCGGCGCGCTGAAGACACTGATGGCGCCCTCCGCGTCCGGCCCGCGGTCCGGGCCGCGATCGGTAATGTATTCGCCCGGTAGGAACGCCCGCGCCGCCCCGCCCTTGCGCGCGAGCACGCGGCCTTCATCGAGCGGCTGGTCGATGCGCCAGCCTTCATCCCAGGTGGGGCGGCTCTGGTTGGCGCCGATCAGGGCGGGCAAGAGATCTTGGCCGGCGGCGGTTCCCGGCCGGGCAGGATCGAGGATGGAGTGGTTGTAGCAGCGCTCGTAGAGCAGTCCGGCGAGCTTGGCGGAGTCATCCTGTGCCGGCCAATCGGTCGCCAGGATGGCTGCTAACTCAGCGGCTGTGGGGCTGCCGTTTCCGTGCATCAGGTCCCCAGCAACTGCGCGGCGGCTTGTTCCGGGCGAGTCAGAATGTTCAGGCTCGCCTGCGCCAAACGGGCTGCCTCCCGATTCATGCCTTCGGCATTGGCCAGCGCTTCATGGGCGGATTGCAGCATCCTCGCGGCGGCAAACCGGATGACCGGTATTAAGAGGTCCGGGAGCGGGATTCCGGCCACGACGGAGTAGGTTTGCAGGAACGCAAGCATCGCCGGCTGGATTTCCGCTATCGGATGCTGCTCGGGCGACCGCACCCAGAAATTCCAATACGCTTGCAGCATGGTGCCGGCATCCGACCGCGGATCGCCCCATGCTGCGAATTCCCAGTCCACCATGCTAAGCCGGTCGCGCGCAGCCGAAATCAGGCAGTTCATGGGCTTCCAGTCGCCATGGACCAGGCATTGCGCGCACCGATCCGCTCTGATGGAATCGAGCGCGCGCCCAAAGGCGGCATGCTTTCGCACCAGGCGCACTAATTCGCGCTGCCCCTCGCTGTAGTCGTCCTGAGTTTCGGGGTCCTCTTCATGGACCGACAGGTACCAGGGAATGAAAGCGGGAAGCTGTTGGGCGATCTCCTGGGAGCGGAGGTCGCGATGCAGCGCTGCCATCCCCGCTGCTACCAGCCGCGCCAGTGCGAGCGAAAAACGGTCGCGCGCGTGATGCAACGTGGTCTGTTCGGGAAGAAACTTCAGAATCAGGATGGAGTGAGGCGGGTCGTAACCGTAGGATTCGGGCACCAAGCCACGCAAGGCCTCGAACCGCGGCTCGGTCCGCACCTGCCAGTAGAAAGAAGCTTCACGGTCGACGCTGCCGCGGCGCAATGCCGTCCACTTTCTGGCCTGTTTCACCAGATACTCGCGCGCTCCGCAAGTCACGCGGAAGTTGCGGTTGCGGTAACTCAGCTTGCGGACGGCAAAATCACCGCTCACCACCGATTCCAGGTCGGCGAAATTCCGCTCGACCAGGTAGTGCAGAACGTTGGCCTCCGTCAGGAACATCGGAGGGCGATTTTACCGGTGCGCGACGGGTGGCTCGAACCAGGCGGCAGCGCGCTGCTGCTGCTTCTTCTTTTTGTCATCCGTGCAGCAGTCGCCGGACTTCGATCCCTCCGATTCGCAATTCTCCGAGCAACCCGCATCTATAGTGGTCGCAGGCTTCTCCTCAGCAGCCGGTTCGCTTGCCATCGTGATACGGTACTCGTCGATAATCGCGCCTTCTAAAAGCTCGTAAGCCAATGCCATCGTCGCCTCTTTCGTGTTGGATAAGACTAACAGAAAGCTGCCAGAAATGCAAGAATTATTTGCGGTTTACGACTTGGCCGCAGGACTCTTGAGCATCCATATCCCGCCGGAGCGCTCAATGAGCGTAAGGATTATCTGACCATCGGCCACCACTACCGGAAGCCAAAAGGAAGGCGCAGTCAGCTGAGCGGCACGGGAATGAAAATGCTGTACCGCGAACGGAGATCCCACGGGGCGTTTACTGTTGCGATCCAGTTTTAGCGCCCAAAGGCAGTTATATCCGTCCCGTTCGGAACTGAAGTAGAGCAGATTGCCGTCCGGCGACCATTGGGGGTTGGGATGCGCGTCCTTCGAGGTGAACACCTCAATCCATTCTGAAGGAGGGGGCGGGCGCTTCGGGCTGAATGGGGCAACGTAGGCGATGAAATCCGCGAGTTGACGGTGAGCCGTAAAGGCCAGCCAGTTCCCGTCGGATGAGATTGAAGACAAGCGATAATCCCGGTCGGAGCCGGACAGATAGTCCGATTCCTGGCCGGTCGAAATTTCCAGGACGGCGATCGCCTCCCGCGGGGACCTCCGTCGAATCATCGCAAGCTTTCCATCCGGTGTCAAGTTATACATCCAAAAGCAGTCCGCGCAGATTCGTCGCGTCGAACCGCCGTCGAAAGAAGTCACAAACACCTCAGACTGGAATTGATCGTCCTCTCTCCAGGCCACCGAGGTTCCGTCCGGAGTGATATGGGCATCGGTCTTGGGTTTACCGCCGGTGGTCAGCGGCCACTGCCCGCCGGTCGCCAGATCCTTTGCCCAGACTTGCCACGTGCCGGTGCGATTCGATACCACCGCCAATCTCTTGCCATCCGCCGAAACGGATTCCACAATGTTCTGCGAAATCCCCTCTGTCAAAGGGCTGAGCGGCCCCGTCACCTTGCCCTGGTTAGCATCCACGGGCAGAACGTACACGTTTTTCTTTAGAGTTACACCGGCGAACACAATCTGGCCGTCGCGCGAGACCGCCGGCGAATATGCACTCGACGTCACGGCCACGGAACGGCGGATCGGCGTCAGCAGGTGTCCAGTCTTCGTGTCGACTCTCACGTCATTGATGTTGACCAAATCTGGCTCGTACCGCTCGAAGTAGACGCGGTCTCCGCGCCAGGCGAATGGATTGCGCGTCTCGTCGTTCGCCGGCCACACCGGAGACAATACGGGAGGTCCACCATCCAACGGCGCGATCCACCAATTATTTCGGCTGCTCGCGTCCTTGAGCCCGACAAACAGCACGTGTTTTCCATCCTGATTCCACACCGGCTGCACCGCAGCAGCGAAATCCGGCCGAAGCTCCCGGACAGCGGAGGTGGCCAGATCGAGGATAAAGACCTTGCCATTCCCCGCCCGTAGAGGAAAAGGCCAGACCAGACCCGTCCAGTATGCGATCTTCGTTCCGTCGGGCGAGAACTTCGGCCGCCGGCCACCCGGCGCGAGCCTGCGCTCGCGGCCGCCCATCGCCGGGATCAGATAGATACCACCGCCATCGCGCGTGGAGCGAAAAACGATCTGGGTTCCATCCGGAGAGAAGTCGGGCTCCGAATTGTCGCTGGGGCTCTTGGTGAGGCGTACGGGCTCGCCGCCGGCTACCTGCTTCACCCAGATGTCCAGGTTGCCTTCGCCACTGCGATCGGAAGCGTAGGCGACCAGCGTGCCATCGAGCGATATCGCCGGGTCGATATTCAAGCCGAGATCGTTGGTCAGGCGAACGGCCTCGGGCGATGCCGGCTCTGCGGGGCTAAAGATGCCGCCTCGGTAGAGCGCGAAGACGCCGGCGCCAAGTATCGCGGCCAGCGACAATGCAACCGCCGCCGCCAAAAACCAGCGCGGCGTCACGCGGCTCCGGCCGAGGCCCTCCAGCGCGTGCTTCACTTCCACCATGCTCTGGAAGCGTTCCTCGGGGTCTTTGCGCAGGCAGCGCGCCACCACCGCGTCCAGTGCCTTGCTTACCTGCGGATTGACCGTGCTGAGCGGGGGCGGATTGACGTGGAGGACCGCCGAGACCACCTCGACCTTGCTCTTCCCCTTGAAGGCCTGCCGCCCCGACAGGAGTTCATAGAGGAGCAGCCCGTAGGCGAAGATGTCCGAGCGCGCGTCCACCGGTTTGCCGAGCACCTGCTCCGGCGACATGTACGGCGGGCTGCCGAACACCGTCCCCGGCAAGGTGTGCCCGGCGTCATATCCCACGGTCTCGGTGGAGGCCGATTCCGTATATGCCGCGACGGCCGGGGGCGGTTCGTTCAGCTTCGCCAGGCCGAAATCCAGCACCTTGACGAGCCCGCCGGGTGTGACCATCACGTTGCCCGGCTTGAGGTCGCGATGCACGATGCCCACGGCGTGCGCCGCCAGCATGGCGTCGGCAACCTGCACGGCGATTTGCAGTGCCTCGTCGAGCGGCGGCTTGCGTTCGCGCAGGACCTGCTGAAGCGTGGCGCCCTCCACGAATTCCATGGCGATGTAATCCGAGCCCTGCCATTCGCCGATGTCGTAGATGTGGATGATGCCGGGGTGGTTGAGCGCCGAGGAGGCGCGCGCCTCCTGGAGGAAGCGGCGTTTGAAGTCTTCGGTGACCCGCTCGGGCTTGAGGAATTTGAGCGCAAGAAAGCGGTTCAGGCGGAGATCCTGGGCTTTGTAGACGACGCCCATTCCGCCCGCGCCCAACTCTTCGACGATGCGATAGTTCGCGACGGTCTGCCCGACCAAACGGCGCTCCGGAGATTCCCTGATATGTTACAGCAAATGGACTGGAAATGACCACTCCGAAAGCCGTGGCCTACTTGCGGTCGGAAGCACCAGACTGAAACGTTGGCAGGCGAAAGCGCCTGCCCCACCTGGCCTCACAAGATGTTGATCCTGCGATGTGGGGCAGGCGCTTCCGCCTGCCAACCTAGCGCGGCCCCCTACGGTTTCTCGTTCGTGATCAGCCGCGCGCCCCGGTTCCGCGTGATGTAGTTGTACACCCACTCCACCAGCACCAGCAGCCGGTTCTCGAACTCCACCAGGTACATCAAGTGCACGAACACCCACACGAACCAGGCGGGAAAGCCTGACAGGTGGAGTTTCCCGAACTCCGCCACGGCCCGGTTGCGCCCGATGGTGGCCAGGTTGCCCTTGTTGAAGTAGTGGAACGGCGCCACGGGTTCTCCGCGCAGCCTCTTTTGGATGGACCGCGCCACATAGCGGCCCTGCTGCATCGCCACCGGAGCCACACCCGGAAGCGTCTTACCGCCCTGATGGGTAAAGTTCGCCAGGTCGCCGATCACGTGGATTTCGGGGTGTCCGGGTACGCTCAAGTTGGGCTCCACCAGCACGCGCCCGGCCCTATCGAGCGGGGCGCCCACGCGTTCCGCCAGCACCTTACCCAACCCGGAGGCTTTCACGCCCGCCGCCCAAAGCACGGTGCGGGCCGGGATGCGTTCTTCCTTGCCGCCAAACGTTACTGTCACGCCGTCTGCATCGATATTCGTGACCCTCGCCCCCGTGAGCGGCCTCACTCCCAAGGCGACCAGTTGCTTCTCCGCTTTGGCCGAGAGATCCGGTGGAAACGGGGGCAGGATGCGGGCCTCGCCTTCGACGAGGATAATCCGCGCTTCGGCCGGATTGATGTGGCGGAAGTCGTGCCGCAGCGTGTCGTTGGCGATTTCGCCCAGGGCCCCTGCCAGTTCCACGCCAGTCGGTCCGCCGCCCACGATCACGAAATGCAACCACGCGTGCCGCTTTTCGGGATCGGTTTCCCGTTCTGCCTGTTCGAAGGCCATGAGCACGCGCCGCCGGATGGCGGTGGCATCTTCGATGGTTTTAAGCCCGGGAGCCAGCGGCGCCCACCGATCGTTTCCGAAATAGTGATGGGTGGCGCCGGTGGCGATAATCAGGTCGTCATATGGCGCCTCGCCGTCGCGCAGAATCACGAGGCGCTTCTCCACGTCCAGGTCCACCACTTCCCCGAGCAGAACCTCCGTGTTCCGCTGCTTCCGCAGGACGTGCCGTAGCGGAGATGCGATCTCCCCCGGCGAAAGCCCGCCGGTCGCAACCTGGTAAAGCAGCGGTTGAAACAGGTGGAAGTTGCGGCGGTCGATGAGCGTGAGGGAAACCGGCGCCCGTCCCAGCGATTGCGCCGCGTACAGGCCCCCAAACCCGCCGCCGACGATGACCACCCGATGTGCCGCGCTCATTGTGGATGGCCTTTGGACTGCGTCAGGGTGGCCTGGCGCAGCAGGATGAACTCGGAAAGGTGCTCCGAGGTCAGCATGCCCTTAAGCTGGCCGTCACTATCCATCACCAGGGCGCAGGCGCCGGGTCCCGAGACCACGGGTAACGCTTCGGTGAGAGGCTGATCCGGCGATACCCGAGGGAACTCCCGATCCATGGCTCCGGAGACGTACCCATCGGGCCCTTCGGTTAGCATGGCGCGTACCAGCGCCGAACGGGTCAGGAGGCCGATCACGGCATCGCCGTGCATCACCGGGAAATCGTGCTGCGAGGTGGCCAACAACATGTTTCCGGCATCGCGGATGGAATCCCCGTGCTGCAAGGTGCGGAAATCCGTGATCATGGCAGCGTGTACCGGGAAGCCCGACGTCAGAATCCGCCCGCGCGCGGCCACGCCCTCCTGGGATGCCCCCAGGTACACGAAGAGGGCCACAAACACGAGAATGTAATTACCCCACAGCATCCCGGCAAGCCCCATGAGGACCGCCAGCGCCTGGCCGGCGGCGGCGGCGATGCGGGTGGCCTCCTCTTCGGGCCGGTGGAGCGCCAGGAATGAGCGCAGAATTCGTCCGCCATCCATGGGATACGCCGGCAGCAGGTTGAACAGCCACAATGTCAGGTTACCCAGGGCAATCCGTTCCGCCAGGTTGGCGTCGGTGGGCTGGCGCAATTGTTCCAGCGCGACAAATCCCTGCCGGCTTGCTACCCACGCCAGTAAGGCGACTGCAATCAGCAGGTTGACGGTGGGCCCGGCGAGCGCGATCCAGAGTTCTTCGCGGGCTTTTGGCTGGCGCTCGGGCCGCGACACGCCGCCGATCGGGAACATCACGATCTCGATGGTGCGGATGCCGTAACGCCTGGCCACCAG
>OBLT010001674.1_pt1 | contig 14083 bp, 14 predicted proteins | sample 1518721 | NCBI WGS metagenome assembly OBLT01 (sample SAMEA3539307, study PRJEB22396) | soil metagenome | biome: tundra; feature: field; material: soil | place: USA | collected 2010-05 | depth 0.15 m | reverse complement strand
AAAAACCCCCTGGAGCATCCTGCTTCCGGGTGTTTTTGCCTTATAGTCAGGATCATTGGCTTACGAAACTATCTGATTCCGTTTAAAAATGCATTTTGTCCAGCTGTTCCCGGCTGGGAGAATATGACAGTCCTTCTTCTCCCTGTGAATTCAAGAGATTGTTGACATAATTATTTATTAGTTCCTGGTCAAAATGGGTAATCTGAACAAAACGGAGGCCTGCAAGAGGAGACCCGGAATCGGTCATCCGGTACCAGACTAACTCCGAGAGAGCCAGGATTGGCGCCTGGCCATCATCAATCCGGACCATCACCAGGCATAACTCCGCGACCGCCATGGGAAGCTCCATCGGAATGCAGACTCCCCCTCCACTAAGATTGATTTCCATCCTCTTCGGAGCGGGCAGTATGCTCAGCCACTCATTGGGCTTGACATTTTTTACAGCAGAAGTCCATTCTTTGAGAGACGAGTTGAAGTTGCCCAGGTTTTGTTTGCAGGAAATTTCTACCGTGGTGTCGATCCGACAATATTTTCTCTGGCTGAAAACCTCCATATCGTCGTGCGGTACGATTCGAATGACAGCCTGGTCGATCTTTTTCTGAAAATGCCCGGTCAGTTTGATCCCCATTCCAAAGGAGTCTGACATGAGGCAGAATTCCGTTCCCTCTTTGAAAGGGAAATCCTTGTGATCCTTTATGATGTAGGGGAACTCGACATCAAAGAAATCAGGACCACAAAGGACCAGATACGAGGTTATCACCTGGGACTGTCCCGGTTCTCCATCAGTAATGGTCCGGAGAAGGATTTTCTGTTTGGTTTTAAAGTATTTGGAATATTCCATTTCCAGAACCCTGTCGCGGCAAGAATAGCTTTTACAATTTAACCTATTTTCTTTGCCATATGAAGCATTTTCTTGGGCCGGGCCTGCCACGCACAGTTCTGGAAGAAATGTCAGGAAATTGTCATGAAAAGTGTGTAGAGCGAAGAGTGCGATACAGTAACGGGATCTAGACTTCCTTGGAAGCGGGAGTTTTTTTCAAAAGGCAGATCAGTTCCCGGTTAGCCAAGGACAGCAGTTCATTTTCCTTTTTCAGTTTCGAAATTATGGCTAAAAATTCCTCGACCTCGGCTTCAGGGTCCTGGGCATCGCTCAAATATCCAAACTTTTCCTTATTATAGTATGCCATGTGACAATGTCCTTTCCGGTAATTGATCCATGAGATCAGGACGCCTTTCCCAGGATAGTATTCTCTTCGGCAGAATCGGGAAATAATTTAATAAAAAAAAGAGCTAAAGTTTTTTATCAGATTGCCGAATAATAGAGAAGAGGATCTATATGACGGTTTGCATGGGAGTCCCCCGTGGAAATAATTCGAAATAAAGCAGTCAGCACATTTGTTCAGAGGAACCGAAGCGCAGTAATCCGGATGGGGAGTTCTCCCTCCGGCTTTTCGGCGGAGCTGAGCCGTATAGAAGGCACTTTTTTTGATCATGACAAAGTGGAGCTGGGCTACCTTCAGGACCAGCTGCAGACCGCCGGTGAAAATCTTGAAAATGAAACAACCATGGCAAACTATCTCCGATACCGGGATTTATTGGGGAGATTTGCCAAAAAGGTAATGTCCATAGCCTACGTAATTGATACTATGGGTTCAGGAGACCAGTTGTGTCATGAGGTGGTGAGGGTAATAAACAAGGAAGCGGACGATCTGTACCATATGGTAATGTGCGGGCAACGGTACCGGATAATGATTGCCGGCAAGATAGCAAATATAAAAGGGATGATCCTGAAGATAAGCGTTTGAAACAAAACCTAGGGAAGTTTGGACCTGTAATGAAGATAGCCCATCAGAATAGCCATCAGGCCGTCAAGGCCTGCGGCTACCTGCAGGATTCCCGGCCAGGGCGCCAGTGCGGCATTCGTGATGAGGAAAAGAACTGCCAGGAATTTTGTAGCTATGACAGCATAAATCACTACATGGTATTTCTTCAGGTCAATAACCGGAACGATGTAAAAAAGGCCCAGACAGAAAAGGAATAGTCCCGATTGTCTGACAAAGAATAAATTCTCGATTTTGACCAGAAAGAATACCCGGTAAAAAAGATCCGTAAAGAAATAGATTAAAACGCCAAGCCCCATGCTGTGCATGCCCACAAGAAAAAGAAGCAGCCGAAGATATCGGGCGCATGACTTTTGGGCGCGTTCCTCTGAAAAAGGCTGATCTGCCAGGCCGTTCTGCAATGACAATCCCTCCACCGAAATAGTAAGGGGCACTCTGCCCTCACCTTCAACATTAAGAACAACCTGATGTTGAAATATAAACTGATATTTCAGAAAAGAAATGTCAATTCAAATCTTCCCGCTGCTGTCGAAAAATTTTCCGATCATTTGTATCAGGTTCAGTCCGGCTGGATATTCCCGGTCTTGCACGTTCTTTTTGCGGTCCATAAAGAATTTTGCCCATATTTAATTATTTAATGATAATATTGCAACATGATAACAGTTGGTTCTCTGTGAAAAGGATGCCGATTGAACAGAGTCGGGGCGTGGAGAGGAATTAATGCAGAAATTGCCCGATAAAAAGCCGGAAGCAGCTAAAAGGAGAAAGAGTAAAGATCCAGAGGTGCTGAAAGTGCCGGGTGAGGCCACTTGTCGCCCTGCCTTACAGTTTGACCTGACAGAGAGTCGGTGGTACCTGAACCGGGAGCTTACCTGGCTTGAGTTCAATAAAAGAGTCCTGCATGAGGCGGAGGATGACCGGACGCCCCTCCTGGAGCGGTTGAAGTTCATTGCCATAGTCAGCTCAAACCTTGATGAATTCTTCATGAAGCGGATTGGCGGCCTGAAACAGCAAATCGGCGCCGGTATGAAAGAGTTGACGCTTGACGGCCGCACCCCTCGACAGCAGGTGACCGAGTGCCATGAGGCCATCCGGTCTCTTGAGGCGGCCAAACACGAACTTGCATGCAGGGTTTTAGCACTTCTCGAAGAAAAAAACATCTCCATAAAGCAGTACAACGAACTGCCGTCCAAGGACAGGAAGCAGCTCAGGGAGTCTTATTACGCCAACATCTTTCCCCTGCTCACTCCCCAGTCAATCGATCCCGCCCATCCGTTTCCCTTTATCTCCAACCTGTCCCTGAATCTGCTGGTTACAGTCAGATACCCGAAAGCGCGAGAGATATCCCTGGCCCGGATAAAGGTGCCGGTCGGTCTTGGCATTCCCCGGTTCATAAGGGTCGGGAAAGGCGACTGTTTTGTGCGGCTCGAGGATGTGATGATGAACAACCTTGATACCGTTTTCCCTGGAATGGAAATAGTCGAGTGTGAAATATTTCGGGTAACCCGTAATGCCAACACAGAGAAGGATGAGGAAGAAGCGGACGACCTGATGGCGATGATTGAATCAGAGCTTAAGGAACGGAAGTTTGCCCCGATAGTCCGGCTTGAGGTTGCAGCGGGTATGGCTTCTTTACATAAGGGGAGGCTTGCCGCCGAACTGGAGCTTGACGGGCAAAATGATGTCTTTGAGGTGGCAGGGATGCTGGCGATGCGTGACCTGTTTGAACTGGTCACGCTCGATTATCCCCGCCTGCACGACCCGCCCCATTATCCTATTGATAACCCGATCCTGCAGCCGCAGGTAAATATTTTTCACATCATCCGCGCCGCAGGGGCCATCCTGCTTCAGCATCCATACGAGTCCTTCTCGACCTCGGTAGAGCGGTTTCTCCATGAGGCGGCAACTGACCCGAAGGTGCGAGGAATAAAAATTACCCTCTACCGGACCTCTGACAAAAGCCACATCATCGATTCGCTGGTGAGTGCCGCACAGAACGGCAAGCAGGTTGCAGTGGTGGTGGAGCTCAAGGCGCGCTTTGATGAGGCGGCCAATATCCGCCTGGCCGAGCGGATGGAAGAAGCCGGCATCCATGTCACCTACGGTGTGGTCGGCTTGAAGACCCATTGCAAGGTCATAATGGTGGTACGCCAGGATTATAACGGCTTAAGGCGCTATGTCCATATCGGCACCGGTAATTATCATACAGAAACAGCCCGCATATACAGCGATGTGGGCCTTTTGACCTGCGATCCGGCTATTGCCCAGGATGTGACCGAACTGTTCAATTATCTCACCACCGGGTTTATGGCCAAGCGAAACTATCTCAAGCTGGCTCCTGCCCCCAAGTTTCTGAAAAAGGTTCTGTTGAAGCGGATAAAAAGGGAGGTAACAGTTCAACTGGAAAAAGGGGGCGGGCATATACAATTCAAGATGAACGCTCTTGAAGACGGTGATGTTGTCAAGGCCCTTTATCTTGCTTCCCAGGCCGGGGTGAAGATAGACCTTTATGTGCGGGATACATGCCGGCTCCGTCCCGGAATTTCCGGCATTTCTGAAAATATCCGGGTAATAAGCACGGTCGGGCGCTTTCTCGAGCATAGCCGCATTTACTATTTCCGCAACGGCGGCAATGAGGAGTATTACATCGCCTCTGCCGATGCCATGAAGCGCAACCTGGAGGCACGGGTAGAGATTCTCTGCCCGGTTGAACCCCCTGAATTGCAGGCGGAACTCCGGGCAGTCTTTGACACCCACGATGCCGACCGGCGCTCTGCCTGGGACATGCAGCCCGACGGCAGCTGCGTTCAGAGGACGCCGATTTCCGAGGACCAATCTGAAGGCTGCCATCAGATGATGATTGCCCAGACTGAGTTAAGGGCCAGGCATAAGAAAAAAATGCCGAAGCAAAAATGAAGGAGTTGCCTGCTGTTTCCCCTGTTATATATTAAGTGGTTGAAATAATGGGTCTTTCATCAGTTTCAATCTTGGCTCCATTGCGGTCCCTCAACAAAGATTTAAGGATTGTGAGCAGATGGTACCTCCTCCCCGTTATGTGCCAGTCAAGTTCATGCTTTCCGCAGAGCGACCCGACTTTATTCAAATGATGGATTTCCTTTGCCGACGTCTGATTGATGACTTCGCTTTCATCCAGTTGCTTGATAAGTTGTCTTGCACTGACTATATGGCGTCTGATATCGTCTGCTACACTCTCGGTCATCAGCCCGAATGACACCTTGATGTCGAGGAGTGCCCAGGCACTGTCATAAGTAGCATTCACAATCTCATCTCGTGACATCCATATCGTTTCATAGTTCAGCCGCTGTTTCCATGTCGGCATCAGCATTGCCTGACGGTGTTCCCGGAGAGTTCGATAAAAAAGTCGATAGCCCATTTCTTCAGGTTTTTCAAAGATTATGCTGCCAGGGTCGACAAACGGCGCCAATGGTGCTATCAACGGCAGTATCTTTCCTTCATGCCCGTATCTCTCCAGGAGATTACCGATGTATGCTACTGTCTCCATAACGGATGCATGGGTCTGATGTGGAAGTCCAACCATGAAAAACAGATCGATCCGTTTGCATCTGCTTCGAATTAATACCTCAAGTGAAGTCTCCAGTGAACGATTGTCAAATGATTTGCCGAAGGCGCTTCTTACCCGCAGATCGTGAGATTCCGGGGAAAGTTCAACATTGAAGTTTTCAACAGAATCAGCCATTTGTGCCACAAAACGTTGTGAAGGCGGGGTGAAGAACTCGAATGCAATTTCATTGGTTATTTTCTGGCGACTTAATAAATGCAGAAACCGGTCGGCATACTGTTCACCGGCCTGGAGAAGATCTCCTATGATCATGATCGGTGCGCCGGTATACTGTGCTATGCTCGCAATATCTTCTGCAAGCATTTCCGGCGATCTGAAAGCCGGTTTCTTCCTGATGCACGTTGCCATGAATGCCGATGAAGAGCCTCCGCAGGCAAAACAGTTATGGAAACAGCCGCGACAGGAAAAGACAGGCAGCACGGGGCTTGAAAGCCAGGATTCATAGGGCAGATAGCCGACCGGATCATAGTATTTCAGTGCCATCCTGAAAAAATGCGCATAATCAAATCTCACGTAATCGAGGTTGTCGGGAAGAAAGGTTATGCCGTTATTGACTACAGTGCCCTTATCTCTCCAAACCAGGTTGGGGATGCTTCTGAAATCACCGCCTGAGATTATGGCTTGCATGAGGAGGCGTAGAGGTTCTTCAGTTGAATCCCCGCAGAGGATGAAATCGACATATGGGTGCTCACGCATGATTTCGTCGTGAAAGTAGGTGGCAGAAAGTCCACCCAGAATGACAGGTATTTCCGGATGCTGCCGTTTCAGTTGATCAGCCAGGCTCAAGCTGCCGTCTACATGAGGAAGCCAGTGGAGATCTATGCCGAAAGCACGGGGAGCAAGATTGGCCGTGAAGCTTGCGGGGTCAAATGTGTGGTTCCTGAGCATTTTGAGGGCCAGGTTAACGATTCTGACCGAAATGCCATGCCTGGTAAGGTATTCGGACATGGTGAGAAAGCCGATCGGATAGCTTTCAAATATGGAGGAAGAAGGGATGACGTCGCTTATCGGTCCCTGTAAAATAGGTAATTCGCGAAACCGGTAGACGCTTGGCGGATGGATAAGGATCAGATCTGGCACTGTCGTGTCACCTTAAAGTAGTTTCAATCTGCTTGTGTAATTAAATATTTGATCATTTATTGGATAATGAACATAATGGGGCAAAATGAGTCACGATGCCAGAAAAATATTCAGTCCGGTCAACACAATTGTATTTGAATCATACCGCAAATGAGGTATAGATGGATTATTTCAGGCACTATCAGAGCTTACCTCAAGCATACTCATGAAATATTTTATCGTAAATACAGCATGTTATGACGCTATGAAGGGTTGGCACGACTTGTGCTATGTCTTTGCATAAGAATTCAAAATTTTTCGGAGGTTGTTCAAATGAAAAAAATTATGTCTGTACTCGTTGCCGCTCTTGTTGCCGTTTCTTTCGCAGGTATTGTGTGTGCCGCTGAAGTTAAGAGTGACACAAAGACCGAGACTACCACCACCACCCCTGCTGGTGAAGTAAAGACTGAGAAGAAAGAAGTCAAGAAAACCGTTAAGAAGAAGAAAGCCAAGAAAGCCAAGAAAACCGAAAAGACCGAGAAGAAAGAAACTACTACTACTGAAGCTCCGGCTGCGAAGTAATCCTCCATTTCCTAGTAAAGAAAGCCGCATCTTCGGATGCGGCTTTTTTTATTCCAGCGTTGGCTATAGAAAATTTGATAAATTTTCAGCTTGGCATTCCCCCCCCGTAAAGTATAACCTGAATTGATAATTCGCCGTTCCTGAAAATAATTTTATTTTTGTAAACTTTATTGATGAATAAACGTTGTATAATATGAAGGAGAGGTTGACATGATTGCTTCAACTGGAGGCTGATATGAAAAAGACCCTTTGTATGGCACTTGCAACAGTAGCCTTGCTTCTGACAAGTACTCTGGGTGCGCAGGCCGCGCACGACGGATTCGGTGGCGGACGTGGCGGACATGGCGGATATGGCTGGCACGGTGGATATGGCGGACATGGCGGAGTGGGTGTCTGGATTGGCCCTGGGTGGTTGGGTCCGTATTATCCATACTACCCGTTTTATCCATATTATCCATATTATCCGAACTATGAGGCCCCTGCTGTTGTCTACCCGCAGCAGCCTGACGTATACGTCCAACCGGCTCCCGAACCAGAGAAAACTTATTACTGGTATTACTGCAAGGACTCGAATGGCTACTATCCGTACGTGAAGAAATGCCCGGGCGGCTGGAAGAAGGTTACTCCTACTCCAGCTCCAGCGGATTTTAAGGAGTGAAAACATGATGATGCGTATGCGAAGATTCTTGTCATTTCTGACGTTGCTGGTATTTGGCGGATGTGCGACGCTGCCAACAGGGCCAAGCGTGAACGTGTTGCCGGGGGCCGGAAAGACTTTTGAACAATTCCAGGCTGAAGATGCATTTTGCAGGCAGTGGGCAGGACAGCAGATTGGGCAGTCCCCTCAGGACATAATAAACCAGAATGCTGCCGCTGGTGCAGTCGTTGGCACCGCTACCGGAGCAGCGCTCGGGGCGCTCATTGGAGCGGCATCGGGTCATGCGGGAACCGGTGCGGCAATCGGCGCCGGGAGCGGATTTCTGTTCGGAACGGCTGCAGGCGCCAACGCCGGTCAGGTTTATGGGCGCGAAGCTCAGCGTCGGTATAATATCGCGTATGTGCAGTGCATGTATGCAAAGGGAAACCAGATACCGGGAGCGCAACGGGTTCGTCGCGTGCGGAGGATCGCACCGCCACCGCCACCTCCCGAAAACATGGACACCGTCCCGCCTGACTATGTTCCTTCAAATCAGCCACCACCACCGCCTCCATCAATGCAATAGAGCAGTTCGTGCGGGTGAAGTTCGGGACAAGGGACATATTTGCCAAAGCTGCCGTAAAGCCGCCGGCTTTAGCCATCGGGATATAAGGCAACGGTTTAGAACTGCTGTCACGCATGTACGATATGCAGCTTTGCCGAAACCTGCCGGTCAATGAAATACATCATGATGACAGTCAGCACCATGGAACAGATTGTGACATAGCCGACGATGTCGAAGTGCTGCAAGGGCGCAGTCTTGGTCGGCTGATAGACTATGAGACCGGCTGCAAAAGATGCGATGCCCCCGGAAACTTGCTGAATGGAAGAATTTATCCCCATGTAGGCGCCGCGGTCCTTCATGTTCGGCACACCAGAAGTGAGCGCCGATGAAGAGATCATCCTCGAAGTAATTCCCACCCAGAGGATAGTGTTGGTCAAGATGATCACCCAGATGGGATTCGGTCCCAGGTTGGTATAGACGAGCACCATCACCATCGACAATATGCTGCCGAACAGAAACAGCCGGTATTTGCCAAATCTGTCGCTTATCCGTCCCAGTATCGGGCCGGTTAGCATGGAAAACAGGCCGGTGATGAAGAAGATTAATGACAACCGCGTTTCCGGTATCAGGATATTGTTAACCAGAAACGCGCTGCTGAACGGCATGATCATGAAGCCGCCGGTGGCCAGCAGCATCGTCGCTACGAAGCCGCGTAAATAGAAGGGATTCGACATCGTATGCCAGAGGTGGACGAAGGCGTTTTTATCCTGTCTGCCGTGCAGGTGGGCGGTGACCGGCTTCAGCTTCAGGAAGATGACGATCCCTACCGGCGTCGCGACGGTCATGATCATCAGGAACGGGGCGTGCCAGTCGAACCTGGTGGCGAGATAGAGGCCGATCGGGATGCCCAGCACCTGGCTGGCTGATAAGGACATCTGGACGAACCCCATCACCCGCCCCCTGACCTCCATCCGGAACGTATCGGTAATGATCGCGAACGAAATAGAGCCGATCACTCCGCCGAAAATGCCGGTGAATATACGCGCGAACAACAAAAAATGGTAGCTGCCGACAACGCCGCACAACAGGGTTCCCAGGACGAAGCCGACGTAGAAGAAGAGCAGCATCTTCTTGCGATCGAACCTGTCGGCAAAACCTGCCGCCAGAAATCCGGAGACCCCGGCGCTGATGGCGTAGGCGGAAACCACAAGGCCGAACTGTGAGGTCGAGATTCCCATCTTCGGCATCAGGATTGCTCCCAGGGGAGAAAGAACCATGAAGTCAACGATTACGGTGAACTGCAGCAACGACAGGATGGCGATGACAAATTTTTCATAGGGAGTGAATCTGGCTATCGTATCATTCATGGTTGTCCCGACTGGCTCCTAACAGAAAAGGCACTCACAAGAAGACTTGTAAGTGCCTGTTTTATTTGGCTCCCCAGCGCGGACTCGAACCACGGACAAGGTGGTTAACAGCCACCTGCTCTACCGACTGAGCTACTGGGGAAGAGAATGAAACACCCGACATACCATTATTGCAGATATACAGGGTTATTTATTGGGACAACCCGGCCTGTTAACCTGCATAACTTCGTTGTCCCGAGTTCACTTTTTTAACATGTCCATTATTTTGTGTCAAGGAGAAACAGAGACCAGAAGGAGTTCAAAAAGAAAAGTTTCCATTCCGGACGGAAACTATCTTCGTATCAGAGTGAAGGGGCCATGACTGAATGTTCAGGGTGACTCTACATTGCGCCCTTGCCGGTCAGAACCGTCCGGATCGTGCGCAGAAATATGATCGAGTCTAAAATGATGCTTCTGTTCTTTATATAATAAAAATCGAACATCAGTTTTTGCTCGGTATCTTTGACAGAATTGCCGTAACGGTAGTTGATCTGCGCCCATCCGGTAATGCCGGGTGAGATCATATGGCGCTCCAGATAAAAGGGGATTTCCTGCATATACTTCTCCACCAGGCTGACCGCTTCGGGACGTGGCCCGATCAGGCTCATATCCCCCGTAATGATATTCAGAAGCTGGGGCATTTCATCAATGCGGGTTTTACGAAGAATCTTTCCTGCCCGTGTGATCCGGTTGTCATTCTCGAGCGTCCAGTGGACATTATTCCTGTCAGCGCCATTAACCATCGTTCTCAGTTTCCAGACATTGAAGGGACGGTTGCCGCGGCCGATGCGGGACTGTTTGTAAAAGATCGGCCCTCTGGAATCCAGTTTTATGGCGACAGCCGCAAGCAGGAACAATGGTAAGGCAAAGAGCATTCCGGTTAAAGCGATGGCGATATCGAACATCCTTTTGCCATACCAGAAGTATTTCTTGTCGATGTGGCAAAACTCGAGAATAAACCAGCTGTCCGTCAGATATTTGATCGGTATTTTGCCGGTAATATGCTCGATGGCATTGTTGATTTTGGTCACCTGTATCCGGTTCTGCATGCAGTCGAAGAGATCAGCCGTCAGTTTCTCGGTGAGCGGCTCGACGGCGACGATAACATGATCCACCTTCTGCTCATCCTTGACCGATAAAAGATCGGCCACACTGCCCAGGCGCTTGTAGTACTGCTCCTGGAAAGAGTCCACGTCATCGCTCAGATAGCCGACAACCTCGGTGTGGAGATAGGTCCGTTCACGGATCATCCGGGCCAGTTCGGCACACCGCTCTCCACCGCCAACAATAAGTACCTTGATAGTCTTGTTCCGAATATCCCTGTTGACAAAGTGGCGCAGCAGCACAATCAGCATGAAAGAATAGGCATAGAAAATAATGAAAACCGCTCGCGGCACCGTATCCCGGAAGAAGAAAAAGACAAATGTGGTGCTGATGGCGCTCAGGAGGATGGCCAGGCCGATCTGCAACGGCTCGCGCAGAGTACTGGGCGTGCGGTGCACAGAGTAGGCATCAAAAATTATAAGGAAACAAAAAGTAACAATCAGCAGGGTAATGATCCCGTATTGATAGCTTGTAAGATATCGAAATGAGAACTGTCCCTTATGGCCAAAAAGGAAGGCGATAAACAGCGATAGCAGCATTGCCGCGGTATCACAGGTTAGCTGCTGGATTATCTTGTCTTTAATACGTGATTGCATGTTTATCAACTCCTGAATCCGTGACGGGATTTACCCGGCGTTATCCGGTTCAGTCCTTGAACAGGGGGTTCAAAGTCATTTGAAAAATTCTGAAAATACAAAAAAAGCAGCTTAAATGATATAAATCAATGCGCAACGAGAGGAGCATCAGTTTGCGGAATCTTACACCAGAGGCATATCACCATGTCAATCACCTGAAAAGGGTAAAATTTACTACCCTCACCCCTAACGCCTCACCCATGACCCATCGCCCCGCCAAAGTTTCATAAGCCTCCTCCGCCAAAGTAGCCGTGGCTACGGAGGCCGGATTCAAATTCATAAATGTGTTTCTTGTTATTGACATTCAAGCCATATTGTATATAATAGGAAACACTATGCCAGCTAAACTACCCATCACCTCCCGTATTGCAGCAGAGCATCTGATTGCTCTGGGGCTGCAGATTCGTGCCCATCGCAAGGCACTCCGGATCAGCGCCACCACGGCAGCAGAAGCTGCTGGTATGTCGCGTGTGACGTTGCACCGCATTGAAAAAGGAGAACCGGCCGTAAACATGGGGGCCTACGTGAATGCCATGGTTGCGCTGGGCTTGAACTTCGGACTGGTTATGCCTGCAGAGTTGGATGAATCGCATCGTGCTGTTGACCGGGAGGGCTGGATACCTGCACGTATTCGCCTGATGGACTATCCGCAGCTCAAGCAACTTGCCTGGCAGGTGCAAGGTGCTGATACCTTGTCGCCAAAAGAGGCCCTGGACATCTATGAGCGAAATTGGCGGCATGTGGATGTACAGGCCCTGACAGTGAACGAGCAACTGCTGATCGATGCGTTGCACTTGGCGTTTGGTGCGGGCAATAGCCATGTTTGAGCGCCTCTACCACAAAAAGATTGCCAAGGTTCTAGGCGCCTTGAATGGGAATCTGCTGAAAGAACACTGTTGCCTGTTCGGTGGCGGAACGGTATTTGCGCTCCGTTTCGACGAATACCGCGAGTCAGTCGACATCGACTTTATGCTGTCGGATGTAACCCACTACCGAAGCTTGCGACAATTGCTGATGGGCACCGATGGTATTAGCGCTATCTTACTCCCCGGGCAGCCCTCCTTCGCGCAGGTGCGCGACATCCGGGCTGATCAATATGGCATCAGGACAATGCTCTCGGTGGCCGGGCAGCCTATCAAATTCGAAATCATCCTGGAAGGTCGGATCGAACTGGCCGCCCCAACAGCCAAAGATGTAATCTGCGGCATTTCTACACTGACGGTTCTGGATATGGTGGCGAGCAAACTGCTGGCTAACTCCGACCGCTGGGCCGACGACGGGGTTTTTAGTCGAGATGTGATTGACCTGGCCATGATGCAGCCCAGATTGCCCATGTTTCGCCAGGCCATTGCCAAAGCCGAGGCTGCTTATGGGGACGCCATCCGCGTCGACCTGAGAAAAGCCATTCACCGGCTTCAGCAGCGTCAGGGGTGGCTTGAACACTGCATGCAGGCGATGGCCATGACGCTGCCGAAAGCGCTGGTCTGGCAGCGACTGCGCAATTTGCATAAAACTTTGTCTGCGAGCGAACCAGATCAGCCTGAGCACTGATTGTATCTTGAATCCATAGCCCATTGCCCATGGCCTATAGCCGATTGCCCCTAATTCCTCACCCCTCACTCCTGACAATTGAATTGACACTCTGTAACATATAATCTACAAAGACAGCAAAGGCTTACTGGAAACGGCAAAAGGAGGAATAGTAATGTCAAGAAAAACAGGCGATTATCATAAAGAACATATTGAGTGGCTTAAAGACCCGGAAAACGCAGCCGGATATCTTAATGCAGTTATCGAAGAGGAAGATAAAGACGCCTTGCTTTTGGCACTCCGCAACATTGCAGAGGCAGAGGGTGGCATGGCCGCTGTTGCTGAAAAGGCGCATTTAAAGAGGGAAAGTCTGTACCGTATGCTTTCTACCAGTGGCAATCCGGCACTGTCCAACCTGCTTTCCATACTGCACGGTATGGGCTTGAAGATGACCATACAGCCGGAAAAGGCGGTAACAGCATTATAACGCTGTTAGCATAAAAAATGCCGGAGACAAAAAACTCTGCCAGACAAAACAGCAGCCAAAACCCATTGCACCACTGGAGTAAGCCATGGCCGCCAACTGGAGAATCAGCGATGTTCGTGTCGTAGAAGAAAATGCCCTGTGGGTTCGTTTTATGGATGGGCTCGAGGGTGTTGTACGCTTTAAACCGGGATTTTTTAGAGGTGTGTTTTCCCACCTTGCTGACCCCTCACAGTTCCAGCGTGTGACAGTTGTTAATGGGGCAGTAACTTGGCCCGGCGATCTTGACTTGGCGCCAGATGCCATGCACTTTGAGATCAAGCAGCGTGGCGGTGAATGGGTAGTAGATGTGTGAATGCTTCTCCCTGTAACTCCTAACCCCTCACTCCTAGCCCCTCACCCATAATGCACATGGGCGGAATCTACCAGGCTTCCACCTTGAGGCCACTAATTTCATTGAAATGTCGATCGCGAGAAACCAGTGTCAGTCGATATTGTTCCGCAAGGGATGCTATCCAGATATCATTTTCGGGCACTGGCTTACCTTTAGTACGGAGATATTCCTTCAATCTTCCGTAATGGCGGGCAGTTTCTTCATCGGCAGGCAAAACGACGCTTTTGGCGCAGAATTCATCGATC
>OBLT010001671.1_pt1 | contig 14088 bp, 11 predicted proteins | sample 1518721 | NCBI WGS metagenome assembly OBLT01 (sample SAMEA3539307, study PRJEB22396) | soil metagenome | biome: tundra; feature: field; material: soil | place: USA | collected 2010-05 | depth 0.15 m | reverse complement strand
ACGTGTGCTCTTCCGATCTAGTGGCGGGTTTCGGCGGGCAAGGTGTCCTGATGCTGGGGGAGGTGCTGGCCGAGGCAGGCCTCGAATCCGGCTACGAAGTCTCCTGGCTGCCGTCGTACGGCCCCGAAATGCGTTCCGGCACATCCAACTGCCACGTCCGTCTGTCGAACCACCCGATCGATTCGCCGTTGGTCTCGCGCCCCAACGTGCTGCTGGCGTTGAACGAGCCGTCGCTGCGCAAATTCCTGCCCTCGGTGGAAACTGGTGGCGTTGTGCTATACAACGGACCGGCGCTTCCCGAGGATTGCGCGCGGCCCGACGTCCAGGTGGTGGCCAAGCCCTTCATGCAACTGGCCGATGAGCTGGGGAGTTCCAAGGTGGGCAACATCATCATGTTGGGGGCACTGCTCGAAACCACGAGTTTGCTGGATGAGGAACAGGTCACCGGCGCGCTACGCCGCCTGGTGAAAAGCGACCGATGGTTCGACCTGGACGTAATCGCGCTGGAACGGGGCCGGGAGGAAGTCCGGAAGTCGGGCGAGTCCTTAGCACCATCGGGGGAAGACTATCTCTGGGGCGTGTGAGACGCGCGGCCTTGCCTGTGTTGGGTTTGTTTGGGGGGGCCGTCGAGGCTCCCCTTTTTTGTGTGGGCGCAGGAGAGTGGGACAATGAACCCATGGCCAACGACGGCAGAATCGCGCTCGTCACCGGCGCCGGCAGCGGCATTGGCCGGGCAGTTAGTCTGGCGCTGCAGTCCGCCGGGTACTCGGTAGCGCTGGCCGGCCGCCGTGCGGCACAACTCGAGCAAACTGCCCAGGCCGCGCAGCCATCGGGCCCCACGATGCTGGCCGTCCCCACCGATGTCACCGACCCGGGCGCCGTCCGAGCCCTGTTCACCAAGATCAAGGAAGTCTTCGGACGCCTGGATGTCCTCTTCAACAACGCGGGCAAAGGGGCGCCGGCCGTTCCCCTCGAAGATCTCAGCTACGAACAGTGGAACCGGGTTGTGGCGGTCAACCTCACGGGCGCTTTCCTGTGCGCCCAGGAGGCCATCCAGCTCATGAAGGCCCAACACCCGCGCGGTGGACGGATCATCAACAACGGGTCGATTTCGGCTCATGTGCCCCGGCCCAACTCGGCGCCTTACACCGCGACGAAACACGCCATTACCGGGCTCACCAAGTGCATATCGCTCGACGGCCGCAAGTACGACATCGCCTGTGGCCAGATCGATATCGGGAACGCTGCGACGGAAATGACCGAGCGGATGATGGCCGGCGTTCCCCAGGCGAACGGTTCCGAGATGGTGGAACCTCGCATGGACGTGCGGCATGTGGCGGACGCGGTGGTGTACATGGCCGGCCTGCCACTCAATGCCAATGTGCAATTCATGACGGTAATGGCTACCACGATGCCTTTCATCGGACGGGGTTGAACGCCGCACCGTAGTGGCAGGTCCTCGACCTGCCCTACGAAAAGAGATTCTTTGGGTGGGCAGGTCGAGGACCTGCCCTACTACCGGTCGGCCGACTCCCCGGTCTGGCCGGCGGCCGTTTTGGAGAGCACCGGCACTTTCGTGTCGGGCTGCAGGGGCGGCCGGAGGCGGTTGTGCCAGTCGGTCGCCTCCTGGTAGGCGTGCGCGAGCGCGAGAACGTTGATTTCCCCCAGGTTCGGGCCGCTGATCTGCAGACCGATCGGCATGCCGGATTTGGAAAAGCCGCAGGGGACCGTGATGGTGGGCAATCCGTAATCGTCCAGCGACCGCGTGTTGCCCGGTTTCGGGTTGCGCGGCCGGGCGTTGGCGGCCCGTCCCAACTCGTCTTCTATCGTCCAGGCAGGCTCCCGGATGGTCGGCGTAACCAGCAGGTCGACGTTTTGCTTCCGGAACACCTCGTCGTCGACGGTGCGCCGGACCAATCGCAGATTCCGCCATTCGCGGATGTAATCGACCGCCCGGGCGCCGCCACCGCCACCGCCGCGGCCCGCACCGGCGCCCCCGTCCGCCACGGCCAATTCCGGACGGACGAACCCGCTACCCAAGGCCTCGCGATAGACGCCCCCCTCGCTGTTGGCGCCGGTGCCGAGTATCGAGGGCAGTTCCACCTCTTCGGACCCCCTGGTGATCTTGTTCAGCAGCGCGATGGCGTCCTCCATGGCGTGCCCCACGTCCTCATCCAGACCGTCGTAAAACGGGGGCGGAACGCCAATCCGGAACTGCGACACCTGAGCGCCAATTCCGGTGGAATAATCCGGCACCGGATAGTCGATGCTTTGCAGATCCAGGCGATCGTACCCGGCGATCGCCTGCAACACCATGGCCGTGTCCGCGACGGTTCGCGCGATCGGCCCACAGTGGTCCAGGGACCAGGTTAAGGGAACGATACCGCGGATGCTGACCCGGCCATAGGTAGGCTTGAAACCGACCACCCCACACATGGCGGAAGGCGTGCGGATCGAGCCCCCGGTATCGGTCCCCAGCGCGGCGTAGCAATTGTCGATGGCGACCGCCGCCGCCGAACCGCCCGACGATCCGCCCGCAATCGCTTCCAGGTTCCACGGATTGCGCACCGGTCCAAAATAACTGACGGCCGACGTCGCCCCTGCGGCGAAGATGTGCATATTGCACTTCCCGATCAGGATGGCGCCCGCCGCCTTGAGCCGTTCAACCACCTCGGCGTCGGCAGTGGGAATATTGCCCGCGAGCGTCTTGCTGCCTGCCGTGGTGCGCACACCGGCCGTATCGATGTTGTCCTTGAGACCGATCGGAATCCCGTGCAAAGGCCCGCGGAAGCGACCGGCCATCTGCTCCTTTTCGAGAGCCTTGGCCTGCACCAGCGCGCTCTCGCGCATCACCGTGATCCAGGCGTTGATCTTGGGGTTATAGGTCTGGATACGAGCCAGGCAGGCTTCGGTCAGTTCCACCGGGGAGGCTTGGCGGAATCGGACGCGGTCGGAGGCTTGCTTCAGGGTCAACGCGGCCAGATCGCTGGAGCTGGCGGCCCGAGCGAGGCAAACGGCTGCCGCGGCGCCCAGACCCGCGGCCAGGAACTCCCGCCGGGAGGAGGTTTGCATGAATCCTTGTACCGCGCGCCCCTGCGGATTGTCAAATGACCTGGGGGACAGACCATCGTTGTTCGTGGTCTGTTGGGATGGATGGTGGCCGCCCGTTGACAAGCACTCGCGCTTGGCCTCACCATGTCTCTTATACATGAGCTCACAAACGCCCGCCACCCCACCGATTACTGTGACGGACCAAGCCTGGGAAGAACACTGCTTCACCACCATGCATACCGGTAAGGCATCGTGGGAGGGCGTCTTCGAAAGCATCCGCCGCGCGGGGCCGGAACGCTGCATTCTTTCAACCGATCTGGGCCAAACAATCAATCCGCCGGTCTCCGAAGGTTTTGCGCTGTTCGCGCAGAAATTGCTCGACGCCGGTTTTACGGTTGCGGAAATTCGGCACATGGCAGTGACGAATCCGGCCGCATGGGTAGAATAGGCAATCCATGGAAGACAAGAAGACAGTTCTGGTGGTGAGCGCCCACGCAGCCGACTTCGTCTGGCGGGCGTCCGGAGCGATTGCGCTCTATGCGGAACGCGGGTACAAAGTGCGGATTCTGTGCCTCTCGTACGGCGAACGTGGAGAGTCGGAGCGGCTCTGGAAGATTCCCGGCATGACGGTTCAGCGCGTAAAGGAGGAGCGCCATACGGAATCCGCGCGCGCCGCGGAGATCCTCGGTGCGGAAATCCGGTTTTTCGATATGGGCGACTACCCGATCGTGCCCACCGAGGAGAAAATCGTCGAACTGGTTAACGAATTCCGCGAGCACAAGCCGGAGATCGTGCTTACCCATAGCTACGAGGATCCCTACAACCCCGATCACCCCATGGCCAACGACCTGACCCTGAAAGCTCGTATATACGCTCAGGCCTCCGGCTATCCGGCGAAGGGCCAGGGCAAGCAGGACGATGCGCCACCCGTGTTCATCTTCGAACCGCACCAACCCGAGCAATGCAATTTCAAACCGCAGGTACTTCTGGATATCACTCCTGTGTGGGTGAAAAAGCTCAAGGCAATGGAAGCCATGGCGGCGCAAGAGCACCTCGTGCTCTACTACACCGATCTGGGCAAGCGTCGCGGCGTGCAGGCAGTGCGGAACTCCGGGCGCCGCAACATTCAGTATGCGGAGGCCTACCAGCGGATCTATCCCCAGGTGACGGATACGCTCTCATGAGGCCTCTCATCCGGCGTGTCATGGAAAGGCCCGACCCGGCGGCGACTGTCTCCTGCCAGACTGGAGACAACCTCATGATTCATGCATGCATCGAGACGGCGAAAGCCACGGCGGGACCGGTGAACCTTCCCGCGGTTTGCGCGGGCGCTGTTGTGAACCCGGGAGAGGTGGCGGCCGCCGGTCAGGACGGGCTTGTCGTGGTGTCCTGTCTGCGAGCCGAAGAAGTGGTGAAGCCGGGTGAGCGGCGGCGCTCGAAAGAGCGACGCTCGCTTGCGCGGCTGCGGGCGGGTGAAACGCATCCGATGGCGAAGGCAGGGGCGCAGCCACTTCGCGCGCTGATGTCTATCGTGGTGGTGCAAGCCGAAATGCGCCGCATGAGGAGGGAAGCAAAACAATGAAGCGTTTGGAGAACCGGGTTGCGGTGGTGAGCGGTGCGGCCGGAGGACTGGGCCGGGCGATTGCGATTCGCCTCGCGTCGGAGGGCGCGGCGATTGAGATTCTGGACCGTAAAGACGCCTCCGCGGTTTCGGCGGAGATCACCGCGGCCGGCGGCTCGGCGCAGGCATCCCTGTGCGATGTCACGGATGAGGCACAGATTGCCGCGGCGGTCAAAGCCATCGGCGGCCGGCATGCTCAAATCGACATCCTGGTGAACAATGCGGGCATACTTTCCGGCCGGTCGCCGTGGCACACCATCTCCCGCGAGGAGATGGAGCGCTTTATGGATATCAATTTCCTCGGCTACTTCCTGGTGACTAAGGCCATCTATCCGCTCATCAAGAAGAACAGCACCGGGCGGATCATCAACGTGGCTTCCCGGACCTACTTCCTGGCAAATCCCGGCCAGATGGCTTACGTCGCGAGCAAGGGCGCCGTCATGGGTATGACGCGCGTTCTAGCTAAGGAGTGCGGAGACGACGGAATCACCGTCAACGCGATCGTGCCGGGCATGGTAGCGACCCCCGGGACCACTGCCAATTCCGAAGAGGATGCTTTCAACCGGGTGATGATGAATCAGTGCATCAAGAAGCGAGTGACGCCTGAGCATTTCGCGGGCCTGGCTGCCTTCATTGCCGGCGACGACGCCGAGATGATCACCGGTCAGACGATTCTCTGTGACGGCGGAGGGTACCTGCACTGATGTCCACTCCGGTCCCGGGCTTGGTGGGCTTTGGGGAGGCTGGGCCGCGCATCGCGAGCGGATTGCGCGAGACCGGCGGCGGCGGCCTGTTCGCGTTCGGCATCGCAGCCGATACACCGGTTGCGAGAGAACGAATCCGGCGGCGAGCCGCCGAATCGAAGGTCGTTCCGGTGGATGCAGGGAAGGCGCTGGAGCCCCTTGCGATGCTTCAGGACACTGCCAGGGCGACCCCCGCTATCTTTCGTTAGCCGCCAATGAACCGGCTAAAGACAACAAAGCATCTGCGCCGGGATCGGGCGAGAATAACACCATGAAAGTCGCCCGTATTGTGCTCGCGTTTTTGGCTGTTGGCGTGCTTGCTATCGCTGCCGGCATACGGCTGAATCCGTCATTGATGGTCCTGCTCTCGCGCGACGTCAAGATTCGCAGTCCGTACTGCTCCGCCTGGAAGGCCGGCCTGGATGGCCACATTAAGCTGCGACAGCAGGCTGCCACTGGGGAATTCGCAAGCGCGAGCCACGTCATCCGGCGTGAATCGGGGTTGAGCCTGTGGAGTACGCCGGCCGGAGAGTACTGGATTCCCGATGGCAACGATCAGATTCTGCCTCTGTTGTTGGCGCAGGCGGCGCGCAATATTTATGGAACGGGCGAGTGGGGTGTGCAACCTGGCGATGTCGTGCTGGATGTGGGCGCCTACATCGGGACGTGGACCAAACAAGCGCTGGCCCGCGGCGCGAAGCTGGTTGTCGCCATTGAGCCCTCGCCCGCCTCGGTGGAGTGTCTGAAGCGGAATCTGGCGGCCGAAGTCGCTGCCGGCAAGGTGATTATTTATCCGAAGGGGATCTGGGATTTCGAGGGCGAACTGACGCTGTTCGACAGTGGCGATGGAGTGGGTAATAGCTTTGTCGAGCAGAGTTCCGCTTCCAAGGCACTCCCCTCGATCCCCGTGACGACGATCGACAAAGTGGCTGCCGAGCTGCGGCTGGCGCGCGTGGGTTTCATCAAGGCCGATGTCAAAGGCGCCACCGAGCGCCTGCTCCACGGCGGTGCCGGTGTGATCCAACGCGACCGTCCCCGCCTCGCGTTCTCCACGGAAGAGCCGGTGGACGATGCGCCGTCGATTGCCAGGCTAACACTCCAGATCCAGTCCGCTTACCGGATGCAATGCGGTCCTTGTCTGATCGATAGCAGGGAGGTTTATACCGACGTGCTGTTCTTCCGATAGACCAACTGTCCCAATTCGGCCCTGGCAACGATCTGGCGTTTGCCGGACAGATCTGGAAAGAATGCTCATCGCAGTGGAACGCGGGAGTCGGGTCTGGTTCGCTGGGCCGTCGAGCGGCAACTCGCTGAAGACGGCACACTCCCGCCGGATTCCACGAAACAGTGTCTCACTGTTTCCCGCGCTCTACAATCCTACTCGACGGCTGCCTAATACCCCACATTCAGTCCGAAGTCGGGCTTGAGGCCCGCGCGGATCAGCGCCATCCATTCGGCCAGTTTGCCGCGGCTTCCAGTCCAGAAACTGCCGCATTCCTCCAGATACTGGAGCACGGCCGCCGACTCGCCTTTGTCCAGCAACTCCTTTGCCAGCCCCATGTTCGGCCCCAGCGTCGACAGGGTGGAACTCCCCGGCGTTCGCGCCGCCAGGAGCAGGTAGCGCTTCGCCGTCTCCACGTCGCCGTGGCGCAACGACAGGCGCCCGAGCACGATATTGCCCTGATGAATGGCATCGCCCGTCCACCAGAAAACACCGTGGGTGGCGGCCTCCAGCGTCTCGTGAGCGTAGCGCTCGGCCTTCTCCAGGTTGCCTGCGGCGTAAGCGGCTTTGGTCATCCGGGCGAGCAGCGGCGCGCGGGAAATGGCGTCCTTGCCGGCCATCATTTCTACGTGCGCCAACTCGAGGTCGGGCGATACGCGCGTGTTGGTCAGGCTGGCCAGTGAGGCGTTCAGCATGATCGACCGGCGCCAGGCTTCGTTCCACTCATCCGAGCGGATGGCGGCGCGGATGGCGTCCATTTGACGGTAGAGTTCCTGCTTCTCGGGAGATTGGACAGGCGTCTGCGGGCCGGCCGGGACCGCGGCCGCGATCAGACAAAGCGGAAGCAAACGGCGCATCGAAAGACTCCGGACCGGGCAGCCGGGGCGAGTTGTCTCGGGCCGCTCCGGCTGCTCCTCTACAGGTTTACACTCACCACTTCTTCGAATATGTTCTGGGGCAACTGAATTCCGCTCACGCGCAGCCGCTCCAGGATCTTGGGCGCAACGCCGGTGGCGCGGTAGCGGCCCTGCACCTTGCCCGCGTCGCTCACGCCCACGCGTTCGAAGGTGAAGATCTCCTGCAAGTGCGCCTTCTCCTCTTTCACGCCCAGCACCTCGGAGATACTCAGGATCTTGCGCGTACCATCCTGCAGTCGCGATACCTGCACCACCATCTTAATGGCGCTGGTGAGCTGTTGCAGAATCACCCGCGTGGGGATTTCCAGGTCCGCCATCATCACCATGGTTTCCAGGCGCGAAAACGCGTCGCGCGGCGTGTTGGCGTGCACCGTGCTCATGGATCCCTCGACGCCGGTGTTCATGGCCTGCAACATGTCGAGCGCCTCGGCCCCGCGGCACTCACCCACGATGATCCGGTCGGGGCGCATGCGGAGCGCGGTCCGCAGCAAGTGCCGCTGATTGATGCCGCCCTCTTTATTCAGGTTGGGCGGGCGCGTTTCGAACTTCACCACGTGGCGCTGCTGCAGTTGCAGCTCGGCCGTGTCTTCAATGGTGATGATCCGCTCCTCCTCCGGAATGAACCGGGAGAGCGCGTTGAGCATGGTAGTCTTGCCCGAGCCGGTTCCGCCCGAAATCAGGATAGTGGTCTTGGACTGAACGCATGCCGCCAGAAAGCGCAGCATCCCCGGGGTGATGGTCTTGTATTGGAGCATCTCCTCCTGGGTGATCACGTGGCGTCCAAAGCGGCGGATGCTGAGGCACGGCCCGTCCAGCGCGAGCGGAGGAATGATGGCGTTCACGCGCGAGCCGTCCTGCAGGCGCGCGTCCACGATGGGCTGGGCCTCGTCGATGCGGCGGCCCACCTGGGAGACGATCTTCTCGATGATGTGCAGCAGGTGGGCATCGTCCTTGAAGCGGACGGTGGTTTCGGAGAGCTTGCCGTTGCGCTCGATGAAGACCTTGTTGTAACGGTTCACCAGGATATCGGAAATGGTGGGCTCTTTGAGGAGCGTTTCGAGCGGCCCGAGACCCAGCACCTCATCCATCACCTCTTCCACGATCTTGGTCTGCTCGGCCGTGGTCATGGGGACGCGCTCTTCGTCGAGCAGGCGTTCCACCACGCGGCCGATTTCGGCGCGGACGCGGTCCTTGGGAATCGAGGAGACCCGGTCCAGGTTCAGCACGCCAATCAATTTGCGATGGATCTCGGACTTCAGCTCGAAGTAGCGATCTGCGCCACGCGTGGCCACGGGCGGCGCGCCGCGCACGGGTAGAGGACGATTACTCGATCCCACAGTATCTCCCTGAGTTGCTGTTGCTGCAAGAGTGTGACGTCACAATTATATCCCGAGGCAAACTAATGACGAAAAAACTGTTCCCAAGGATGCTGGCGTTGGCCATCCCGGCGCTCGCCCAACTACGGTCAAGAGGCGCGCTGGTGAAGCACTGGAAGGTCACCACCGATTTCACGATAGAGGCCGCTATTTGGCCCATAGTTTTGGTGGCGCAAACACTCGTATTTGCCGCACAGGCACCGTCGTGCCGACGCCTGGCGGATTGGGATAGCAGCCGGACAACCAAAGGCGGAGGATTCCGTTCCCGTCTACCGAGGGACTCAGCAAACCGCCCAGCACCGAGACGAGTCTCGGTGCGACCCGCCGTCCGTGCCAGTTTCCAACACAGCGCATGTTCCCGCCCGCCCCCGCCGATCACCAGGATCTTCATTCGACTCAATCCTACCAACCTCCACCCCACTCGTGCTTTGCGGCTCCCAGTTCCTGCATTTCGGGTAGCCCAAGCGCGAAGCGAGCTAATCCGCCAAGCATTATTCCGAGAAAGTTTTTGAAAACCGGCAACCGTTTTCCACCAATGCGGAAAACCGCACGTCCGGTGGTGTGGGAGGGCGGGGCGCAAACCCCGTCACCCGACCACGATCAGTTCTACCAGAACAGTGACCACAGCGCGAACGCGCAGGGGATGATGATGATGATTGGATCTCCAGACATACCCAATAGATCGGCGGGACGCACCGGGAACTTTATGCCCTCGTCATTGGGTTCACATGGAGATATACTGTGCGACATGCTGAGAAAGTCTCCCCTGCTCGCGATGTTACTGTTCGCCGCGCTGGCGGCTGCCCAGGGGCCACCGGCCCGGGCCCCGAGACCCCCCGCTCTACCACCCTTCGAAATTCACCCGGATCACTCCGTCACCTTCCAGATCCGGGCGCCCCAAGCCACCGACGTGAAACTCAGCGGCGACTTCACGAAAGGCGCCCAGGCCATGCAAAAGGGCGAGAACGGCGTATGGACCCTGACCGTGGGACCCCTCGAACCTGCCATCTACGGCTACACAGTCGCGGTGGACGGCGTCAGCACCATTCAGCCGTCGAACCCATTTGTCCAAACGGGCGCGCGATCCACGGGATCGATGTTTGAGGTGCCGGCGGACCAACCGGCCGCGTACGACCTCCGGCCCGTGCCCCACGGCACCGTTCACATCAACTGGTACGAGTCGAAGGCGCTGGGCGTGGAGCGGATGATGTATGTCTACACGCCTCCGGGGTATGAGAAGGGAAGCGCGAAGTATCCGGTCCTGTACCTGCTTCACGGCTCGGGTGACACCGAGAACGGCTGGGTGACGATCGGGCGCGCGAACCTGATCCTGGACAGCCTGATTGCGGAAGGCAAGACCAAGCCCATGGTGGTGGTGATGCCGTACGGGGATCCGCTGCCGGCGGTGGGTTTCGGCACGGGGCCGGCGCAGCCCGACCGGAGCCTCTTCGCCAAGGATCTGTTGGAGAGCGCCCTGCCATTTGCGGAATCGTTCTACCGCATTTCCGGGAAGCCGGAGGAGCGCGCGATCGCCGGTCTTTCGATGGGCGGCGGTCAGGCGCTGGATATCGGATTCACGCACGTCGACCAGTTCCGCTGGATCGGGGTATTCAGCATGGGGCTGCGCGGCGAGGGCGCCGAAGAGCGCTTCAAGGACGCGATTGCCAATCCGGCGGCGACCAACAAAAAGCTCAAGCTATTCTGGATCGCCTGCGGCAAGGAGGATAGTCTTTTCCCGTCGGCGCAAAGTCTGAATGACTTCCTGGAGAAGCACCAGATCCATCACGCCTTCATGCCGAGTGACGGCGCTCACTGGTGGCGCAACTGGCGGAGCTACCTGGAACAGTTCACGCCCCAGTTGTTCCGGTAGGCGGCAGTCGCCGATGTCGGCCAAAGTCCAAGCGGCACAAGTGTAAACTTCAGTACCTTCAGCACGAGTGACATCGTGGCTGTCCGAGATGCCGCGATACAATAAGAACTCCCCGCGTCCCCACGGTAGTTTTGTCCGCAAGTCCGAGATATCCTCATGGCTGCCTTTCCACGGCCGATCTTCCCGAAGCTGTTCTTGCTTCTAAGCGCTGTGTCGTGCCTGCTCCCGGCGCAGACCACGGTGACCCTCTCGACATCGCCGAACCCGTCGATATTCGGCGCGCCGGTGCTAATGACCGCCACCGTGACGCCCGCGACGGCCACGGGCAAAGTCACGTTCTATGACGGAGTGACCGTCCTGGGCACGAAATCGCTGGTTTCCGGAGTGGCGTCGCTCTCCACCATCGCGCTGCCGGCGGGGAGCCGCAAGTTGCGGGCGTATTACGCGGGGTCTGGCGCCGTGGCGTCATCGAACGTGGTCGCCCAAACCGTCAACGCTCAACCCGGCAACACCTTCGCTGTGGGTCCGTCCATTGTATCCGCACCCGCCGATTCCCTTTTTGTGCTGGCAACAGCGGATTTCAATGGGGATGGCAAGGCCGACCTCGCCATTAGCAATAGCGGGACGCTCTCGATTCTGCTGGGCGACGGCAACGGGAATTTCCAGGCGGCGTTCAGCTTGACCGCTCTCAATCCCTTCTCGGGGGCGGTGGTTGGAGACTTCAATGGCGACGGCATACCCGACCTTGCCCTTTGCACGTTCCCCACCAACTTGACTGTCTTGCTGGGCAAAGGCGACGGAACGTTTCAACCGCCGGTTAATTATCAGGTTCCGAATCAATTCGCCACCTTGGCGGTGGGAGATTTCAACGGCGACGGCAAGGCCGATATTGCTTTTACAGATTTCACCAGTGGGGTGAAAATCCTGCTCGGCAAGGGCGACGGGACCTTCCAGCCGGCGGCCGCTTATGACACCAACAGCGGCGTCCAGACCAGTTTCGTAGTGGTGGGAGACTTTAACGGGGATGGCAATGCCGACATCGCCACTACCGGTTACGCCAGCCCCAACGTGAGAATCCTGCTGGGCAACGGCGACGGGACCTTTCAACTTTCGGCCAACATCGCAACTACCCGAATGATAAATTTTTTGGATGGTCTCGTGGTGGGAGACTTCAATGGCGACGGTAAAGCCGACTTGGCTACCAGTAACGCCGATATCCTGCTGGGCAATGGGGACGGAACCTTTCAGCCGCCTCCTACCTACCCGATCAACTCAACCATCGGCTTCTCAGTAGCGGCGGGCGACTTTAACGGGGATGGCAGGCCTGACCTCGCTATAGTCGACATTTTCAACAATGTGTCTATCCTGCTGGGCAATGGCGACGGAACGTTTCAGTTTCGACGGGTTCCCTACAACAAGTTATCCAGCTCCTATTTGTTGGTGGGAGAATTCAACGGCGACGGCAAAGCCGATCTCGCGGTGGTCAGCGGGAATGCCGCGACTCTGTTCCTGGGCATCGAGTTGAGCATCACGCCGACCGCGGGCAGTGGTCAATCCACCCCGCTCACGAGGCCGTTCCCGACCCCGCTTCAAGTTACGGTCAAGATCGGCGACAGCCCGGCAAGCGGAGTCGTCGTGACGTTCACCACACCCCCTGACACGAACCATTCACCGGAGCCCGTCGCTGAGCCCACTGCATCGTTGTCGAGCGGCACTGCGACCACGGATGCCAATGGCGTGGCCAGCGTGACAGCCACCGCCGGCCGCACCGTTGGCAGCTACAGCGTAACTGCTACGGCTCTAGAGGTGTCTACGGGGTTCTCCCTGATCAACCTGGCGCCGAATGTATCGGTCATTACCGCCTCGCCCACGCTACCGCAATCCGCGGTGTTGGAAACGAATTTTCCAATGCCGCTCCAAGTGACCTTGACCGATTCCTCCGGCATGCCGGCGGCGCTGGTGCCCGTGACGTTTACCACGCCTTCGAGCGGCGCGTCGGCGTTCGTCTCGCCCCAGTTTACGATCACCAATTCCTTGGGCGTCGCCAGCGCGACGGCGACGGCCAATAGAATCCCCGGCAGCTACACTGTAACCGCGACTGCCGGAGCGCTGTCCGCTACTTTCTCGCTGACCAACGTAGTGAGCAGAACTTCCAACCTGGCGCAAGCCACCCAAAGCAGCACGCTGCCGGGGTATCCGACCGCAGTCGCCTCCTCGGCCGTGGATGGCGTCACGGATGGGAATTTCTCCGACGGCTCGGTGACCGCGACCAACCTGGATGCGAACGCCTGGTGGCAGGTGGACCTGGGCGCTTCGGCGTCCATCACCTCCATCGTGATCTGGAACCGCACGGACTGTTGCGGCTCGCGGCTGAACGATTTTTGGGTCTTCGTCTCGGACACGCCGTTCCTTCCCTCGGACACGCCCACGACGCTGCAGAACCGGCCCGGGACATTCGCCAGCCATCAGATCGCGGCGCCCAATCCATCCGCCACGATTGCGGGCCCAGCGCAGGGACGGTACTTGCGGGTGCAGCTCAGTAACGCGAACTACCTGAGCCTGGCTGAAGTCCAGGTATTTGGTACGGGAGGTGCGGCCATCTCGAACGTGGCACAGGGCAAAGCGGCCACTCAAAGCAGCGCGTATCCGGGATATCCCACCGACGGCGCCTCTTCGGCGGTGGACGGCAATACGGACGGGAATTTCGGCGACGGCTCCGTGACCGCGACGAATCTCGATGCGAACTCGTGGTGGCAGGTGGACCTGGGCGCTTCCGCGGCCATCAACTCCATCGTGATCTGGAACCGCACGGATTGTTGCGGCTTCCGCCTGACCGACTATTGGGTGTTTGTTTCGGACACCCCGTTCCTGGCTACGGACACGCCCACGACGCTACAGAACCGGGCCAACACGTTCGCCAGCCATCAGACCGCGGCGCCCAGTCCATCGACCACGATTGCGGGCCCAACGCAAGGACGGTATGTACGCGTGCAGCTCAGCGGCCCGACCTATCTGAGCCTGGCGGAAGTCCAGGTGTTCGGGACAGGAGCCCCGGCGATCTCGAACCTGACACAGGGCAAAGCGGCCACCCAGAGCAGCACCTATCCGGGATATCCAAGCGACGGTGCCGCCGCGGCCGTGGACGGCAATACGGACGGGAATTTCGCCGACGGCTCGGTGACCGCGACGAATCTCGATCCGAACTCCTGGTGGCACGGGTCCAGGCTCATATCAGATCGGAAGAGCACACGTCTGAACTCCAGTCACCTTGTAATCTCGTATGCCGTC
>OBLT010001670.1_pt1 | contig 14090 bp, 17 predicted proteins | sample 1518721 | NCBI WGS metagenome assembly OBLT01 (sample SAMEA3539307, study PRJEB22396) | soil metagenome | biome: tundra; feature: field; material: soil | place: USA | collected 2010-05 | depth 0.15 m | reverse complement strand
CGCGAGTCGCGGAGCGTGACGACCGCAGGTCGCGGCGGTAGCGCGAGATCCGCCGTTCTGGGCGGTCGCCATAGCCATCGGTCATGCGGTATCTGGGGCGCCTGAATGGGTAATCTGCGCGGCTGGCGCTGGAGGCCCTGTTACGCATCAGCTGCGCCGGGCATGCAGACCGGGCGGCTGGTCGCGGCCGTCGATCGCGTTTCGCAGCGCCTGGGCGGCGGCGTCCTCGTCCGGCGCCCACCACCGGGCGCCGTCGAACAGCGCGGCGGCCCACGCCGGACACGTCGGCCGCCTCGAGGCGTGCCGGGATCAGCTGGGCGACCTCGGTGTCCAGGTAGGTCAGGTACGCGGTGTGCCGCGGCGCGATGAGCCGCAGCCCGGCTGCGGCCGCCTCCGTCATCGGCAGGTCCCAGCCCTCCCCCGGGACATGCTCCAGTAGTGGCTGGCCACGGTGTAGAGCCCGGGCATCTCGGCTTCGATGGACAGGCGGTCGGTGAACAGCACCGGGGCGCCCCGGCGCAGGCTGCGGCCGAGCGCCGGCTGCATGATCGCGAGCCGGCGGACCAGGTCAGTGGCGTCCGCGCGGCAAGACAGGAACAGCTTGATGATCAAGATGGCGTCATCGTCCGTCGACGTCGCGGTGATCCAGGTCCGGACCAGGCCCACCAGGTTCTTGCGCGGCTGCGGCTCGGAGACGTTCAGCACCCGCACCCGGTAATCAGCCACCGGCCGGACGGCCGTCCGGGTCGGCCAGGGCGAGCGGCGGCACGCCGGGGCCGAAGCGGTCTAGGTCCGCCCCCAGCGGGCAGATCCGGATCCGGTCCGGCGGGTATCCTCCGGCCAGCCACATCTGCCGCGACGACTCCGTCGGCACGATGACCAGGTCGTGGGACCGCCCGCGGGCCACTCAGTCGGCGGGGACCGGACACGCTTCGAACATCGTTTAGTTGACCGTGAGCTGGCGGCCGTTGATCATCACCTGGTGCGGCATGCAGAACTGGAGCACGGCCTCAGCCGGCACAGGCGCGCCCTGCTGCTCGAACCACGGATCACAGGCGTCGGCGGGAAGCTTGACCAGATGCCAGTCCGGGAAGTCGGCCAGCTGAAGCCGGATGCCGCAGGCGGCCAGGTGCCTGACGAACTCGCGCGTATGGTGGTCGTGGCGCTGAGCCCGCGGAACGAGCCGCGGATTACCAGGGACGGGGCTCCTGGAGGGCTTTCACCAGGCGATTCTGGCATCGAGGGGCCCGCGGTCGGCGGTCGTGCGGGGAGGGGGGCGTCGTGTCGGCGGGCTATGTCGTGATTCTTACGCCGGCGAAGAACACCAGCGCGTCCTGGAGACGTATTTCGCGGCGCTGTCGAAGCTCAGCTATCTCCGCAAGCTGACCTCTCTCGGCTTCTCTCGAGAGCGACTCGCGGGACGACACCTACCAGCGGCTGACCCGGCACGCCGTGGAGCTGGCCGGGTGCTACCGGAGGATCGGGGCCTGGAAGCGCGATTTCTGGTTCGTGATCGCGTCACGGATGCCGCGGTGGAGCCCGGAGGTGCAGGCCGAGCGACGGACGATCCTGGCCCGGAGCCGGAACCACCTGCTGTTCCGGGCCCTGGCCGACGAGGACTGGGTGCTGTGGATAGACGCCGACGTGCTGGACGACCCGGCCGACGTCATCGAACGGCTGCTGGCCGCGGGCAAGGACATCGCGCACCGGCACTGCCTCATCGAGCTTGGCGGCGCGCCGAGGCGGACGTTTGATCTCAACGCGTGACGTGATCAGGGACGGCTGCCCATGGACGATCTTCGCGCCGAGGGCCACCTGATCCGGCTGGCCAACGTCGGCGGCACGATGTTCCTGGTCAGTGCCGACGCCCATTGTGACGGGCTGATATTCCCGCCGTTCTGGTTCGGGACCGCGAACCCGCTGATCCGCGATCACGTAGACCACGCTTCGGCAGGCCAGGGAGAGATCGAGACCGAGGGGCCGGGGCTGATGGCCGGCGATATTGGCTACCAGCGCTGGGGGAATGCCAAACCTGGAGATCCTGCGCTATCCCGGCCAGGACGCCGCGCTCTTCGGACAGAGGAGAAAGCTGACTCGTCCGGAAATAGCTTGAGTAACTCAACTGTTTAGCTAGTCAAGAGATGCGGAGACGGGAGGTGATCAGCGTGGATGAGACAGCCGAGATGACCGGGGCCCACGAGGCTCCGGGTAGCAACGGCGTGGATCGGGCCATCGTGAACGGATTGACCGATCTCGTGAAGCGGGCCGGCGCGATCAGCCAGTCGATCGCCGACCGCTTCGACATCGCCCCCAGCGACCTGCTGGCGCTGTTCAAGCTCGACGAAGTCATGACGATGAAAGAGCTAGCGAAGCACATGAGCTGCGACGCCTCCTTCGTCACGACCATCGCCGACACGCTCGAAGAGCACGGGCTAGCCCGCCGCGAGGCCAGCCTCAAGGACCGCCGGGTGAAGAACCTGGTGCTGACGTCGGAGGGCATCGCCGCCAAGGAGCGGATGATGCAGGAACTGGCTCTGCGGATGCCCTGGTGTTACGCCCTCGACGAGAAGGAGCGGCACATCTTCCTCGCGCTTATCCAAAAAATGCTGGCCGCGGGGACTGAACCAGCGCAGCAGCCGGATGGAGGCGAGCCGGTCACGATTGCCGCAGCTGCCGCGTCGTAGCGGATAGCCGCCGCCCGTTCCGGGGTTTCTTTTCAACAGTTTCAGCAGCACGCCGGGTCAATGTGGTCACGGCGATAGATCACCGCGCCCGAAATTCAGATAAAGGGGATTAACTTGTCCGCCACTTCACCAGATACCGGGACCGCACCCGGTACCGCCGTGTCGGCCAGAGGCGCCGCCACCGCGCAGCCGCCCAGGCGGCTCGGCCTGGCCCTCGCCGTCATCGCGACGGCCCAGCTCATGATCGTGCTCGACTCGTCCATCGTGAACGTGGCCCTGCCGCACATCCAGAACGCGCTTGGCTTCTCCGACTCGAGCCTGGAATGGGTCGTGAACGCCTACACGCTGGCGTTCGGCGGGCTGCTGCTGCTCGGCGGGAGGTCCGGCGACCTGCTGGGACGTCGCCGGATCTTCATCGCCGGTCTCCTGGTCTTCACCCTGGCCTCGCTGGCCGGCGGGTTCGCCACCGACCCCGCCTGGCTGCTCACCGCGCGCGTGATCCAGGGCGTCGGCGGCGCGATGGCCGCGCCCACCGCGCTGTCGCTGATCGCCGTCACCTTCCCCGAAGGGCCGCCGCGCAACCGGGCACTGGGCGTCTACGCCGCGATGAGCGTGGCTGGCGCCGCAGTCGGCCTGATCGCCGGCGGGCTGCTGGTCAACTACCTCAGCTGGCGCTGGGTCATGTTCGTCAACGTGCCGATCGGGCTCATCGTCGCGGCCCTGGCCACCCGGGTGCTGCCGGAATCCGAACGACGCACCGGGCGCTTCGACCTGCCTGGCGCGATCACCGGGTCGCTCGGGATCGCCGCCCTGGTGTACGGGCTTTCCAACGCCGCGACCAGCGAGAACGGTATATCGCATTGGGGTGACACCAAAGTGATCGTGTCGCTGGTGGCCTCGGTGGTGCTGCTCGTCTCGTTCGGGATCATCGAGGTGCGAAGCAAGCACGCCCTGCTCCCGATGCGGGTGCTGCGCAGCCGGGACCGGTCCGGTGCCTACCTGATCAGCCTGTGCGTGGGGACCGCGCTGTTCGGCATGTTCTTCTTCCTCACGCTCTTCGTGCAAGACGTGTGGGGGTACAGCCCGCTTAAGGCGGGCCTCGCCTTCCTGCCGATGGTCGCCACGATCATGGCGTCCTCCGGGATCGCATCGCAGCTGGTCGCCCGGGTCGGCGCCCGGCCGCTGATGATCACCGGCGCCACGATCATGACCGGCGGGATGATCTGGCTGTCCCGGATCACCGAGCACAGCAGCTACGCCGGCGGCCTGCTCGGGCCGATGATGCTCACCGCGCTCGGGCTGGGCCTGGTGTTCGTGCCGCTGTCCCTGGTCTCGCTGACCAAGGTGGGCAACGCCGACGCGGGGATCGCGTCCAGCATGCTCAACGTCGGCCAGCAGGTCGGCGGCTCGATCGGACTGGCGGTCCTCGGCACCGTCGCATGGAGCGCGGTGGCGAACAGCCTGCGGTCCCAGGCGGCCTCGGCCGCTAGGGCCGGCGCGCAGCACGTGACCGGCGCTAAGGCGACCGCGTTGCAGAAGGCGATGACGGACCACGCGCTGGCGACCGGATTCTCGAAGGGGTTCCTGGTCTCAGCGGGGATCGCGGTGCTGGCGCTGCTCATCACGCTGGTCGCGATCCGAGTCACGCGCAAGGACCTGGCCGGCGTGGACCCGATGGCGGCGCCGGTGGGCTAACGCTGGTCCCACGAGGGCTTATGGTGGCCGGCCGGACTTGTTCTGGCCGGCCACCGCGGTTCTGGGTGCTCGAAGATCAGGTGGGTGGCCGCGCCGTAGCGACCTCGAGAGGCGTAGAACCTCAGGCCCGCAGGCCGGTGATCTCCTGCCGGCGTGGTCAGATGCACCTGCCCGCATCCGTGAAGCCGATCCGGCAACCATCGCTCAGACGGGCTCTGGCGGAGAATCTGGTGCCATTGTCACTGATTGACACCTTATATTCGAACGAGTAGACGAAATGCTGTGAGACATAAGGAATTCGAACCCGCGACCGCTTGCATGCCATACGGGCCTGGCTCGTCGCCACGCAAGGAGCCGCTCGGCGTGCCGCTCAGCTGCCAGGACTCTAGCCCCACGTGGCCTGACGCAGCTCCGCGCCTGCAGGCATTGGCTCCCAGCTTGGCTCCCGGTTAACTCATTAGCAGCACTAACGACCTCACGGCTCGAGCAACAGGACAGCCCGCACTGCGCTATTGCGGACACGGGCCGACGAGCGCGCAGGTGAAGATCGGCCGTCAGACGGCTATACGGGATTCCCGGATGCTGCCTGGCCCGGGCGCCGACAGACCTGCCGTGCGCGGGCCGTGATCATCGACGATGAGCTTGACCCGGATGGTTGCCAACAGCGCGCCACTCCCCCGGCTGAGCAGTCCTGAAGGCCGCGCCGCCCAGGGCCTCGACGCCCGGTCATGCCGCGGACAGGGTCTTCCTTAATCGCCGTGGCGCCGGCGCTCTGTCCGTCGTGCATGCCGCCCGGGCCCATGGCCACCTGGCGGTGAAGCTGATCGCGAGTCACGGCGCAGGAGACGAGCGGCCTGCGTCCGGGGCAGGCCCCGAACCCGGCACGAGCTTACGTCGGCCCTGGATCGTCCAGCGGGCCGAACCCGTCAGACGGCCAGGCCTGGGGACGTCACGGCAGCGCCGGCCGACTGCGGTTCCGTTCGCCGGGACAGGGAAGACGTGGCTGCCGGAGTGTCTGCATCGTGTCCGGCATTACGTTGAGTGATGCTGGAGATTAAAAGAACGCACACGGACCCCAGGGACACGGCAAAGTCCTGATGTGAGGCTGTGACCTGGGGTGTTGAGGCGTTAGCTGGGGTTCCTGGCGTGTTCACAGGCGGCGGGCGGGGTCCGGGCGGGACGATGGAAGTTCTCACGCTAACCATCACCGCCAACGAGGGACGCCCGCCGATGCCATCTTCCCCCACGGTGGCTGCTGCCCGCAGCCGGTACCTGCTTGACCTCCTTGCCCAGGTCCCGGACCCGCGGAAGCGGCGCGGGCGGCGGCATGCCCTCGCCGGGCTGCTGGCCGTCGGGATGGCGGCGGTGATCGCGGGGGCGAGGTCGTTCGCCGCGATCGGGCAGTGGGCCGCCGACGCCGGCCAGGAGGTGCTGTCCGGGCTCGGCGCGGCACGCGGGCCTGCGGAGGAGTCGACGTTCCGGCGCGCGTTCGCCCTGGTCAGCCCTGACGTGCTCGACCGGGTCCTCGGCGCGTGGCTGTGGACGAGGGCGGGGCGGGCAGGCGGCCGGCTGGTGATCGCGGTCGACGGCAAGGCCGTCCGCGGCGCGAAGGGCAGGGACGGGAAGGCCCCGCACCTGGTCGCAGCGCTCGCGCACGGCATCGGCGCCGTGCTCGGCCAGGTCGCCGTGGACGCGAAGAGCAATGAGATTCCCGCCGTCCGGGACCTGCTGAAGGCGTTCGCTGACCTGGCAGGCGCGGTCATCACGATCGATGCCCTGCACACGCAAAGTGATACCGCGCAGGTCATCACGGGCAGGGGCGCGGACTACGTAATGACCGTCAAGGGCAACATGCCGACGCTTTACAAGCGGCTGAAGAGCTGCCCTGGGCCGCCGTCCCCGCCGCCTCGTCCGTGAGCAGGGACCACGGCCGCCGCGCACGCCGCACCATCAAGGCCGCGCTGGTGCCGTCATGGATCGAGTTCGCCGGCGCCGCCCAGGTCGCGCAGCTGCGGCGCACGGTCACGAAGAAGGGAAAGAAGACCGTCGAGGTCGTCTACCTCATCACCAGCGACCGCGACGCCGATCCCGCCACCCTGGCCACCTGGGTGCGGGGGCACTGGCACATCGAGAACAAGCTCCACTGGGTCCGCGACGTCACCTACCAGGAAGACAAGTCCCTGGTCAGGACCGGGAACGCGCCCCGTGTCATGGCAACGCTGCGCAGCCTGGCCATCAGCCTGCTGCGCCTGGACGGCCACCCCAACATCGCCGCCGCCAACCGCCACCACGCCCGCAACCCACAGCGGACTCTCAAGCTACTTCAAACTGCATGAATGCGACTTTGCCGTGTCCCTGGCCAGCGCCCGGTCCGAGATGTCGGGCCGGGTGACGGCGACGCCTCGCAGCCGGCCGGGGTGGGCGCGCAGCGCCTCAACGAGCAGGCTGTTGTCGGTGCCGTGCACGCTGACCTGGACCAGGACGCCGTAGGTCATGCCGGTGGCGTCGAGCATGTGCAGGTAGTCCTCGGTGCTGGCCGGCGGCGGAGTGTAGCTGCGTTCGGGGACGAACGTGTCGCCGACGATGTGGGCGTGGGTGTCGACCGCGCCGGGCGGTACGGCGACGCGGGCCGGGGCGTGCGGCGCGGGGTCGGGGCCCCGATCAGGCAGCGACAGCGACGAGAAACTCCGCCTCCTCGCCTCCATAGCCCAGGCAGCACCTACCCCCGTGGAGCCGCTGACGCGGCCCCACAGGCTGCCTGGGTGCTGAGGTGAAACACGCGTCCGTTCGGAATGACGATTTAGATTTCCCGAACGGACGCGTGGTTCCACCCCACGGCACCGCTGCCAGCGGCAGCTACCGGTAACGCGACGGTTTTCACCACGGGATGGTCTTGTTTTCCCAGCTCGTAAAGGTGCCTGTCGGACCGTCCGGCCCGAGCAGAGCCACCCGCACTACCTCGCGGGACCCGTCCTCGACAGACTCTGTGCCCGCGTAGGCATTGAGGTTCGTCGCGGTGAACGCGGGCGAGACCAGGTTGACCTTGATGCCGGTCGATTCCAGCTCGACCATGATCGCGAGGGTTATCGCGTTCTCGGCCGCCTTGGACCCGGGATAGATGGGCCCGAACCTGGCGTGGTAGGGGTGCGAGGGGTCGGCGTTCAGGGCGAGCGACCCGACCGCGCTCGACACATTGACAATGCGGGCGTCCGGGGACTCGCGCAGCAGCGGCAGCATGGCCTGGTAGACCGCGAGGGTGCCAAACACGTTCGTGTCCCAGACCGCGCGCATCTCCTCGAGAGATGCCGTGCTCGCCTTCGACGACTTCACGTAGTCCTCCAGGAAGGACTGGTCGCTGCGTTCCTCGGCGGAGGCCTGGCTGAGTCGCGTATTCGAGATCCCGGCGTTGTTGACGAGCAGGTCGAGACGGCCGCGCTCCGACCGGATCCGCTCGGCCGCGGCGGCGATGGAAGCTCCGTCGGTGATGTCGATCTGCAGGGCGATCGCGCCCGGCCCGATCTCTTTAGCGGCAGCCTCACCGCGGTGCAGGTTGCGGGACCCGAGATACACCGTGACGCCATTGGCAACGAGTTCCCTTGCGACCTGAAAGCCGACGCCCTGATTGGCGCCCGTGACGAGGGCGATGCGTGTGTCACTCACAGGATTGTTCCTTCTTGATCGATTGTTGTCATGACGATGGCCGTTATCTACTTGTTCTCGATGGTGCCGAGGTCGCCGAGTTCGGCGAACGCAGCGGATGCCTCAGTCCAGCTGGGGTCGCCCTCGTAGAGTGCGCTTTGCAGGTAGGCCAGGGAGAGTCGCTGAATGAGGGCGACTCGTTCCGGGTTCTCGTCAGTGGTTCCGGCCGCGTCGTATCCGGTAACGCCGCCGAGCAGGTGCTCGCCGCCGAAGAGCGTCAGCAGGCTCTTCGGTCCTGGGCTGAACGTATACGGATCGGCGTGGTAATTCGCGCCCTTGGATGAGAGCTCCCAGGTGAAGTCCTTGTCGCCGATGACGACTAGCGCTTGGGTTGTCATGTCTCCGAACCCGGCGGTGCGAAGGGACGTGAATCGTGCGGCGGCCCCGGAGAGATGGTCGCCACCAGCACCGGTCGAGGACAACATGATGCCGGCCTTAACGCGTGCGTCGGGAACGTAGATTCTTGTGCCGTCGTCATCGATGTAATCGGCGCCGAGCACCATGCCTGCGGTCTGGCCGCCGAAGGAGTGACCAGCCACGGCGATGCGGCTTCGATCAAGGCGTCCTTTGATCTCCGGGACAGCGTCCTCGATGAGGTCGAGTTGATCCAGGATTTGCTTCATGTCGTCGACGCGGGATTCCTCGAACGCCGGAGCGCCTGGCGTTGACGAATCGAGAAGCAGACCTCTGGACGTCAGGTGGGTAGGCTGAATCACTACGAAACCGTGGGCCGCCCAGAAATCTACGAGAGGTCCTGCGCCCCGGTAGGAAGTGAGAAAGTTGGCCAGGCCTCCGCCGTGCGAGTAAAGGATGACCGGAAGGTTCTCGCCCGTTGTTGGCGCGGTGACTTTCAGCTCCAAGTCCACGATGCGACCGGGTGCCGGTAGTGTTACCGGGCTCACCGCAACAATCGGTGTCGCCGCCAGCACAGGGATCTGCGCGGCTCTGCCGATGCCGACGTGATCTCGTCCGAGCACGATCCCAGTTTGCTTTTCGCTAGCGGGGTTCGAGGTCGTTTCCTCTGCCTGCATTTTAATTCCTTTATGTTAGCCGTCGACTGGTGCGGGCTCAGGGAAGGATCTGCTCTCCCTGAAGCGGAAAATAGTTCCGCACCCGAGTTCCTGGATTCTGCGGAGGCGACGAGCGCGACCGGGCACACCTTAATGCCGGTGCGGCCGAGGTTTTCGTGCGGCACGCGGGTTCTCCTGACGCGAGGGTGAGGCGTGCAGGGCCTCCGTCGAGGTACTCTGGTGCTAAGCGGAAGATCTTTCCGCTACTATATGGAATGTCTTTCCGTTTAGCAAGGGGGGTCGTGGCACCCGAGTCGGTCAGCACGAAGGCCTCCTCGACGGTACGTAGCGTCGACCCGTCCCGGAGGCAGCGCTCGGACGCGAAGCGAAATGTCATCGCGCTGATGCGGGCCGCAAAGACCGTGTTCACGGACAGCGGTGTGGACGCGCCGGCGAAGGAGATCGCCGATCTTGCGGGAGTGGGCGTTGGCACGCTCTACCGGCACTTCCCTCGTCGATCCGACCTCATCGTCGCCGTGATGCAACACGAGATCGACGAGTGCATCGACGCTGCCGCAGCGCTCGGGACCACACTGAGTCCGCGGGATGCGCTCCTAGGGTGGATCGAGCGCTTCACGGACTTCGTCGGCACCAAGCGCGGGCTCGCCGCAGCGCTCCACTCCGGCGACCCCGCCTACGATGACCTGCCGGAGCGTCTCCTTAACCGGCTCGAACCGGCCCTCCACACGCTCCTCGCCCGAGCGGTAGAGGGCGGATACGCGCGCGAGGACGTCACGGCCCGGGAAGTCCTCACGACCGTAGCTCTCATTTGCCAGCCGGTCCCCGGCGAACAACCAAGCTTCAACCAGCGCATGGTACGAGTGTTTATCGAGGGACTGGGCCACGTTGGCTAGAGCTGGTATCGAGCCAGTGGCTGGTCCCGCCGCGCCGCGGCTGAACCAGCACCCCGAGTCGAGCGCGAGCGGCACGAACGAAAACGCGAACGGCCTGCCGCCGATACCTACGGGGGCGGGCCTGGACCGTCTCATCAGAACAGGCTCGTCGTTGCGTAGAGGCGCCAGTCGGCTAGGGCGGCGGCACGGTGCGGCTCTGCCTGCGCGAGGTAGGCAGAGTCGACGATCAGCTTTTGGAATACTTCGATGCCCGGGTACCGGACCAGGCCGACGCCATCCCATACCTCATCCAGCGGACCGACGACACTGCCCACCACGTTCCCTCCGAAGACCAGTTCGGTGGTCCCGTAGGGACTTGCGGTCTCGTTGAAGGCAGGCAGGTACCTGGCGAAGTAGGCCTCCCGGCCCGTGCAAGGTGCGAAATCAGTGCGGCCGCCGTAGTCAGCCTGATCACGGAACCGCAGCAGGTTGATCATGAAGACCGGGCTCCCGGCCGGGATTGCGGCGACCGCAGCGTCCAGACCCTCTTGATTAATCTCTGTAGCAGGCATATTTCCCCTGGGTGAGCATCGGGCTAGCTGTGGTCTTCGGGTGTTGTATCGGCTCAGCTCTTGACGGGATTGATGGTGCGAGTCAGGAGAGCCGAGACCAGAACTCGGTGAGCGCGCGTGCGCCTTCGGCCGGGTCTTGCACCATCCACCAGTGCCCGGCACCCGCGAGTACCGCCACCTCGGCGCCAGCCAGACGGGCGACGCGGCGCCGGCTCTGCTCGGAGCCGGTGGTGTCGTCGTCGGCCGGCGAGATCGCCAGGCCTGGCCGCGCCGCGGCTGTGCTCGCGTGGCGGGCCGCCTCGGCCAGCGCGGGCTTTTCGGCGGATCGGTACAGCGCCAGGATGGCGCGGCCCATCTGAGCATCCTGGCCTGCGGCCAGGCGCTCGGCGACCGGGGCTGGCGATGCCGAGATCGTCCATCGCGGCAGTGCGCTGTTCCAGCGGCGCTGTGATCATGTCTGCTACCAGCTGCTCGCCGTCTCCAGGCGTTCGCCATATGCGGGCCAGCGGATGCCACTCGTATCCCGGGTCGAAGAGACCGAGGGCATCACTGACCCAGCTGCGTATCAGGTCCGGACGGGTCATGGCCACATTGAAGACATGGCCGCCGCCCCAGTCGTGGCCGACCAGATCCACCGGCTGCCTGAAGGCTTCGAGCCGGGCGATCAGCCAGTCACGGTAACCGGTCATGGTCGGCTCGAAACCGCGGGGCAGGGGCGCTCCGAAGCCCGGCGGCGACAGGCACACGACATCGTCACGGCCGAGCTCGCCCAGCAGCGGACCCCACACAGCCGACGTCTCCGGATTGCCGTGCACGAACAGCGCTGGCCCATGTGAGCTCATCGGTCATCTCTTCTCGTAGTTACCGTCTCAGACCACAGTACACTTACTTAATGAGCGATAAGTAAGTAACGACGGTCGCGGCGTCCGTCGACGGCGTCCTGACCGGTATCGTCATCAACCGCCGTACCGTTCAGCAGAGACGAGGAGACCGGTCGTGCCAAACCAACATGCACGACGCAGCCAGCAGCAGCGACGCTCCGAGACCGAGCAGCGGGTCCTTGCGGCTGCGATGGCCCTGATCGCCGAGCGAGGCTCGCGCGCAGTCTCGCTCGCCGAGGTCGGCCGCCTGGCCGGCTACAGCAGCGGCATCGTCAGCCACCATTTCGGGGGCAAGCAGCAGCTCCTCGCCGCGGTCGTCAACCACGCCCAGCTCTTCGACCTCCCGGTCACCGATTCCTGCGGGCTCGACCAGCTCACGTTGCTCATATCGACCTACCTGACGACCTTTCGCGAGCGCGCCCCCGCGCCACAGGCCTTCCTCTTGATGTGGTCCGAAGCTGTCGCGTCGGACCCTGTGCTCGCCCCGCTGTTCGCCGAGCGCGACGCGTGGTTCCGCGGCCTGCTCGCCAGCTACGTCCGCAGCGGCATTGACGACGGTTCGATTCGGACCGACGCCGATCCGGAGGCGGTCGCTGTGTCAGTGCTCGGACTTCTGCGCGGGATCGGCATGCAGCTCATCTCCACCGCCGAACAGGCACCACTTGACCTGATCGTCAATCAGATCGTCGAGATAGTCCAACGTGGACTCGCGGCCGCCGCCGGCATCGGAGAGCCCGGTCAATAGCGAGATCATCGATCGACCGGCGATGACCTGGACCGCTGGCACTGAGCCAACCGCTGGCGTGGCACGTTAAGCACGCCGCCCGGCTGTTCGCCGAACGGGGCTTCGCGGGCACGAGCGTGCAGGACGTCACCGACGCGATGGGGATAAGCCGTCCGGCGCTCTATGACAACAACGCCCCGGTCAGCTCGGCCAACACGGTGAGCTCACCGCCCTGCTCTCGGCAGCTGGGCAGCCGGACATGGTCATCGTTATGCTCAGCGTCAGCGCCGCAGACTCCCCCGCACAGCCGCAGAACGGCCGAGAGCAGCATGATCACGTGACGCCGGTCCCTGACGACTGGACACGTAACCGGTCTGTGCGAGACTGAAATCTATAGCGTTGCTCTGGTCCTCGGTCGCGCCCCGTGATCACGGGTATCCGGCGAACCGGGCGAGCACCGGTTGTCCTGCGCGATCCCCGCAGTTTCCGGGGGCCGCCGCCTGGTTCCCGACTCGATTAAAGCCCCGTGTGATGCCCGTTGCGGTGCGTCGTGCCGGGTGGCCGTGCCCTGCGAGAGGAATCAGCAATGACCGATCTACATGACAGGGCCGTATCAGCCCGGGAGCAGTCCGACGAGGCGCTGCGGCGCTTCGCCGACGGGTTCGCCGTCCTTCCCCGGTCCCCGGTGCTGTACTCTCCGTCGGAGTACGGCCTGGAGTACGAAGACGTCTCGTTCCCCGCACGTGACGGCGTGCCGCTCGACGGCTGGTTCATCCCCGCGCCCGGGTCGGGCAAGCTGATCATCGCCAACCACCCGATGGGGTTCAGCCGGTCCGGCATGCCCGCCGACCTGCAGCCCTGGAAGGCGATCTGGGGGCCAAGCGGGAACGGGTTCGCCGTCAACCTGATGCCCGACTACAAGATCCTGCGCGACGCCGGGTACAACGTCCTGGCCTACGACCTGCGCAACCACGGCCTCAGCAGCGCGGCGAACGGCGGCGTCACCACCAGCGGGGTCACCGAGAGCCGCGACGTCGCCGGCTCGCTGGAGTACGCGCGCACCCGCCCCGAAACCCGCGACATGGCGATCGGGCTGTTCAGCCGGTGCATGGGCGCAGCCTCCACATTCTCCGCGATGACGCGCTGGCCCGCGTCGTTCGAAGGCGTGCGCGCCCTGGTGGCGCCCCAGCCGGTCACCCCCCTGGTCATCGTCGGACGGCGCCTGGCCTTGATGGGCCTCGGCAACCGCCTCGACGACTTCAACACCCTGGTCCGGCTGCGCACCAGCGTCGGACTCGAGCAGCGGACCCCGGTGGAGTGGGCCAGGAACATCCGCGTACCGACGTTCCTCTACCAGGTCCGCCACGACAGCGTCACCGACCCGAGCGACGTCCAGGCGATGTTCGACAACATCCCGGTAGCCGAGAAGAAGCTGCAGTGGATCGAAGGCACCACGGCCCGTTTTGACGGCTACCTGGAGTTCCAGCGCCGCCCGCAGCCCATGCTCGACTGGTTCGCCCAGCACATGTCGTGATCTAGCCGCAATGCGGTTACCAGGGTGCTGGGTCTCGCCAGCCACGGGTGCACCGACGAGCGGCCGTGCCCTGCGAGAGGGAACTCGCAGATGCCGACGCCCAAGACAGGGTGCATCGGCCCAAGAACGGCTGACGCCTGGCAGCAGCGGACGTATCTCTCGCCGATGACGCCGTGGCGGCCCGGCAGGCCGACGTGATGGGCGTGCGGTGTTCGACGCCTACTTCACCGGCCATGATGCGCTGCTGTGCCCGGTACCAGGCACAGCAGCGCATCGCGACTTCGAGGCTGGCGGGACCACACTGCCCGCGATCGTGATCATGCGAACGCTGCCCAGCTGCCACCTAGCGGAACTTTCCGGGCTACGCCCGCGGAGCCGGAGTGGGGCAACCCGGAACT
>OBLT010001668.1_pt1 | contig 14101 bp, 12 predicted proteins | sample 1518721 | NCBI WGS metagenome assembly OBLT01 (sample SAMEA3539307, study PRJEB22396) | soil metagenome | biome: tundra; feature: field; material: soil | place: USA | collected 2010-05 | depth 0.15 m | reverse complement strand
GAGCTTTGTGGAGTATGTGCGGACGGAGATGCTGGCGCGGTTCCAGCAGAATGCGCCGGGGGGCGGGGCGGCGATTGTGCCGCTGCGCAGACCGGCGGTGGCGCCCAGGCCGGCAGCGCCGCGGAAGCCGTAGTTTCGCGCCGGCCTTCCCGGTTGGGCGCTCCCAATTTGAGTACGTGGAATCTTCGTCGCTGGACTCGGCTGAGCCGGGTATGCTAGAACCTGCATGTTATACGTTCTTCTTGGATTGGCCGTCATCGGGCTGGTGTCGTCTACGGTCTTTGCCGGCATAGTGCTGGCTGCTGTTCCGGGCTATCTGCGGGAGCGGCGGCGGGCATTGGCGCAGCTACGGGCGCGGCCGGGGTTTACGCCGCCCTTGACCTTGCTCAAGCCGGTGCATGGAGCCGAGCCCGGGCTTGACGCGCACCTCAAGACATTCTTTGAGCAGGATTATCCGGAGTACGAGATTCTGTTTTGCGCGCGCTCGGCGGAGGATGCCGGGTTGGAGACAGCGCGGCGGGTTGCGGAGCGATATCCGGGGATTCCGGTGAAGTTTCTGTGGACCGGCGGCAAACCCGACTACATTAACGCCAAAGTGGCCTCGATGGAGCGGATGGAAGCCGAGGCCGCGCACGAGATTCTGGTCATCAGCGACAGCGATGTGCGGGTGACGCCCGATTATCTGCGGGCCGTGGCGCTGCCGTTTGCCTTGAGCCAGGTGGGCGCGATGTGCTGCCCGTATCGCGGCGTTGCGGCCGGGGGCGGGCTGTGGGCGCGGCTTGAGGCCGTGGGGATGAGTGTGGAGATGACTGCCGGGGTGCTGGCGGCGCGGGCGATGGAGGGGATGAAGTTCGTGCTGGGGCCGACGATGGCCTTCCGGCGGGAGGCGATCCGGCGGATGGGCGGCTTTGCGGTGACGGCGGACTACTGCGCCGACGACTTTGTGCTGGGCAACGAGACTTACAAGCTGGGGCAGACGGTGGTGCTGAGCCACCACGCGATCGATCACATGGTGATCAACTCGAGCTTCTGGCCGTCGATAAAGCATCAGGTGCGTTGGATGAAATCGACGCGGTTTTCGCGTCCCAAGGGGCATTTTGGCACGGCGCTCACCTTTGGCCTGCCGTTTGGGCTGCTGGCGTGGGGGACAGCGGTTTTGCTGGGGTACCCGTGGTGGGGGCTGGGGCTGCTGGGCTGGAGCGTGGCCACGCGGCTGGCGCTGGCGATTGCGGTGGGCGGGCTGGTGGTGCGCGATACGAGCTGGCTTGGGCTGCTGGCGCTTTACCCGGTGCGGGACCTGATGGGGTTCGGGTTCTGGGCGGCGAGCTACATGGGAAACCGGATTCTGTGGCGGGGGCGGGTGTATGAGCTGCTGCCGGGGGGGAAGATGCGGGCGGCGGAGTAAACTGGCCGCATAACAATCGGGAATGCAATCGAAGGAGCTTGATCGAGATGTTTGAAACGTACACGGAGAAAGCACGGCGCGTTATCTTCTTCGCGCGGTATGAGGCCAGCCAGTTCGGTTCGCCCAATATCGAGAGCGAGCACCTGCTGCTGGGCCTGCTGCGCGAGGACAAGGCGCTGACCAACCGCTTCCTCCGCGCGCACGCCGTGGTGGAGTCGATTCGCAAGCAGATCGAGGCGCACACCACTGTCCGGGAGAAGGTCTCGACCAGCGTGGACCTGCCGCTCTCGAACGAGAGCACGCGCGTGCTGGCTTATGCCGCGGAGGAGGCAGAGCGGCTGGGGCACAAGCACATCGGCACCGAGCACCTGCTGCTGGGCTTGCTGCGCGAAGAGGAATGCTTTGCCGCAGCGATATTGAAGGAACGCGGCTTGAAATTGGAGTCCATTCGCGAGGAATTGGCCCGCGTAACTCACAAGCCTGAGACGGGAAGCGCCGCTGGCGCCGCGCCACTCAGCGCGGTTTTGTGGGATCTGACCCATGAGGCGATGGACGGCGAACTCGATCCGGTGGCTGGCCGCGACCGGGAGATCGATGCCCTCATTGAGATTCTTTGCTGCCGCGTAAATAAGAATCCGGTTCTCATCGGCGAGCATGGCGTAGGTAGAGCCGATATCGTCGCGGGTTTGGCGCAACGCATCGCGGATGGGATGGTCCCGGCGTTCCTGGCGGAGAAGCGGATCTTGGTCTTCGACCCGCAAGATGTTCCCGGTTGGATAAGAAGCCGGCAGACGGTCGCGGAGGGAGCGATTCCCGCCGGAAAGCTGTCGGCGGAGATCCGCCAGATGCTCCGCCGGAAGATCGAAGAGCAGCAGGATTCCGCCGTCAAAGCACCGGCAGACGAAGAGGAGGCAAGTCCCTCCGGCAGGCTGCCGGCGGAGATCCGCCAGATGCTCCGCCAGAAGATCGAAGAGCGGCTGTATCCCACCGTCAAGACACCGGCAGACAGTTCTGAAGTCATCCTGTTCTTTGATGAGCTGCAAACGCTGTTAGCGGCGAACCCGTCGAGATCGCCGAATGCCGCCGAGGTTCTCAGGCTCAGGATGGCGCATGGCGAATTCCACTGCATCGCCGCCTGCACTCCCAATGAGTACCGGACGTTGGTTGAGGAGGTTCCGTGGTTTGGGGATTGCTTTCGGGCCGTTCATGTGAACGCCCTGGACGAGGAAGAGACGCTGCGCGTGTTGAAGGCTCGCAAGGACCGGTATGAGAAGTTCCACGGGGTCAGTTACACGGACGAAGCCCTGGAATGCGCGGCGCGGTGCGGTGACCGCTTCCTTCCGGAAGTCCCGCTCCCTGGCAAGGCGCTTGAACTGCTTGATGCGGCCGGGGCGCGAGTGAAGCTGCGCCAAGTAGCACTGCCCGAGGAGATCGTCGAAGTCCAAAAGAAGATCAAGTTCATCGTCCACCGCAAGGATAGCGCCATTGCAAGTCATGAATTCGAGAAGGCAAGGTTCTATTTTGACGAGGAACGCAAGGAAAGGGAGAACCTGCGCGCGCTCAGAGAAAAACACCATCTCGACGATTCGGCATCGGGCGTGGTCGGGCGGGAGGACGTGGAAGAGGTAATAAAGCGCTGGGCGGAGTATCCATTTCGGCCGTAAATGAGGACTGCTGGGCATCCGAATTCTACTAGACTAACCAGATTCGGCCAAGAACGGCTTCATTTCAGCGGTCTGTCGGTCCATAGCGCCTTATCGGCGATGGATTGGACGGGGTATAGGCGGCCGGCGAGCAGACTCTCGGCTTTGAGCTGGTTGAGGTCCTGGGCGAAGAGCCACTTGCGCTCGCCCGTGCCCCAGGCTTTTGAGAGCTGGTCTTCGCTGAGGAAGATATTGGGCGCGTCGGGGTAGCAGGAGCCCCACAGCAGCGGCGTACCCTCCCCATGCTGACCGCAGCGGGGGAGGACCATCAGGGCCGGCTTGCCGCGGAAGAAGCCGTGGGTATAAAAGACGACCGAGGAGGCCTCAGAATGCTCGCCGAAGATGATGAAGGAGTCGGCGGACGAGCCTTTCTGGATGATGGTGTCGGCGAATTGTTTGGACCCGAGCATGGGATCGAAGCGGGCGAAGGCGATGTGCGCGGCTACCAGAAACACCGCCAGGGTGAGGGCTACGCTGACGGTGGCGGCAAGATGCCGGCCTTTTAGCCGCAGCAGCCAGCCCACGGCCGGCCCGACGAGCAGGGTGACGGCGGCCAGAACGGCGGGCAGCCGGAGCGCGGCAAACGACGGTCCAGTCAGATCGAAGAAGTGGGACATGGCAATGGTGTAGCCGGCCACGTTGCGGTGCGCCAGCAGGGTGCCGACGTCGGCCACATAGGGCAGGTTGCGCGACTCCCACAGGCCCCAGCAGAGGGTGGCCGCGGCCAGCGCGCCGGCCACGGCAAAGACCGCCTGGGCGCCGGTGAGCCAGGCGGTGGAGAGCAGCGGCCTGGGACTGCCGGGGTCGCCATCCGGAGTTCCGTCCAGCCCGCGTTTTTCTTCAATGCCCGCGACCACGCCGGCGATGAGGATCAGCAGCGGCGGCCACGCCGGGAAGGTGTAGTACTCCAGGTTGGTGGAGATGGAGAAGAACAGCAGAGTGAAGGCCGCGAACAGGCTGAGCAGCCAGGTGGAGCGGACGCGGAACTTGAGCCGGAGGACGTAGCCGGCGACATCTTCGCGGGCGGATTGGTCCAGGTAGAAGTCCACCGTCTTGCCGGCGTCGGGCCGCAGGTGCTGGAGCCAGCGGCGGCGGGTCTTCCATGCGACAGCCAGCAGGGCGGGCAGAAACAGGCTCCAGGGGAAGAGCCAAACCAACTGCGCAAGCCAGTACCAGGCAAAAGGCAGCTTGTTGTAGTCGTGGGGGTAGCGCAGGTTGAGGAAGCGCAGGAGGTGCTCGTTGATGAAGTAGAAGTACCAGAAGCCGTGGACGTTGCCGATGGTGGGGTGGTTGCCCACCGCGTGGCCCTGGTCGGGATTGGCGAGGCCGACGAGGATGTGCCAGGGGGCGGCGATGAGGAGGAAGAGAAGGAAGCCGGAGACGGGCTTCAAGGCGCGCCAGCGGCGCCATTGGCCGGTAAGCAGCAGGTAGGGAATGGCCGCTCCCAAAAAGAAGACGGGCGCGATGAGGCCCTTGGTGAGCAGAGCCAGGGCGACGCAGGCCCACATCCAGTAAAAGCGGGCCGGGCGATCGGACTCGAGGCCGGTGATGAGGCAGTAGAGGGCAACGAGCAGAAAGAAGGCGAGTTCCGCCTCGGGAATGATGAAGCGGGTGAAGAGGAACGGTCCTATGGAGGTGAGCACGCCGAGGCCGGCATAGAGTCCGGCGCGGGGTCCCCAGGCGCGGCGGGCCCAGAGCCACGCCAGCCAGGCCAGGCCGAGCATGGCCAGGGTGTTGGGCAGATGGGTGGCAAAGACGTTCTCGCCGAAGATCTTGTAGGTTCCGGCGATCAGCCAGTAGGGCAGGGGAGGCTTCTCGATATAACGGAGGCCGTTGATCTGGGAGGTGATCAGGTTGCCGGTTTCGGCCATGTGCTGGGCGGCCTGGGCGTGAGAGGCGTCGACGTCGTCCATGAGCGGCGGCGTGAAGAGCGAGGCAAACTGCACGGCGATGAAGATGGCCGCGAAGAGCAGCCAGGTGGCCAGCGCGGAGGGCGCGGATTGCGGGCGATTGAGTGTCCGGGGCCGGATTGTCTTCGCGGAAGATGGCATTGCAACAAGGATAACAGCGGGGCTTGCGCCCTGGCAGTGGTCAGTGGTTAGCCACCCCAGCGACGAAGACCTGTCGCCGGGGACCCCGGCAGTGGTTAGTGGTTAGGGTCGGGTGGAAGTTGAAAAGCCGACCTGCAGGTGTACATATTTGTTGACCTGCAGGACGGCAAACAGCCCGATTCCATTCCAATTCGTGAAAATGACGCCTTGCGGGTGCGCAGAACAATGAAAGAAGGACGCCTGGAAGTCCGCAAACAAGAGCAAAAGAACGCGAAATAGGGTCGTTTTTGCGTGTTTTTGGCCCCTTTTTGCGCGTATTTTGCAGCCAATTTGTACATAATTCATGTACATCATTGCCGATTTGGAGGGTCATCGGATCGGTAGATGCAAGGGCGTTTGCCGGGACCGATCCAGTGTCGGAGCCAGTTCTGCGGTGACAAGCAAGCCTCGACGAGTGCATTGGCGCTGGCTGGCCATCTCTGGGCCCTTGTTCGGCAAGACTCGGCAGACCCAAGTCCAGGATTCCAGACCCTGGGGCGCCCGGATTCTCGTGTTGGGAGATCGAGCCACCAGCCACGACTCGCTTGCCGCGCATCTTGCGATGCCCGAGGGCCAACCATCACTCCTTCTCACACACTTTTTTGACTGAAGGGCCAAACCTGTCCGGATCACCCTCAGCGAGCTGCTTGAATATCGCTGTGGCTTCGGTACAAAAGGAAGTTGCTTTGGAATCATCACCCTCTGACTTGTACAGGGTGCCCAGATTGTTCAGCGTCGTGGCCACGTTCGGGAGGTAGGCCTGCGGGTTGGTCCTCGCCAGATCGCGTCGTATCTGCAGGGCCTCCGCATATGCGTCGTAGGCTTCCTTCAGCCGCTGCGTGTTGCTGTACAGGTTGCCCAGATTGTCCAGTGTCGTGGCGACGTCCGGGAGGTAGGCCTGCGGGTTTGTCCTCGCCAGATCGCGATACGTCTGCAGAGCCTCAGCATATGCGTCGCCGGCTTCCTTCAGCCGCTGCGTGTCGCTGTACAGGACGGCCAGATTGTTCAGCGTCGTGGCCACGTACGGCAGGTAGGCCTGCGGGTTGGTCTTCGCCAGATCGCGATACGTCTGCAGAGCCTCCGCATATGCGTTGCCGGCGTCCTTCAGCCGCTGCGTGTCGCGGTACAGGTTGCCCAGATTGTCCAGCGTCGCGGCCACGTACGGCAGGTAGGCCTGCGGGTTTTTCCTCGCCAGATCGCGATACGTCTGCAGAGCCTCCGCATATGCGTCGTAGGCTTCCTTCAGCCTCCGCGTGACGTGGTACAGAACGGCCAGATTGTCCAGCGTCGCGGCCACGTCCGGCAGGTAGGCCTGCGGATTTGTCTTCGCCAGATCGCGTCGTATCTGAAGGGCCTCCGCATATGCGTCGTAGGCTTCCTTCAGCCGCTGCGTGACGTAGTACAGGGTACCCAGATTGTTCAGCGTCGTGGCCACGTCCGGGAGGTAGGCCTGCGGGTTGGTCTTCGCCAGATCGCGATACGTCTGCAGAGCCTCCGCATATGCGTTGCCGGCGTCCTTCAGCCGCTGCGTGTCGCGGTACAGGTTGCCCAGATTGTCCAGCGTCGCGGCCACGTACGGCAGGTAGGCCTGCGGGTTTTTCCTCGCCAGATCGCGATACGTCTGCAGAGCCTCCGCATATGCGTCGTAGGCTTCGTTCAGCCGTTGCGTCTCGCTGTACAGGTTGGCCAGATTGTTCAGCGTCCTGGCCACGTCCGGGAGGTAGGCCTGCGGGTTTGTCTTCGCCAGATCGCGATACGTCTGCAGAGCCTCAGCATATGCGTTGTAGGCTTCCTTCAGCCGCTGCGTGTTGCTGTACAGGAGGCCCAGATTGTTCAGCGTCCCGGCCACGTGCGGGAGGTAGGCCTGCGGGTTGGTCCTCGCCAGATCGCGTCGTATCTGCAGGGCCTCCGCATATGCGTCGTAGGCTTCCTTCAGCCGCTGCGTGTTGCTGTACAGGTTGCCCAGATTGTCCAGTGTCGTGGCGACGTCCGGGAGGTAGGCCTGCGGGTTTGTCCTCGCCAGATCGCGATACGTCTGCAGAGCCTCAGCATATGCGTCGCCGGCTTCCTTCAGCCGCTGCGTGTCGCTGTACAGGACGGCCAGATTGTTCAGCGTCGTGGCCACGTACGGCAGGTAGGCCTGCGGGTTGGTCTTCGCCAGATCGCGATACGTCTGCAGAGCCTCAGCATATGCGTCGTAGGCTTCCTTCAGACGCTGCGTGACGCTGTACAGAACGGCCAGATTGTTCAGCGTCCCGGCCACGTACGGCAGGTAGGCCTGCGGATTTGTTTTCGCCTGATCGCGTCGTATCTTAAGGACATTCTCGTAGACTGGTTCCGCTTCTCGGAAGCTATTTTCTTGATAAAGCAGATTTGCGTAGGCTTGACCGTACCGGGGATTCTCGGGGCGATAAATATAGGCTTTTTGATAATGAGCAAGCGCCTGCAACGGCTCAAAGCGGAGTTCAAGGAGCTGGGCGAGGTTGAATTAATTCTGCGCCGTGAGGTCTACCTGCTTCTCCTCCTTGGTAAGCAAGTCATTCAAAAGCTGTTCAGCCCGCTGAAGATCGCCTTGATGGAGCGCGTCGGCCGCCTGCTTGCTCAGCTCATCGTCAGCGGGCCGCTCTTTCAACTGTTGGCTGAGTTCGTTGTACTTCCCGATCCATTCCTCTACCTCCTTCCCTTTCTCCTCCAATTGAACATCCTTCAATTCCAGAAGTTCATTCAGGTTCGTGATTGTCTTCGGATTCTGTGCCAGAAACTGTTGCAGACTTTCGGTGAGTTTAGTCAAAACGCGAGGATCGACGTTGCCGCATGAGCTGCGCATTTGTACGGTAACGGAACCGCTACCGCTACTTACGATGTTCGGGCTGCAATTGCCCGTGGATGTTTGGCTATTGACTTTCCCCGCCGCCTGAGCCTGGGCCAACGAACAAACGGGAAGAAGCAGAACAATGAAGACGAGTCTCATTTCTTCTTCTCCTCCGGCTTGGCTGGCGGTGGAGCGGGCGCAGTGCCGGTCTGCACGGTGACAGCCCCGCTGCCAGAGGAATTTACATTTGGGCTCTTGTCGCCGGAGGAGCTCTGCACAACAGGGCCTGATGGGGTTGGCTGCGCGGGCTTCGCAAGTTGATGCCAGGCAAGAAAAAGGCCGCCCAGCAGAGCTACAGCTGAAAAGCTGAGAGCGAGGTAGAACAACTGGCGGTCGCGCGGTCTGTCACTCTTTGAGTTCCATTTCTTAGCCAAAAGGCCAAGAACCGCCGAGATGACGAATGCGCAGAGTGCATAAGGGTTGGCGATGGCTGCGATGGTGCCCGCCATACGACGCCTCCGATTCAAGTACCTTGTGAGGAATTTCCCATGTTAGAGACGATCTTATCGCGGATTCTGCCGGGGTTCAAGAGGCTGGGGAAGGACTCGGGATTTCGGGTGAAATGGGCGGAAAGCGTTCCTCCGGGGATGAATGGATGGGTTAAAACCCATCCCTACCAGCCCGCGATGATTCTGTTGGCTTTATGCGGGGGTTGAAACCCCGGCCTGCCCGCCGCTTCCTTTTCAAAACAAGAAAGGTAAACGCAGGTCCTTCGGCTCCGGTCGCCGCGGCGACCTTCGCTCAGGATGACAGAAATATTGGAGATTCGTGGTATCCCAGGTCTCAAAATCGAATCCTCACCCCAGCGACGAAGACCTGTCGCTACCACCCCATTTCCAGGAAGGTCACCATTTCGCGAATTTCGTGTTACTATTCCCTACACAAGTCCGACGATTCATCCACTGAATCCTCGCAGGTATTCCTCCGCGTTTTGTGTTGAATTGTTTCCCTTGAAATGGAGGTGAACAGGTCTTATGGCCAAACGGCTAGCGATCACGATTGCAGGCGCTGTCTCTCTCGGCAGCTATGAAGGCGGTGTTTTGTACGAACTGATGCAGGCGATCCGCACGTACAACGAAGCCGCGCCCAGCGATGACAAGAAAATCTATGTTGACGTCATCACTGGCGCTTCTGCCGGCGGCATGACGGCAGCGATGGTCGCGCAGTGCCTTATCTATGACGGCGCTTCGCTTGAGGGTGAGTTCACTAACAAGCTCTATGAGGCATGGGTGGAGCGCATTAGCCTGATGGGCCTGGTCAAGTTGCGCTGGAGCGAAAAGAAGTGGCACTCTCTATTCTCCTCTGACCTTATCAACTCTATCGGCCAAGACATGCTTGTCAGTTCCATGAAACGGCAAGGCAGCGGACCACACGCAGCCATCGAGCAGATCAACGGCGTGCCTCAGACGCTCCGAATCGGCCTAGCTCTTACCAATCTCAACGGAATCGACTATATGATTCCAATTTTCGGAAGCGACGAAGGAGGTTTCAACTACACCCGTTCCGTCGATCAGAAACTTTTCGAAGTTGCTGCCGATGGAAAAGCAAACACCGAACAGTGGAAGGAGATGTGCGACGCGGCCGTCGGCTCCGGAGCATTTCCTGCCGCCTTTCGCCCCAAGGCGATCCAATGCAGCGTGGACGAGTACGGAGATCGTCTTCCCGCCAACCAACATTTCTGGGTGCAGGGCAAGACGTACGTCGACTGGCCCGGGCCGTCGCCAGCCGAGTTCGCCTTTTCCGATGGTGGGGTGCTTCAGAACCAGCCTCTTGGAATTGCGAAGAACCTTGTCGACGCTACCGTGGCCGATCGCGAGGCGCGCCTTGGTCCAGCGGCGCATTGCGATAGCAGCGATCGTCTGTATGTCTTCGTCACCCCGCAATCGGTGAAATCCAGCGCACAAGATTTGCGCGCACAGAAGATTACGATCTGGGACGAGCTCAAACAGCTCGTCAATGTGTATATGCGCCAGGCCATGTTTCACGACTGGATCATTGCAGAAGGCGTCAACCAGAAGGTTAAGGTGCTGGACACACGCGCTTCAGAGCTTGCTGACGCGATCGCACAGGGGTTGCTGGATATCGCCTCCCTTGCCAAGGCATCGAGTGATCTCAATGCCATTCTCATGCCAAACCAGGAGCAGGCGCGGTTGACCCGTCTTCGCGAGCAGTACAGCGTCGAATACAACAGAGTCATCGCCGCCGTTGATTCGGAAGCCGCGGACGCATTCGTCAGCGCTCTTGCGACGCTCGAAGCCGCGGCCCATCTTGAGAATCGGGACAAGATGAAGATTGTGGCGGTCGTCGCAGATGCGCAGAAGGAACTCGCGGGTTCTGGACTCGCAGCCTTCGTTGGATTCTTCAAGAAGAGCTTCCGACAGCATGACTATTGGGTAGGCCGCGTGAAAACGCGTGCCTACCTGCAACGTTCCGACGTGAAGCAGATTCTCGAAGTGGCGGCGTGGCCGGAAGAGAAATCGTGGCAGACGATTCTTCCGAATCCCTCCGGAGTGACGCTGCCACTCAGCAACTTCCAAGTCGCGAGAGCAGCCTTCGTTCCTGCGATTATCATGGTTCTCGTTCGCCCAGTGCTGCTTTTCATACTGCTGTTGCTGGCGTGCGCGTTCGGTTGTGGCGTCTGGTATCTGCTAAATCGTTAGCCGCGCGATCTTCTGGCATTACGCGGAGCCCACCCCCTCGGGGGAGAAGCCGCGGACTATCCCATTCGTTGAGGCCAGTTGAAGTAAACAGGCCATTGCTTGAATTAACAGTGCAAGAAAGCGTCACATTTGACTTGGCAAGAACCATGGGTAATTGACAATATGTTAGTTGTGGATATTTCAGAGGATTAGTACTGATATGCGGCATCTCGGAAGGGTCCGGCTGGTGACGAGGGGCTGAACGCGGATTCTGCCGGGGTTGAAGAGGCTGGGGAAAGACTCGGGATTTCGGGTGAAATTGGCGGAAAGCGTCCCTCCGGGGCTAAAGCTCAACGTTCCTTTTGCGACCTTTGCGGCACCCTTCGGCAGACTGAGGGGCCTTTGAAGTCGTGCCCTGATACAGAACCGGCGTTTTTCCACCTTCGGCACCCTTCGGCAGGCTGAGGGGCCTTTGAAGCCGCGTCCCTGATACAGAACCGGCTTTTTTCCGCCTTCGGCACCCTTCGGCAAGCTCAGGGGCCTTTGAAGCCGCGTCCTTTCAAGGCCTGTTGATGGGCGGGCGGATTCTGCCGGGGTTGAAACTCCGGCCTACCAGTCCTGCCGGGCACGCGGGCCGGGGACTGCCGGGGGAATTGTTAAGAAATCCGTAAACCGATGAAGTTCCAAGCGGTCTAATATGAGTGGCGGGGTGAGCTACCGCCCGGCTGAAAGGACTCTGCAATGCAGAAATCTCGTCTGTTCGTTTCCCTGGGATCGCTTGTGGCCGTCATTTGCGGGCTTTCCGGCGCGCGTGCTCTGGCGAGCACGCCGTATGCCATCACGGCAACCAACGTCACCATGCCGTCGAGCGGCTAGGGTTCCAGCCAATTCACGGTCACGGGGATTCCCGGCGCCGGCACAGTGACGATCGGCTGCCTGTACACGGGACCGATCACCGCGGCCAAGATACCCGAATACTGCGGGACCGTGGGAGCGCCGGGGATCCCTGTGCAGGCCGGCGAGACGACATTCTCCGGGACCATTCTCTTCATTCCATATGGCCAGATGCCTCCTCCCGGTCTTGGGAAACTGCGCAGCGCCCCGCTGCCTTCAGGCCATCTGCCGGCGGCCGGGCTGGTGCTGGCCGGTGTGTTGCTGCTTGGATTCGGCTTGCGGCGGAGGGCGCGGGGCTGGCTTGCGCTGGCCGTGCTTGCGGCGGGCACTCTGGCCGGTGTGGGCGGAATCAGCGGATGCATCATCGGCAACGCGATGACGCCGGGAACCTACCAGTACACCATTTCGGCGGGTTTCCAGCCCAGCAACACAAACGTGATTACAACCGCGACCGCGAACATCAACGTCACCGTGCCGTAGGCTCTTTCGGCCTGAATCCAGGCATTTCAGCCTGGCGCGGAGCACCGTGACCTTTCCCAGCAGCATGCGGCGGCGGAGCTGGAGCTGTGGCCGCTGCGCAAGGGGGCGGATTACTTCCGCGAGGGTTTTGGGCGGGAGCTCTTTGCGACGCTCAAGTAGATGGAGCGGGCCGTGCGCGGATCGATGAGCCACTGCAACAGGGGCGGATGGCGGTCCAGGTCGATGCGGGCAATGGAGCCCTTGCGCATACGGATAGCGGCGCCGCCGTTGCCGGAGACCAGGCGGCTGAGGAACTGGAAGACGTTGGGATTGTGGCCGACCACCAGCACGCCCTCGCGGTCGGCGTATTTAGCCAGCAGCTTCTGGAAGGCGGCGTAATCGGCGCCGGGCCCGAGGGCCGGGCTGATCTCCACCTTAGCGTCGTAGCCCAGCTCGGTGCCCACAAATTGCGCGGTTTGCAGGGCGCGCTTCAAGGGGCTGGAGATGATTACATCCACCTGCACGTTGAGGGCGCTGAGGACACGAGCCATCAACATGCACTGGTCCTTTCCCTCTTTGATGAGGGCCCGCTTGGCGTCGAGGGTTGGGTTCCCTCGGGGCATTCCGGCATTGGCGTGGCGCATGAGGTAGAGGTTCATCGGGGGCGATCCGGCGGGGTCTGCCGACTCCTTGAGGTTCGATATTAACACGAATGTAACATTACTGATGGGGATGAATCTGGGTGGAGGGCGGCCTCGGCGCTGAATCGGCGAGGTTTATGGGCCAAAGTTCGCTTACCGGCAGGTTGCTCAGCGTTGCCAAAGCCTGTTTGGCCTCTGAGGGAATGTATCCTCTGCTCAAGGGAACGTGTTTGAGGCGAGGCGAAAGAAATGGCTGCGATCCAGAAGGAACAACACCGCATTGGGCGCATTGGATGGCTGCGTGCCGCGGTATTGGGCGCTAACGACGGCATCCTTTCAACGGCCAGTCTGGTGCTGGGCGTGGCCACTGCGCATGCCACCCACACCAACATATTGGCCGCCGGGGTAGCGGGGCTGGTGGCTGGGGCGATGTCGATGGCCGCTGGGGAATACGTCTCTGTCCACTCCCAGGCCGACACCGAACAGGCCGACCTCAAACTTGAGCGCAAGGAACTCAAAAAAGACAACAAGGGCGAGCACGAGGAACTGGCGGCGATCTACGTCGCTCGCGGGCTTGATGCGGTACTCGCGAAACAGGTCGCCAAACAGTTGATGGCCCATGACGCGCTGGGCACGCATGCCCGCGATGAACTCGGCATCTCCAAGAAAGTCAAACCGCGTCCGATTCAGGCTGCATTGTCGTCGGCCGTGAGCTTCGCGGTGGGAGCGGCCTTGCCGCTGCTGGTGGCTGTGTTTGCTCCGACGGCAATTTTGATTCCTCTTGTTTTTGGCACATCGCTGGCGTTCCTTGCGCTTCTGGGCGGGCTGGCCGCGCGGGCGGGCGGGGCGGGCGTGATGATCGGCGCGTGGCGGGTCACGTTTTGGGGCGCGCTGGCCATGGGGGTCACTGCGGCGGTCGGAGCGCTGTTCGGAACAGTGGCGTAACCGAGGCTGGGCAACCGGCCCGTGTCCTCTTCAGCCACAGTCACTTCATACGGCAACGCCGAGTCCGACTCAGTCGGCGGCGTTGGCTTTTCTTGCGGCAGCCTTTGCTGGCGGCCTGGCGGCGGTGGGTTTGGGGATGGCGTCCAGGTCCACTTTGCCTTCGGCCAGTTGCATGAGGAACTCCTGACTGGAGAAGGGTTTTGCGTCCTTGAGCAGCTTGCCGGCGCGGATGTAGGAGCCGTCGGGCTGCTGGAGGCGGGCCTTGACGGTGTCGGCGAGATAAGCGGGGAGGATTTCGTCGTGGATGCGGGCCAGGGCTTCGGGCGAGCGGACCGGGAAGGCGACCTCGCAGCGCTCGAAGAGGTTGCGCGGCATCCAGTCGGCTGAGCCGAGGTAGGTTTCGTCGTTGCCGCCGTTGGCGAAGTGGAAGATGCGGGAGTGCTCCAGGAACCG
>OBLT010001660.1_pt1 | contig 14156 bp, 9 predicted proteins | sample 1518721 | NCBI WGS metagenome assembly OBLT01 (sample SAMEA3539307, study PRJEB22396) | soil metagenome | biome: tundra; feature: field; material: soil | place: USA | collected 2010-05 | depth 0.15 m | reverse complement strand
CCCCCCGGTCGGCCGGCTGCACCTCCAGCCTCCAGTGGTGGTAGCAAGGCCTTGCAGAGTGACGGCGAGCATTTCCACAGGAGCCCAATATTTTTTTACAATTTTTCTCTTGTAAGCGGTTACAAAATGATATAGACTAAGCTTCGAATCGCCCCTTCAGGGGCCCCGTTAAAGGAGGTTACATGTTTAAGCGCAGTCTGTTCGTGCCCTTGTTCGTCATGGCTAGCGCTGCCGCGTTCGCCCAAACCGCAACCGTTTTAGGCACCGTGACTGATCCGACCGGCTCCGTAGTGCCGGGCGCAACCATCACCATCACAAATACTGGTACGAACGCCAAACGCGTTCTCCAAACCAACTCTGCCGGGAGCTATATCGCGCCCGAACTGCAGATCGGACCTTACTCCGTGAGGGCCGAGGCAGCCGGTTTCAAAGCCTACGCGCGCACCGGCATCACGCTCGACTCGAACGACACCGTGCGCGTCGACGCAGTCTTGGAGGTCGGCCAAGTCTCCGAAAGCGTAACGGTAGCCGCCGACGTCATAAAAGTCGAGTCCGACACGGCCGAGGTCAGCGACCTGATCTCCGGCGCGCAGATCGCCGATTTGGCCATTAACGGCCGGCACATGGCGGCCCTCGCTATTCTCACCCCGGGCGCGTCCTCCGACCTGCCCGATCTGAACCTGCCCGTATCGGTGGCCGGCAGCACCAACATCAGCTTCAATGGCCAGCGCCCGGAGCACAACGTCTGGATGATCGACGGGGGCGAGAATTACGACCGTGGCTGCGGAGGTTGCGTCACCATGATGCCCTCGGTGGACGCCATTCAGGAATTCAAGACCCTGACCAGCAACGCACCGGGCGATTTCGGGATCGGCTCGGGCGGCAATATTAACATGGCCCTCAAGTCCGGCACCCACGATTACCATGGCTCCGTCTACGAGCATTTCCGCAATAACGACATGGACGCCAATGCCTATTTCGCCAACCTGTCCGGATCGCCCAAGCCCGAGCTGCGGTACAACGTCTACGGGTGGAACGTGGGCGGGCCGGTGTGGATTCCAAAGGTGTACAACACGGACCGCAAGAAGACGTTTTTCTTCTGGAACCAGGAATGGCGCAAATTCGTGGTGGGTACGGAAAGCTATAACCCTGCCATCCCGCAGGCGCAGCGCAGCGGCGATTTCAGCGCGCTCAGCACGCCCATCACGGTGCCCGTTACCAACGACCCGGCCCAGAACGCCAAATTTGCCGCTGCCGGTCTGACTCCCGGCCAGCCCTTTCCCGGCAACAAGATTCCCGCATCGCTGATCGATCCGAACGCCGCGCTCTTTTTGTCGTCCGGCGCCCTACCTTTGCCGAACGCTCCAGGCAACTTTTATTCCGCGGCGCCAGGTGCCCCCACAACCGTTCCGGAAGTCATTCTGCGCTTCGACCATTACTTCACGGACAAGCTGTCCCTGTTTGGCCACTACGTTCACGACAACACGGACCAAGGGTTTGCCAGCTCCCTGTGGAGCAGCAATACCTATCCAACCATCGGAACCAACTTCAAGAATCCCTCCTGGAGCGGCGTCGCCCACCTCACCTACACCATCAGTCCGACCCTGCTCAACGAAGCCGCCTTCAATTTCAATGGCAACTGGATCGATCTCACTCCCCTCGGCATCTACCAGAAACCCTCCGGTTATAACGCCGGGCAGTTGTTCAATAACAACAACGACAACCGCCTGCCCACCGTAAGCATCGGTGGATCATACGGCGTCAATTACGATCCCGCCTCATGGCCGTGGCGAAACGCCGCCTTCGACAAGCAGGTTCGCGACGATATCTCCTGGACCAAGGGCAAACACAACTTGAAATTCGGCGGCCAGTTTATGCGCTACGCGAAGAACCAGGACATCTTCGGCGACACCCAGGGCGACTACTATTTCAGCGGCACCTATACTGGAAGCCCGATAGCCGATTTCCTTCTCGGTTACGCCAAGAGCTACAGCCAACTCGACCTGGAGGACCGCACGCACACGCGCACGTCTACAGGTTCCTTTTATATCAACGACAACTGGCGCGTCACCAACCGCTTGACCGTAATCCTCGGCGCCCGCTGGGAAATCGTTCCGCACGCCTACGACGTGCAGAATCGCTTGTCGAATTTTTACCCCAACCTCTACAACTCGGCCAACGCGGCGCAATTCAACTCGGATGGCAGCCTCAACACGTCCGGCCCGGGGTTCTCCACGGTCGCGGGCGTGCCGCTGGGGAACATCCCCTTCTACTTGAACGGCATGGTCGTTGCGGGCCAGGGCGGTACCCCGCGCGGGATGGTGCAGAACCAATTGGGCGCCGTGGGGCCGCGCATCGGGTTTGCCTATGACCTGACAGGCCAAGGCAAGACCGTCATTCGCGGCGGCTACGGTATGTTCTACGAGCGCATCCAGGGCAACGACGTTTACAACATGGGACCCAACCCGCCGTTCGGTTTCAACCCGAGTCTGAACAACGTTTTCTTTTCCACTCCGAACATCAGCTCCCTCAACGGGCAAGCGGCCACCGTGCCCATTTATCCGGCCGGAATTACTGCGCTTGCGTACACCGACTACAAGTTGCCTGTTTCGGCCCAGTGGAACTTCGGTATCCAGCACCAACTTACACAGGGGGCGGTGCTTGGCGTACAGTACGTAGGCAACGCCGATTACCATCAGCGCGACGAACGCGAAATTAACGCGGTGCCGCTCTCCGACCCGAATCGTCTGGGCATCGCCGGACTCGTCGGCAATTACAACGCGAACCTGGACCGTCCTTACCTGGGCTACGCCAATATCGTTCTGGGAGAGAACGCCGGCAACACCCACTATGAATCGTTACAGGTCAACTTCCGCGTGGAAAACCAGCACGGACTGACATTCCAGGCGGCTTACACGTGGGCCCACAACCTGGGGATCGCGCCGGGCGGCGGTGGCGACTTCAATACTCTCTCGAACCCCTTCAACCGGTACTACGACTACGGGCCGACTGGTCTGGACCGCCGGCAAGTCCTGGTGCTGAATTACATCTATGACTTGCCTATTCTCAGGAATAACAAGGGCTTGGCGGGCACCCTCCTGGGCGGGTGGGAGTTTGCCGGTATCACGCTCATCCAGAGCGGTCTGCCATTGAATCCATCGTTGAGCTACGACAATCTGGGGCTGGGCGGCAACGCCTACGACAGGCCCAACACAGCCGGCGCACTCAGTTACCCCCAAACCCGTACAGAGTGGTTCAATCCGGCCGCCTTCTCCGCACCGGCGCAACTGGCGTTCGGCAATGCTCAGGAAGGAGCCATCCGAGGTCCCGGCCGGATCAACTTCAACCTCAATCTGTACAAAGACTTCCGCCTGTGGAATGAGTCGTCGAAGCTCCGGTTTGGAGCGGAGTTCTTCAATGCCCTTAACCACACGCAGTTTGGCGGCGTGAGCACTACGTTCGGTGCGTCCAACTTCGGTCAGGTCACCAGCACGTATGACCCACGGACGATTGAACTTTCGCTAAAACTGAGCTTCTGACAGTCCAACAACCTGTGAGGGGTCGCGCGCGCGGCCCCTCACTACGTTACCGAGCCGCGACCGTCAGGGAGCGGTTTCTTCCACAAGCTGCTAGGATTAAGTAGTAATGCACCTCGGTTTGTGCTTCCCACCCCCTTCCGGGGCGCTCTCCGGATGAGCGGTTTAGCAAGGCGGCAAGCCAGATGAACCTCGACGAAGTCGCGAAGCGCGCGGGGGTTTCCACCGCGACCGTCTCGCGTGTCCTGAATCATGCCAGTGTAGTCCGGAATGCCACCCGTCTCCGCGTGATGCGGGCCGTTTCGGAGCTCAACTATCACCCCAACCTGCACGCGCGATCGCTCGCCAAAGGAGCTAGCCGCACGCTCGGCATGATCGCTTCGAATCTGCAGAATCCTTTCTTTTTCGATATTTTTCGCGCGCTCGAAGCGGACGCCTACACCCATGGATATGACGTCGTGGCCGCCAACACGGACTATAATTCCGAGCACCTGGTCCGGTGCGTCCGATTGATGATCGGCCGCCGGGTAGCCGGCCTGGCGGTGATCGTATCGGAGATGGACCCGGACCTGATCTCCGAATTGGCGGCGAGCAAGCTCCGCGTGGTGTTTTACGACGTGGGAACTGCCGGCCGCACCATGTCCAATATCCGCGTCAACTATCGGCGCGGCATTGAGCGTGTAGTCGAGTATCTGCACAACCTCAATCACCGCCGCCTGGCCTTTGTGGGTCACCACGTCGCGCTGGGCCCCATCGGCGAACGCGAGAAAGCTTTCGTGGAAACCGTCTCCAGGTATGCGCCCGGCACGGAATGGCGCACCGTCGCCACTCAGGACGCGCTGGAGGGCGGCCAGCAAGCCGCCCGCGACATCCTGTCCTCCGGATTCCAGCCCACCGCCATCATCTGCGTCAACGACATCATGGCCGTCGGCGTCCTGCGGGAGGTACGCGAACAGGGCTTGCGCGTCCCTGAGGATATCTCCGTAACCGGGTTCGACAATATTAAGCTGTCTGAGTTCAGTTATCCACCGCTCACCACGGTGCACATTCCACGGGACCGGATTGGCCACCTGGCATTTAGCATGCTCGTGCCGGAATCGGCGAGCGGCAAACTGCCCGGGCGCGAGATCGTCATCGACCCCGAACTCGTGTTGCGGGACTCCACCGGTCCGGCCCCGCGCGCGGAGTCATCCTCGTGATGCCGCGTGGCGCACGCACTCATGCGTGCCGCATCCCGACTCATCGGGAGGCACTATGCTTTCTCCTGGCCGCATGTTTTGCGCGAAACGCAAACGCCGCCCAGGGCTGCCAGACACGGCCAACCCGTAACCGGTCCGACATTCCAGCCCTGGCAAATGCAGGCCTTGAGTTTTCGCGGCAGCAGCATTACAAGGAAGCGGCCGACTGCTATCGTAAGGCGCTCTCCATCGAACCGAACATCCGGGAAATCCAGTTGAATTTAGGACTGGCCGAGTTCAAGCTGGGAGATTTTCAGGCGGCCCTCGCACCGCTCGCTGCGGTCCTCGCGATCGATCCCCAGAGTCTTCAGGCACGCACGCTGCTGGGGATGAGTTACTACGGCGCTGGCATGTACGCCAAGGCCCTTCCGGAGTTGGATCGCGCCCTGGCCGCCGATCCCAAAAACACGCAACTGCACCATGTCATAGCTCAGAGCTGTCTGTGGTCCGGCCAGCACCAAAGAGCGCTGAAGGAATTCGAGTGGCTGCTCCGCGAACAGCCCGATTCGGCGGCGACCCACATGTTGATGGGTGAGGCGCTGGACGGCTTGGGCCGGGATCCCGATGCCATCGTCGAGTTCCAGGCCGCCGCCGCGGCTTCTTCCGCGGAACCGGACGTGCACTTCGGCCTGGGCTATCTCTTCTGGAAACAACGGCGGTATGACGAGGCGGAGCGCGAGTTCCGCCGCGAGTTGGTCAACGATCCGTCACATGCGCAAGCCAACGCTTACCTCGGCGACGTGCTATTGCATCGCGACGATGCGGAAGCCGCGCGGCCGCTGCTGGAGAAAGCCCGCCGTCTGGATCCGAAAATTCGCATCGTGCACCTCGATCTGGGAATCTTACATGCCGGCCGTAAAGAGTATGATCCCGCCGCCCGGGAACTCCGCGAGGCCGTGCGGCTCGATCCCTCCAGAGCCGACGCACACTACCGCTTGGCGCAGGTCTATCAGAGCCTGGGCCGCGCGACGGAGGCCAAAGCCGAACGCGCCGCCGTAACGCGCCTGCACGAGAAGCATAACGAGGATCTGCTCCAACAAATTTCGGGTAAGCCGCCCCGCTTGGAAGTCCCATAATGTCGAAGTGGGCGGACGCCCCCGTCCGCGCGCGACCCCCAGGTCGCGCTCCTGCAGCCACTGTCAACTCTTAGCCGGGTCAGCCCGTTAGCGCACAATGGAACCATACCCGCTCTTATGCCCAATACCAAAATAGTCGCCACGCTGGGACCCGCCAGCGATTCCCCGCCCGCGATCCGGCAACTGCTCCTGGCCGGCGTGGATGTCTTCCGCCTCAACGCATCGCATAGCACGCAGGCCGAGCATGCCGCGCGCATTGCCGCCATCCGCCAGGTCGCCGCGGAATTGGGCCGCCCCGCCAGCATTCTCCTCGACCTGCAAGGGCCCAAGATCCGCCTCGGCAGATTTGCGGGCGGCGGCTGCACGCTCGAAACAGGCGGCATCTTCACCATCGCCACCGAGCCGCTCTTGGGCGATTGCCGGCGCGCCTCCACCACTTACCTCAATTTCGCCGCCGACGTAAAACCCGGCGACCGGGTGCTGCTGGCCGATGGCGCCATCGAACTGCGCGTGGTCGCCGTCAGCGGCCCATCGGTGCGCACGGAAGTGATCTCCGGCGGGCCGATTAGCGATCACAAGGGCATCAATCTGCCGGGCGTGGCCGTAAGCCTGCCGTCGCTCACGGAAAAAGATCTCGACGATCTGCGCTTCGGCGTGGCGCAGGGCATCGATATGGTGGCGCTCTCCTTCGTGCGCACCGCCGCCGATGTGCACGGCTTGCGCGAGGCGCTGCGCGGCATCGAATCCGGCCCGCTGCCCATAGTCGCCAAGATCGAGAAGCCGCAGGCTTGGGAAAACATCGATGCCATCCTGCAGGAGGCCGACGGCGTGATGGTCGCGCGTGGCGATTTGGGCGTCGAGGTGGCGCTCGAAACCGTGCCCCGCATTCAGAAGTCCACCATCCTTCGCGCGCGCCACCACGGCAAGTTCGTCATCACGGCCACCCAAATGCTCGAATCCATGATCGAGAACCCCACCCCCACGCGCGCCGAGGTCAGCGATGTGGCCAACGCCATCTACGACGGCACCGATGCCGTTATGCTTTCGGCCGAGACATCCGTGGGAAAATACCCGGTTGAAGCCGTGAAGTTCATGGCGCGCATTGCCACTGAGACGGAGAATTCCATTCGCTCGGAGGGCTTCCGGAAATTGCCAGCCAGCCCCCATTTCACCTACGCGGAGATCCTCGCCGACGCCGCCTATCAAGCGGCGCGCGGCGCACACGTCGCGGCCATTGTGGTGTTCACGGCCACCGGATCGAGCGCGCGGCTGGTCTCGCGCTACCGGCCGCCGGTCTGCATCTACGCCATGACGCCGCGCGAAAACGTGGGCCGCCAGTTAATGGTGAATTACGCGGTGATGCCGGTCCTGGCGCCGGACGTGGCGTCCACCGACGAGATGCTGGCGCAGATGGACCGCGTCCTGACCGAGCGCGGCTACCTGAAAGCCGGCGACTCAGTGGTCTTCCTGGCGGGTCAGCCGGTGGGCCGTCCGGGAACTACTAACCTGATGAAGCTGCACCGCATCGGCGATGCGTAGGACAGGCCTCCGGGCCTGTCCTCTGGAGATTGACCATTAACAGTGAGCCGGGCTTGTGGGCCATGTTGGCATTCAGCCTGTGACTGGACAGGCGTGTCCTGCTAGCTTGCGCTGGGTTAGCAGGTCAACCTGTGCCTGGGCAGACGAGCCGTCCCTCCGTGAAATCGGCATTCCGGCGGAGTGCCTAGTGCTGGCACTTCCACGGGTAGGCAAAATAGGCGACCAGGTGGAAGGTGGATCCCCAGACGCAAGCGCGTTTCTCGTTCCTTATCCGCGAATGCAAGGAGTACACCGGTTTGAAGGTTCGGCACACGAAGAGCACCTGGCCGGGACAGGGAAGGCGGAGATGGACCGGGTGACCGGAACAGTCCCGCAGGTATACGGCATCTGCAATGATGTGTCCTGTCAGGTTTGTGTTCCCAAAAGACGCTTGAAGTTACCCAAGATTCTGGCTTGAACATCCTCGGATGCCTGCCCCCAAAGCTCCCCGAGAGACGTAACAGTGGTTCTGATGGTAATCGGGGTTGCCGGTCCGTCACCGTCATGAACAAACGGGCCATCCGTTTCGGTCAGCACCCTCTCCTTCGGCATGCGAAGGACAAGCGCCCGACTCTTCGCCGAACGTAGCATCGCGAACATACAGTTCGTTCACGAACGGTACGACCGTAATCCTCTATAGTCGGTTATTGACTGTTGTTGATTATCGTAAGCCGAACGGCGAGTACACGAACATGAGCGAAGTAGTGCGGGATGCGATTCGGCGCATGCAGGAGGACGAGGCCACTAAGAGTGCCCGGACATGGCTAACCGACTTCGAAGCCGGCCTAACGAAAGGCGGCCGTCAAGGCATCCGGCGCGGGGTGCGGCAAGGGATCAAAGATATCGAAGAAGGCCGTTATCAAGAGTACAATGCCGATGGCCTGAGGAACCTGGCGAAAGATCTGGTTGCCGCATCCGCCAAAAAACTTGCTGGCCGTTCGACGGCCAAATGAGATTCAGTTACAAGCTTGCCCGCTCGGCCAGGCGGAATCTGCAAGAGATTGCCGACTACTGGATGGCTCGGGCTGGCGAGGGCGTGGCGCTGCGGATTGTCAGCGGAATTCTGGAAACCATCATCACGCTCATCGCAGCCGAGGGCAGGCACACCGGCCGAGCAATTCGGTGATGCTGTAAAGAAGTTCGCTGCCGGGAAGTACATCATCTACTATCGTCTCCGTCCGCCCTCGGCAATCGAGGTCCTGCACGTGTTCCACGGAGCGCGAGATCGACAGAAAGCGTGGCTGGGCGAAACCAAGCCGCGATAAATTCCCTCAACGCCGTGCATATGTTGTGCCCACGCCTGATGTAGCCGGCCGCCCCGCTTCAGGAACTTTCACCCCCCGGCGCCTGTCTAAGCATTCCGATGCTTGAAGTGCGCGCGCTCACCAAGCGATATTCCGGCAGCCCGGCGGTGGACCAGGTCTCGTTCACGGCGCTGCCCGGCGAGGTTACCGGCTACCTGGGACCTAACGGCTCCGGCAAATCCACAACCGTGAAAATGATCACGGGGCTGCTCGATCCTACCGCGGGCGAAATCCTTTATCGCGGGCGGCCCATCCGCGACAACCTGGTCGAATTCAAGCGCATTCTCGGATACGTGCCCGAGGAGCCGTACCTCTACCCCCACCTGACCGGCGCCGAGTACCTGGAACTGGCAGGCGAGTTGCGCGACCTGCCCGCTGCCACGCTTCCCGGCAAAATCGGCGCGCTGCTGGAGTTGTTGTCGCTGGCCGGCGACCGCCACGCCCCCATCTCCTCCTACTCCAAAGGCATGCGCCAGAAGATTCTGATCTGCGCAGCCATTCTCCACGATCCCGAGCTGATCATCCTCGACGAGCCTTTCTCCGGGCTGGACGTGCACGCTGGCCTGGTGCTGCGCAGCCTGATCCGGTCGCTGGCCGCCGCCGGCAAGACCGTGCTCTTCAGCTCGCATGTGCTCGAAGTCGTGGAGAAGGTCTGCCACCGCGTGGTGATCCTGCACAAAGGCCGCGTGGTGGCCAACGATTCCATCGACAGGCTGCGCGACTTGATGGCCCTGCCCACGCTGGAGGAGATCTTCGCGCAGCTCGTCACCCAGAGCGATCCCGACGCCACCGCGCGCCAGATCGCCGAGGTGGTCCGCCAATGACCGCTCCGCCGGGCCGCGAACGGCGCCAGTTCCGCGCGTTGGTGCGCCTGTTCGCCTACCGCTTCTTCGACACGGACATTCTTTCCGTGCGCGGCGATCTGTCGTCGCTGCTCTCGCAGTTCGCGGCGCTGCTGGCGGCCCTCAGCCTGGTGCTGGCGCTCGCCACCGCGCCGAAGTACGCCGGTCTCTATCAGCACTTGACGGCGGAACAGCTTCACGCCGCCGCGGGGGGCGATCAGGAGTTCCTCATCTCCACCTCCATGGCGATCGTCGGGGTGTTTACGCTGCTCCTTTGGGATGCGCTGTTTCCGGACCGGCGCGATTGTATGATCCTGTGCGCCATGCCCGTACGCATTTCGGCCGTGTTCGCCGCCAAGCTCGCCGCACTGGGGGCGGCGCTCGGCTTGGCCGTTGTGGCCGTGAATTCCTTTACCGGCCTGGTCTGCCCGTTTCTGATCGTCCCCGGCGCCTCGGGCGCGCTGGACGCGGCGCGAGACTTTGGGGCCTTCTGGCTCGTGATTCTGCTGGCGTCGGTGTTTGTCTTCCTGCTGCTGCTGGGCGTGCAGGGAGTCGCGCTACACTCGTTGCCACACGCGCTATACATGCGGTGGTCCAGCCTCATCCAGACCGCCGCGTTCTTTGCGGTGCTCACGTTGTACTTCCTCACTCCCCCGCTGGCCGATCCGCACGCGCTGACCGCGCCCGAAAACCGGCTGTGGTATGCGCTGGTGCCGTCCTCTTGGTTCTTCGGCCTTTTTCAGGTGCTGACCGGGTCTACAAATGCCGCGCTGCACACGCTGGCGCGGCGAGCCTTGGCGGGCGTGGCTTTGGCGGCGCTGGTGGCGGCGGGGACTTACGCGCTGGCCTACGCGCGGCAGATGCGCCGCACGGTGGAGCAGTCCAGCATCGCCCCCGGCGTCGGTCCTTTATGGCGCGCCGTCACGCCGTGGGCCGCCATCGCCAGGGTGCTCGCCCGCCGCGCGCCGGAGCGGGCCATCCTGGTCTTCATCGGACGCACGCTCGCGCGCAGCCGGCAGCACCGCCTGCTGCTGGCAGTCTATTCCGGCATGGGACTGGCGTATGTGTTCAGCCAGGTTGCCTACGTGCTGTATCGTTCCAAGGCGACCGACTTCGGCGCGCTCGAAGGCCGCGCGCAGACGTCGCTGGGCATCCCACTTATCCTGCTCTTCTTCCTGATCGTCGGCCTGCGCGTCTCATTCTCTATCCCAATTGAGGTGCGGGCCAACTGGCTTTTCCGTTTGACCGACCCATTCAGCCGTGGCGCGTACCTGGATGCCACGCGCAAGACGCTTCTGCTGTTGGCGCTCGCGCCGGTAGTGGCGATCGCGGCGCCGATTTACATGGCCGTGTGGCCGTGGCCGAGAGCCTTGGGCCACGCGGCATTCCTCGCGGCGTTTGGTCTGCTGGTTATCGAGCTGGCCCTCACCGGGTTCGCCAAGGTGCCTTTCACTTGCTCGTATCTACCGGGCAAGGCAAATCTCAAGATCATGTTCGGTGTGTACTGGGGGCTGCTCATCATCGTGTCGGAATTGGTCACCGACGTCGAACAAGCCGGGCTGCGCAATCCGCCGAACTACGCCAGGCTGATGGGGGTCACACTGCTGGCCTGGCTCGTCGCGGCGCGCCGTGGACGCGGGGCGCGCGCCCGTATCCCCGCACTCAGCTTCGAAGAGCAACCGGAACCGGCCGTGGTGGGCCTGGGGCTGGCGGGTCGGAATTAGCAGCCGGTGGCAACCGCTCCCTTACGGTCGCGGCTCTGTAACACAGTCGCGTCTGTAACGCACGGAATCTACCGGGCCGCGCACGTCAGTAAGCGGTATTTGGGACCTCTGCGACAGGCTGCGAAGCTAACCACCACCCGCCGCCAGCGTCCAACCGTCCATGATCACCCTCTGGCAGGACTTTCGCTACGCCGCGCGCGTGCTGCGGCGGGCTCCCGCATTCACCGCCGTCGCCGCCATCGTGCTGGCCATCGGCATCGGCGCGAACAGCGCCATTTTCAGCCTGTTCGATGCCGTGGTGCTGCGGCCGCTGCCTTTCCAACATCCCGAGGATCTGGCAAAGCTGTGGGAGAATCCGCCCGGCTATGCATACAATAGCGTCGCGCCGCTTAACTTTCTGGACTGGAGTGAGCAGAACACGGTGTTCGCATCCATGGCGGCGGTCTCCGGCGGATCGCGCACGCTGCACACCGCGGAGGGCGGGGCGGAGCGTATCCCCGGCCAGTCCGTCTCGCTCTCCTTCTTCGACTTGCTCGGCATCCGGCCGGTAGCCGGGCGCACCTTTGGCGCGGAGGATGGTCGCGAAGACGCCAAAGTCGTGGTGCTGAGCGAGCGCCTGTGGCGCGACCGGTTCGGCGCCGACCCGAAGCTTGTGGGCAGCACCATCCCGCTCGATGGCGAGCCGTTCACGGTCATCGGCATCGTGCCGGCGCGCTTCCAGATCTTCTATAAATCCGACCTGTGGACGCCCTTCATCCCGCGCCGCAGCCCGGAACAGCGCCGCATGCATTACCTGCAAGTTCTGGGGCGCTTGAAGCCGGGCGTGACATTCGAACAAGCTCGCGCGGGCATGGCGCCGATTGCGGAAAACATCGCGCGCATCGCGCCGGATACCAACAAGGGTTGGGGCATCACGGTCGAACCGCTGCCGCAGGCGCTGGTGGGGCGGGATCTGCGGATCACATCCCTGATGCTGGCGGCGGTGGCGGGCTTTGTGCTGCTGATGGCCTGCGCCAACATCGCGAACCTGCTGCTGGCGCGCGGCGTGGGGCGCACGCGCGAGATCGCGGTCCGCGCGTCGTTGGGCGGAAGTCCCGCGCGCATCCTGCGGCAACTGCTGACGGAGAGCGTGCTGCTGTCGGCGATCGGGGGCGCGGCCGGCATTCTGCTGGCGCTGGTGATCTTGCGCGCGGCGCCGGCGTGGCTGCCGGAGGACACGCTGCCTGTGTCTATGACTCTAGACTTCGACGCGCGGATCGCCGGATTTACACTGCTCGCCACGCTGCTGACCGGTCTGCTGTTCGGCATCGCGCCGGCGTGGCAAGCGAGCCGCATCTCGCTGACTGACGCATTGCGCGCCGCGGGCCGCGGCTTCACCGGTGCGGGCGGAGCATTCCGATCCGCCCTGGCCATCGCCGAGATCGCGGTCGCCGTCGTGCTCGTCACCGGCGCGGGTTTGCTGCTGCGTACCGTGGTCGCGCTGGACCGCGTGGATCCGGGCTACCACGCGGATCGCGTCCTGACGATGTACGTCACGCTCCCGCTGGCGCGGTACAAAACGCCCCAACGCGCGCTCACATTCTACCAGGCCGCCGAGCGTGAAATGGCCAGCCTGCCGGGCGTGCGCTCCGTGGGGCTGGGGTTCAGCCTGCCGATGGATGGCTGGGAAATCGGCCAGGGATTCACCGTGGTGGGCGCGCCTCCGGTAGGCGAGGCCGAGGAACCCGCGGCGCACTATCAGATGGTCAATGCGAAGTATTTCGAGACGCTGGGGATCCGGCTGGTACACGGCCGCGCCTTCACGGAACACGACGATGCCACGGCCACGCCGGTGTGCATCGTCAACGAAGAACTGGTGCGGCGGTATCTGAAGGGCATGCAGCCGGGCATGCAACAAATTGGGGCGCACATAAGAGTACAGGCCATGGATATGGGCGGACCGAAGCCCATGGTGCGCGAGGTGGTGGGCGTAGTTCATCAGGTCAAAATCTCGGGGCCCGCCGAGAAGAATGAGCTGGAGATCTACGTGCCGATTACACAGAATCCTTGGTTCGCCGCATCGATCGCGGTGCGTACCGCGGGAGATCCGCTGGCGATGGCGCCCGCGGTGAAGGCCGCCATCGCGCGCGTGGACAAAGAACAGGCGGTGACGCGCGTGCGCACCATGGAGGAAGTGGCCGCCCAATCCATGGCCCAGCCCCGCTTCCGCGCGCAGCTTGTGGGAACATTCGGCGCGCTGGCGCTGGTGCTGGCGGCCGTCGGTATTTTCGGCGTGCTGGCGTTTTCGGTAAGCCAGCGCACGCGGGAATTCGGCATTCGCATGGCGCTGGGCGCGCGTTCCGCCGATGTGCTCCGGATGGTGGCGGGCAGCGGCCTGCGGATTGCGCTCACCGGCATCGCCATTGGATTGGCCGGTGCGGCAGCGCTCACCCACTTGCTGGCGGCGCTGCTGTATGGCGTGAAGCCCGCCGATCCGGTGACGTTCCTGGCCGCGCCGCTGGTGCTCGCGGTGGTGGCTTTAGCGGCTTGCGCGGCGCCTGCCTGGCGCGCGAGCCGTGTAGACCCGGCAGTGGCGCTGCGCCAGGAGTAGGTAACGGATCCTTGAAATTGCTGCTTCACCCGAAAGACCATATTGCTCAAGCGTCGTTACGTGGACCTTGCCGCTGGTGGCGCCCACGGGTAGGCGGTGGTCAGCAAGGAATTCGAAAACCACGTCGAAGACAGTCGTCGTGCCGTTAAAAGCCCCGAAGCAAGAAAAGCCCGCCGCGGGGGCGGGGCGGGCGGAGGAGTGAGGATGGGTGGATTAGCTCTTGGCGGTGTCCTGGTCGTGGGCGACCAGCGTTCGGTAGGCCTCCATG
>OBLT010001657.1_pt1 | contig 14166 bp, 15 predicted proteins | sample 1518721 | NCBI WGS metagenome assembly OBLT01 (sample SAMEA3539307, study PRJEB22396) | soil metagenome | biome: tundra; feature: field; material: soil | place: USA | collected 2010-05 | depth 0.15 m | reverse complement strand
AGGCCTTCTTAAGCGTGCCAAACGCCCGAATCAGCTCCGGAGGCATGACGTCGCGTCCAATATCGAAATGCAGCAGCGAGCGCTGCGTCTGTGCTCCCCAGTAAACATGAGCCGGGACTTCGATCTTCCCCATGCTATCGGATTCGGTGCGGGTCTTTGCTTGGTTCAGGGTAGCGGTAGGTTCGGTAAGAGCAGACATGACGAAATCTCCTGTGCGCGGGAGTCGGAGTGGCGGGATTGAAGCAACTACCACTGCGCTCGGGCTGGAACAATGAACTGAGTATTATACGGCGTGGATTTCGGGCGAGCACGCCGCACTTCTGATCGTCGGGGAATTTGGTTTTGTGGAAGGGCACGGCTTTAGCCGTGCCGATGAGCCAACAAGAGATGAGGGCTTTAGCCCTGAGGGCCACCCGCCTCGGCTGCGCCATCCTCCGACCAACTATCAATGGGCGTACGAAATGCAGGTCGAGGACTTGGATGGAAACATCCTGCGCCTCGGCTCCGATTCGAAAAGTGACCAGCCCATCGGCGAGTGGCTTGATATGGATGGCGATTGCTGGACGCAATCGTCGGACCGCGAATGGAAGAGGGCGGCGAAGTAGGCGAGTGGGCCACTTCAAGGGAAGTATGGGCGGATGCCCCACTCATCGCGTACTCTTGCCTAGTCCCAAGACATACTTTACATTTTGCCCCGAGACATCCTTTACAGTTGTGTGGTTGGAACCGAGTTAGGAATCCAGCGCTCGACGATCTGGAAGTAGCGGAGGATAAGTTGTCGCGCACCATCGAAAGAGAAGTCCGTCCCGCCTCCATGGCGGCTGCGAATTCGCTTACTGGATAATCGCGGTGGAAGCCACTTCTCGAAAAGCGCGAGAAGCGGCGTACCCACAGTAAGGTTGGGTCTAACGATTAAGAGCAAACCTGAGTTATTTCTCTCGCGTTAATGGGGCCTCCCGCCAGAAAAACGAAGGCAAGAAGATATGGGCCGGAGACCATTCCCTTCAGGGAGTTGAAAAAAAAGATGAACGAACCGATACGGGGGAAAGTCTTTACAATCAGATCTTTGGTTTGACAGGAGAGACCGGTGCGCTGGATTTTGATTGCATTTATGGTACTAGCCTCGCTTGCCCATGGGCAGTCGTTCGAAACCACTGTTGCCCCACTGGCGAGCGAGACGCTCGCCGGCCCCTGTGACTATGACCTTACTTTGCCTGCTGGGCGGCGTGCAGTTCGAGCCGTTTGGGTGACCTTCGACCGGGGGGAGGACATTATGAAGTTCTATTCCGATCCCGATGTCGTCGCCTTTGCGCGGCGAAATGATCTCGCACTAATGATGCCGCACCAGTGCCCCGCAAAGAATGCTCCTGGCGGACCGAAAGAGATGGACATGGACCCGTCGCATGGTGTTGGGCGCGCCCTCTTTACATCTCTGGACCAGTTCGCCCATCAGTCTGGCCATGCCGAACTGTCTTCCGCGAAGCTGATCCTCCTCGGTTTCTCCGGTACGGGTGCTCTGTTTGCTCACTTCGTCGGTTACGCGCCTGATCGTGTCGTGGCTTCTATTCCCACCGATGCCGGTCATTACGATCCGGTGGGAATCGACAACGTGCATCTTTCCCTTGATGCCATCTCCGTTCCTGAACTCATTATGGCGGGAGGTGCAGACAAGATTTCCGGCACCCAACGCCCTTACAACTACTTCCGGCAGTATCGAGACCGTGGTGCTCGTTGGGCATTCCTCGTCCAGAATAAAACGCCACACTGCTGCATCATCAATGCAAAGCCGCTGATACTCGCGTGGCTTGACCAGATCATCAAACTGCGCCAGCCGTTTCCATCGAAGCCGCTGCGCAAGATCGACGACAACCGCGGTTGGGTCGGAGATATTCGGACCTGTTTGTCGGACGTGCATGACGGCTGGGGCAGCCCCACATGGGACGCGTGCGACGCGAGTATCCAGCGGGCCGGAGGTACCACTCCTGCCGACCAGATCCCCGCCGGTTGGCTACCGTCTCGTCGCCTGGCAACTGAGTGGCTAGCATTTATAAAACAGCCGACTCACCCAACAACCTCGTTACCCTAGGTCAAGTGTCGATTCCGTGTCGAACTGATCGCCGCGCTTCCATTCGCACTTATTCGGCTCTTGTCGAGGCCGGGTGCACATTGGGGTTCTCAGTATCAGGTTGGTGCTGCAATCTTTCTGTCGGCCTCGAAGGCCCGGGAAAAAACACGCAGTCACCGTGAACACGGTATCGTTCTATGAATTCCTCCTGGTTCGCAGTATCAGCATGAAATGGCGGGTGGCCCGCCCTTCCGTCCGCACAATTTCTGAAGTGGGTGCCCCATCCTTCGCGCGATTTTCGCGAAGGGTGGGTGGCAGACTGACCGCACCATGGGATTCTTGGTGCGGCGGGCGGCCCACCCTTCCCCCCCCAACACGTCCAAACGGCCATGACCCTACGCTGACCAAAGTTCGTCACCGTGCAACGCTTTGTGCAGCATTGCAGTCAGTGCGGGGGCGAAAGGCGTGAGCAAAAAAATGTGCTTGGCGGCTGCCTGAATGAGATCTGCGTAACCCTTTGCGAACGACCTGGGATCCTGCGCTTGTTCGAGAGCAGTCAGTTTTTCAAGAATGACCTTTCGCTCGCACCCCTCCTCAAGACAAGACTCGATCTTTTGCCGTAGGTCCGCGAAAATCTGCAAGTTGGTCCTGACTAAAGCACTCACGGAGTTGTCCGCGCTGGTGACGTCAACTCGCGGGGCGTCACCATCGACGTGATACACGGCGATTGCGTCGGCTTGATGTTTTTTCCAAAAGGCACGTTTTCTTATAATGCGTCGCCGGTCAATTTCGGCCCGAATCCAGGCAGGCGAAATTCCGACATGCTGACTCACGTACTGCGGATATGCGGATTTCAAAATCGCACCCCACCGCGTGGCTCCCGGTAGGCGAATGCAGGACCGGGCAATCGCGGCTTCCAGACTGCGTCTCACTTCACCGGCGATGGTTGATGCCAACTCGTCGTCAATCTGAACATCGTTTAATTCGTATCCATCAAGCAGCGCGTTCAGTTGGGCCTTGATCGTAGCCGCAATCTGCTCACCGTCAAGCTTGGCGTTCTCCTGGATCACGGCCATCGCTTTGGCTACTTTGAGATTCGCCAAGGGTAGCCGTACCGCGTGGCGCTTCTCGTTATATTCGCGGACAATCTCGCCAAGGGCCGCCGAGTAGGCGAGTTGAGCAAATCGTCGCGCCCTCTCGACCTTGTCCATGCAAACATTATAGAGTGGGCAGGTGGGCCACTTAAACAGCCGAGCCGCCGCTTTCAGGCTGTCGAGCGCATCGCGAGGCGCAAGCTCCGGCAATTGGACAGCGCTACGGAATTGCGCGATTTGGCGACCAGTGGCGTCTTTATTTCGTTTGGCGCGAGGGGAATGCTTACGAAGCTGAGATCGTGGACTATCACTGAGGTATCAAGGGCTAAAGAGGCATCCATGGCTAAGCGCGAAAAACTTCTTCCTCCCATCCATCCCGGCGAGATTCTGCGCGCGGACTTCATGGAACCGCTCGGCCTGAGCATGAATCGGCTGGCGCTCGATCTCCGCGTCCCGGTGACACGCATTGCCGAGATCGTCCACCAGCGCCGCGGCATTACTCCAGATACGGCTTTGCGGCTGGCTCGGTACTTCAATACCAGCCTGGGCTTTTGGCTGAATCTTCAGTCCTCTTGCGATCTCGAGGTGGCGCAAGACAAGCTCTCCCGCACCATTGAACGGGAAGTCCGTCCGTCCACTTTCGCGGCGGCGCATGCTGCGTCCTGATCCAATCGCGCTAAGAGCAGGTGGGGCGGTCCGTCCTATCGCGAAAAGAAGGGCGGGATTCTCTGCCGAGCGCCCAAGGTCTGGCGGTTTTCGAGACCTGGGATTCCAGGGCCCTGTCCCTCTACGCGGGTTTGCTTTTTTTTGCATTGACGGAACTAAGGCTCACGCACAGAGCCAGCCCAGCCATAGCCGCTCCGGAATCGATACAGATGATCGGAGTGTGCGACCGGGCCAGCCCATCTGCGATCAGGCACTCGGCTTCGAATCCGGCGGTGCTACACGGGCCCAGCGCTCATGAAACCCTTGGCGAAATTTCTCCCGTTCCTCGGGCGTCATCTGCTCGCAGCGTTCGGCCATTCGTCGCCGAAAATTGGAGCGATGAGAGCCATGACCGCCAAGGCCTCCGAACAGAATCCGGCAGAGAGCCAGGACTCCGACCGCCTGCCAGAAGGTAATCTGGCGCCATCCGAACAACGTCGGCAGCAGCCAGTTCCACAAATGCAGCACCACTTCGCCGCCAATCGCAATGAAAACCACGATCCCCAGCAGGGCTAGCGGGGCCAGAAAAATCCATTTCTTTCTCATATTATGTTCCTCACCTATTCGTAAACTCGTCGTGAATGCTCTGCAATCGTTCGCGCAGATGAAGCACCGCGTAGCGCTTGCGCGCGAGCAGGGCGTTGATGTTTACGCCGCTTTCTGCCGACAACTCCCTGAAGCTGCGTCCCTCCAGTTCGTGAGCGACGAACACTTCACGCTGCTCGTCGGGCAGCTCGTCGAGCGCAAGTTCCAGTTCCTCAAGAAGCACGTGGCGGAGGTAGAGCGCTTCCGGCCCGGCATCGGGCGAGGGCAACAGATCTTCGATCTGCAGCACCTCGCCGTCTTCGCCCTCGACCGCCGCGTCGGTGAAGGTCTCCGGCTTCTTCTTGCGGAAAAGGTCCGTGATGCGATTGCGCGCCACACGAAAAAGCCAGCCGGTCACGTGCTCGATCGGCATCAGCAGGCGATTGGCTTCTACCAATTCGTAGAAGACCTCCTGCACGATGTCCTCGGCGTCGGAGGGATCGGGCACACGTCGACGGATGAAATTGCGCAGCCGGGATCGTTGTTCCGCGATGATTTCGGAGATTTGACGGTCTTGCTCGGTCATCGTGGTGATGCTCGACGGCTCATCCATCCATCCCTGTAGACGAACGGCGGCCGCAAATATTGTAGAGATTGAAGTGGCTGAAACGGGCGAGTGGGCCACTTGAACGGGAAAGTATAACGCGGGTTTGTCTTTGAACTCCGCTTTACGCGCTCGGAGGTCCGAACTTCAACTCAAAGTTACTGCTAGTTTTCCGCGAGCGTGCCCTTCTTCCAGATACCGGATGCCGATAAACTCGGGGAATGGAATGAAGATGCTTCGAGATAATGTCACCCCATACCTGCAACGAGACTTTGTCACCCTTGAAGGATGGTGACGATGAGTCAGAAAGAGTTCCAGCGTGTGAAAGTGATTGAGAATGCAGCGGGCGGGAGGCCGAGCGGTTTTCGCCTGATGGCAACTCTCCTCTGTAGCTAAGACCGTTGTCGATCAGATCGACTTCACCGGAATCGCCATCACATCATCCACCAGTCCGACTTCCTTCTGCACGAACGGCTCGGCGTAGGTGACGCCGCCGATCATGCCGTAAAAGCGGGCCATGGATTCAACCCGCGCTCGAATTTCTTTCTGCGCGGGAAAGATTCCGCTGCCCGCCTCCTGGTCGGTGAACTGAGACTGGTAGGCCATCAGCGAGGCGAACCGTGTTTCGAACTGGTCGGTAATGTCTACAACAAACGTAGGCCGCACGTCGCGGTACAGGCTGGCGTAAATAATCTTGAAAGGACGATGAGGCAAGGTAGCGCCGGCGTCCTCGCCGGCAAAGGCAGCGTCGCTCTGGTGTTGGCCGACAGTTGACGGCTGATGGCTGACAGCCAGCTTCGCCAGTCCCGCCAGAAAGCTGGCTTCATACCCGAGCACCGACGCCGTGTAGTGATCCGGATGGCGGCCCTCCCAATAGGGAAGAATCAGCACCCGCGGACGCTGTTCGCGCAGCACGCGGACGACCTTCAAACGATTCTCCCAGGTATTTTCGACGCGGCCGTCGGGAATATCGAGCGCGTGCCGCCAGGAAACTTTCAGGATGCGCGCCGCCTCGGCCGCTTCGCGGGCGCGGTCTTCGGCGCTGCCGCGGGTTCCCATTTCGCCTTGCGTGAGGTCAAGGATGCCGGTGCGGTATCCGCGCTCGGCCATCTTGAGCAGAGTGCCGCCGCAGGTTTGTTCTACATCGTCGCGGTGGGCGGCTAGGGCGAGAAGGTCTAGGGGCATAAATGCGTCGTTGGTCGTTCGTCGGTAGTCGTTCGCGCGATGCTGTCCATTGCGGCTTTCGTGTAACTCCTCTGAATTCTAGAATGCCAACGACCATCGACCATCGACCATCGACTGTTTCTACGCTGCTGGCTTGGTTGTGCGCCGGTTCGCCAGGGCGAAGGCTAGGCCGAACATGAATAGCGCAAACAACACCAACGTCAAGATCGATGCGGTCAGGGAAAATGCGCTGGGGGCGTCGGGATACATCAGGGTGCGCAGGGCCTCGACGCCATAGGTCAGCGGATTGGCGTACATGATCCAGCGAATCCATCCTGAAGCCTTAGAGAGAGGGAAGAGCGCTCCTGAAAGCAGCCACAGTGGAATCAGAAATAAATTGATGATGGCGTGAAAAGCCTGCGTTGAATCCATGGGCCAAGCAATGGCGAACCCAAGCGCGGTCAGGGCGAACGACACCAGGAACACCGTGAGGACGATCAGCCCGAACGAGGCCAGCGTCATGTGGATGCCGACGAGCGGCGCGAAGACCAGAAAAATCAATCCCTGGGCGGCGGCGAGCGTGGTGCCGCCCAAAACCTTTCCCAGAACAATGGCTGCGCGCGGCACCGGCGCCACCAGCACCGAAAGCAGGAAGCCTTCGTTGCGGTCTTCGATCACCGACATCATGGTGAAAATCGCCGTGAAGAGAACGATCATCACCAGCGTGCCGGGATAGAAATAATCCAGATAGTTCTGCTGGCCAGCGGCCTGTCCGGAACGGAATGAGGTTCCGAAGCCAGAGCCGAGGACGACCCAGAACAAGAGCGGCGAAAGGATGACGCCGACCACGCGTGCGCGCTGGCGATAGAAGCGCACGACTTCGCGCCACCAGAGCGTGAAGGCGGGCAGCAGGATTCCGGCGGATGCGGGACCGGTCGCGGGGAAGGTTGCGGTTTGAGTTGCCATTGATTCTAGTTTAACAGCGATACCAGGTCTCGAAAACCGTGGGGATATGGGCATCCGTCGGTTTAGTTGATTCTGGTTTCGGCTGGTTGTCTGGGTGCGAATCGGAGCGGCGAGTCAATCACGAGCCTCACTGCAACGGAGTCCCCGTAGCCAAGCAGTCGTCAGGAGATCCGTTTTCGTCAACTTTTATGATTGCGGACTCGTCGGAGCAAAATGCTCTTACTCCGGTTTGATTGCGGTTGAGGGGGTAGGCAACGATTTTGTACTTGTCGCCTTCCATGCCGGTTTGAGAGTGAATGCAACTGCGGAGCTCGAAGCGGTAACCGTTCTTTTCGCTGGAGGCGAGGCGGTTATCGATCAGGCAGGCGCTGGTTTCATCTGGAGGAGAGCACTTGGTGCCGCCGAGTGCGGCCAAAGTCGCAGCACAACCAACCTTCGGATATTCGGAGGCGTAACTGATCTCGGCAGTGTTGATTGTACGGACCCCAGCTACGGCAGAGGACTCATTGGCTGCGATCCTGGCGCGGAGCAAGTTCGGAATTGCGATGGCTGCGATGATCAGGATTATGGGAATGAACGCGATCCCGAGATATCCGAAGACAAGGCCGGTCAGAGCCATCCCGGCTCCCTGCATGCGGCCATTGCTCTTCTGAATCTCCGACCGGGAAATATGGCCGAGAATGATGGCGACGATCGCGAAAGGAAACATGGCCAATCCAAAAATTCCCGTGATCAAGCTTCCGAGCGCTTTTCCGCTGGTTCTGCCAGCCTCAACGGAAGACGCGGCTTGCGGATAGGCTGGACTGGGCTGAACAGTGGCGGCCGCGCCGCATTGACCGCAAAACTGGCTGTTCTCCTGAAGCGGGGCGCCGCACTTTGGGCAGAACATAACAGCTCCTGATCGACCATCGTTCAAAATCGGTGGCCAAGGTAGAGGACAATCTAGTCTCGACGGACTGGTTCGTCAAACAGAAGTTGTGCGTGAGTAGCTTTTGTGAGAGCGATATCGCTAAGATCGCGTCCCGCGATGCTAGGAAGATCTCTTCCTGTTTTTCTTTTTGCCGCCTTCCGGCGCTGGTTCTGCATCTTCGCTCCAGAAGCGGTGGCCGGTGCGATGGATGAAGACGTCTTCGAGCGTCGGCTTGCTTACGCTTAGCGACTGGATTTCTCCGGGGAAGGCCTCGACTACATCGGGGACGAAGCGATGTCCATTTTCAATTTCTATCCGAACCTGGTTGTCCATGACGGTGGCATCAACGTGAAACTTGTTGCGAATGTGGTCGGATAACGTCTGCGGGTCGCGCGCTTCGAACAGAATTACGTCGCCTCCAATTTCGCGGGTCAGGGCTTCAGGCGTGCCCAGCGCTACCAGGTTGCCTTCGTTCAGGATGGCGAGGCGGTCGCAGCGTTCGGCTTCTTCCATCAAGTGAGTGGTGACGATTACCGAGACGCGCTCCTGATCGCGGAGGATCTGGAGATATTGCCAAAGGTCGCGCCGGGCGCCGGGATCGAGGCCGGTGGTCGGCTCGTCGAGCAGCAGAACCTCGGGATGATGGAGCAGGCCCTTGGCCAACTCGATGCGGCGCTGCATGCCTCCGGAAAAAGTTTCTACACGATCGGCGGAGCGGTCGAGCAATCCGACACGCGTGAGAATTTCGTTGATTCGTGTTTTGAGTTCGGAGCCGCGCAGGCCGTAGAGGTGTCCTTGATGCCAGAGGTTTTCGTAGGCGGTGAGCTTGAGGTCGACGCTCTGGGCCTGGAAGACGACGCCGATGTGGCGGCGCAGGGCGGCGGGCTGGCGGACGGCGTCGAGGCCGGCGATGGTAGCGTGGCCTGACGTGGGCACCATTAGCGTGGACAGAATGCGGAAGAGAGTCGTCTTGCCGCTGCCGTTCGGGCCGAGCAGCCCGAAGAGTTCGGCGGGGCGGACGTCGAAAGAAACGCCGTTGAGCGCGGTGCGATCCTGGTAGCGATGGACGAGGTCGCGAACAGCTATGATGGGTTGGTCTGCGGGTCTGGCAGGCTGAGCGGGGGTAGCGAATTCGATGGCAGTTGAGTTCGGGGTCACAGGCTATTCTACGCCGGGAGCGGGGCGATTATCATCCCGGGCGGGGTTTCCCCACATTCACATGTACATCTAATTCCCTGTAGAGACGCGGCTTGCCGCGTCTCGGGTGACAGTGGAGACGGGGCAAGCCCCGTTTCTACAGAAGACACTTATGCGGCGACCGGCTTCTGATCCGTGCCGGGGACGCGCTCTTCGAAAGCTACCGGGACGTGGCGCCAGACCTGGATGGCCAGAACGACGGTGGTGGCGAGAAGCAGCGCTCCAACGGCGACGTGGACTACGGTCGAGATGACCATGGGCAATTCGGGTTGCGCGGCGTCTCTTCCCCACATCACGCGAGTGATGAAGGCGAGGAAGCCGAGGCAGAGTTGCGCGACCATCAGGCCGAGCATGGCGACGGCCGGACGGCGTACAGCGTCCACTTCCGGGTAAACGGAGATGGCGCGAACCGCAGTCCAGGAGAGGACGATGGCAACGATGGCGGCGTTGATGACGTGCGGCCACCAGCTCAACCCATGGTGGCGGAACATGGCTCCGAGGATCAGTTGCACGTAGAGCACAAAAATTGAGAGCAGAGTCAGGGTGAAAAGAGCGGGGCGGCGCTGGTCAAATTCGGCGCGCGGCTGTTCTTCAACCCAGCGGCGGCCGGTGAAGACGGCAATTGCAACGGCGATGCAAAAGAAAGTCTGCGCCACCGCAGCGTGCGCGCTGGAGATCGGAGCGGGTAGAAAGAATAGGACGGTCAGTCCGCCTAGGATGCCTTGGATGATTACGGTCGCGAGCGCTGCCAGACCCAGAAGGCGCAACCAGCGGCGCTTTTCCACTCGCCAGGTCCAGACCGCCAGGATGATGGTGAGTAGTCCAATAAATTCCGCCACCATGCGATGGCTGTGTTCGTACTTGATGCCGCCGACCATCTGCGGAATTTTGTAGAAGGATCCGAAGCTGGTGGGCCAGTCGGGGACGGATAAACCGGCATCATTGCTGGTGACGAGCGCTCCGGCGACGATTAGGACGAGGGTGGCGCAGGCGGTAAAGATGGCGAAGCAGTGCAGCCCGCGACGGTATGGAAGTTCGATGCCCTTCAGGATAGCCCCCATAAAAGACGGGCGATACAGCGACGCCCGGTACGTTTCCCAAAACGCATCATTTTAGCAGACGATCGGTGCACCGGGAGCGGGTTACGCGTGTCTACTGGTGCGCGTGTTCCCCGGCCGCCGTCTTCTGCGATTCCATCGCCTGAATAATCGCGTCGGCGAATTCGGAAGTGCCGGCGGTGCCGCCCACGTCTCGTGTCAGTTTGCTGCGGTCGCGGTAGACCTCGTCGATGGCGTTGCGAATCTTCAACGCGGCGTCGTGCTCGCCGAGATGGCGCAGCATGAGCAATGCAGATCGCAAGACGGCGGTGGGATTGGCAATGTTTTTCCCTGCGATGTCGGGCGCCGAACCGTGTACAGCCTCGAAGATGGCACACTCGTGGCCGAAATTTGCGCCCGGGACCAGGCCGAGTCCGCCAACCAGTCCCGCGCACAGGTCGGAAAGAATGTCGCCGTAAAGATTTTCCATCAGCAAAACATCGTATTGGTAGGGGTTCATCACCAGTTGCATGCAGGTGTTGTCGACGATGTGCTCGCCGTAGGTGATCTCGGGATAGTCTTTCGAGACGGCTCGCGAACAACGCAGAAACAATCCATCGGACAGTTTCATGATGTTGGCTTTGTGGATGGAATGAATTTTCTTGCGCTTGTTCTTACGCGCGTACTCGAAAGCGAAACGCGAGACGCGGGTGGAAGCCTTCTCGGTGATGATCTTCAGGCTCTCGACCACTCCCGGAACCACTTCGTGCTCGATGCCGGAATAAAGCCCTTCGGTGTTTTCGCGCACGACGATCAGGTCCACGCCGGGGTAGCGGGTGGGAATATGCGGCAGATTGCGGATGGGCCGGAAGTTGGCGAAGAGTTCGAAACGCCTGCGGAGCTCGACGTTGATGCTGGCAAAGCCGCCGCCGATCGGCGTGGTTACGGGGCCTTTCAGTCCGACCCGGGTGCGCTCGATGGATTCGCTGAGTTCTTTGGGAATGTATTCCTTGTACTTCTCAAAAGCTTCGGCGCCGGCGGCGAAGCTTTCCCATTCGAATTTGACGCCGGTGGCTTCGAGCATGCGAACCGTGGCTTGGATGACTTCGGGGCCGATGCCGTCGCCGGGGATGAGGGTTACTTTGTGGGTAGTCATTGAGTCATTAAACCATTTGAGTCATTGAATCATTGAGACATTGAGTCATTTAACACCGTTCTTGGACGTGCGCAAAGACGCTCCGAAGATTCTTACTAGCTCGTTGGCTTCTTTCAGCAGATCTTGCGTCCTCGTCGGACTAATTACTCCTGTCTCGCCTAAAAGTTCTAGCCAGAAGACGGATTCGTCCGCCTCTTCGACCACTATACCCATTCTTGCAATGAACTCGGCCTGGGAACGCGCCCGGCAGACCGCGCGATAGTTCGCGCCCACCGATGTGCCGGAGCGCAAGAGTTGCTTTCCCAGAGTTTGTGCGTCCGGAGAGCGCGGCAGAGAACGAAAGAGGTTTACGATGCGGATCGCAAAGCTCTTCGTGCGTCGCCTCAGCTCTGCCACTTTGTCAAGGGAGTTCATGAAGTTATTGAGGCATTGAATCATCGAGGTATTGAATCATTAGGTTTTCAATGACTCAATGATTTAATGTCTCAATCAGGTCTTCGCCTTGCCCTTCGGCTCGGGCGCGTCTTTGGCTTTGAGCAGATCTTTCAGTTCGGCCATGAATTCCTGCACGTCTTTGAAATCGAGATAGACGGAGGCGAACCTTACATACGCGACTTTGTCATAGCGGCGCAGGCGGTTCATGATGAGCTCGCCGATTTCGCTGGTTTTGCGCTCGCGTTCGGCGGACTCGATGACGAAGGTCTCGGCTTCATTGACGATCTGCTCGAGCTTGCTGATGGGCACCGGGCGCTTCTCGCAGGCGCGCATCAGGCCGTTGAGCACTTTTTGGCGGTCAAACCGCTCGCGACGCCCGTCTTTCTTTACCACCATGTATGGGATTTCGTCGATGCGCTCGTAGGTGGTGAAGCGCTTTTCGCACTTCAGGCATTCGCGGCGGCGGCGGATGGAGTCCGCTTCCTTGCTTTCGCGCGAATCCACGACTTTGTCGTTTTCAAACCCGCAAAAGGGGCATTTCATGCGCTTGGCTACACTCAGGAATTCAAGATGATTGTAGCAGGCGATAACCGGAGCGATGGCAGAAGTGGGGGATGGTGATGAGTCAGTTTCCAGATAGCCCGTGATCCGACAGGAATTCGGTTACATGAGCGACAACTGGTCACTGCTTGGAAAACTGATAACTAAATGATTTGTGACAGGAATTCAGCAGAAGAAAAAAGTAGTCCCCAAATTGGTTCAAACACCGATTTTCGAATCGCTATTGGGAGCTACAATGACTTGTGCGAAAAATCTTTGTTCTCGTTATTGCTATCGCAGTCTTGTTGGCGATTGCGCTTCTTTTGACACGATCAGCTGCGCCTGTTGTGGACCTGCCATCGCCAGTCACCGCCCTCGGCCAAGCCACTCCCATTACCGTCCACGTAAGCGATCCGCATGGCGTTCGTAGCCTCGCGGCGTTTGTCGAACAAGACGGCGCCCTCTATCGCGTCTGGGAGGCCGCGCAACCTTCGCGCGTGACGGACGGCACCTGGAACTTTACGGCCGGCGTCAACAGCACGCCGCAACTCAAAGATGGCAAGGCAAAATTGATCCTTGAAGCCACCTCGAACGGTTTGCTTCGGAAGGGAGCACACTGGGAGCGGGAGGTGACGGTGGTGACGCGGCCGCCAATCGTCAGTGTCGATTCCGACCAACACTACCTATACCTGGGCATGGCCGATCTCGCGACCTTCAATGTCTCCGGCACTTGGACCGAGGCGGGCGTGCGTGTCGGCGATCAAACATTTCGTGCATGGCCTATGCCCGGCGGCAAGCCTGGCTTCTTTTCGTTCTTCGCCTTTGCGTGGAACATGCCGTCCGGCACAGCCCCGCTCGTCTACGCCTCCAATGGCGCGGGGAACGGCGTGACCAGCCCGATCGTATTCCAGTTTCCCAAGAAGGAGCAGCCGAAGTACACCGTCCACGACTTGCAGGTGAGCGACCAGTTCATGCAGAAGGTAGTCGGCGAGCTTGACCCGAATGGCTCGGGCGATCCCGTGACGCGTTTTGTAAAGGTCAATAGCGAAATGCGGCGTGCCAACAACAAAGTACTTTCGGATCTGCGCTTCAAGACCGCAGACAGGTTCTTATGGTCGCAGCCCTTCATACGGCAGTCTCATTCCCAGGCGGAATCGACCTTTGCGGACACGCGGAACTATATATACAAAGGGAATAAGATCGACCAGCAAGTGCACCTTGGATACGATCTCGCGGTTACGCAGCATGTTGGCGTCGAGGCGTCCAATGATGGCCGGGTTGTATATGCGGCTCCGCTCGGCATCTACGGCAACTGCATCGTGGTCGACCATGGTTACGGGCTACAGACGATCTACGGCCACCTTAGCCAGATTAATGTGCACGAAGGCGACATGGTGAAACGAAGCCAAGTCATGGGCACGAGCGGCCAGACCGGGATGGCCGGAGGCGACCATATTCACTTCGGCATGCAGCTCGATGGCGTCCAGATTGACCCGAAGGAATGGTGGGACAGCCACTGGATCAAGGATCACATTGCGAAACGCATAGACCTGCCTGGGTTCAACAACTGAGGTTGGGGCCCCTGGTCCTTCGGCTCACGAGACAAGTGGGGCTGCTCCCGGCCAGAGTGGACCAGATCACGGACTGGGACTTCTCCAATGACCATCTCAAAATCAAGCATTGAATAGAGCCGAGAATGTCAGCACCGTCCGTATTGTCGCTAGCCTTGATCGGAAACGCCTCGGGCAAGACTGTTGAAGAAGGGCAG
>OBLT010001655.1_pt1 | contig 14180 bp, 13 predicted proteins | sample 1518721 | NCBI WGS metagenome assembly OBLT01 (sample SAMEA3539307, study PRJEB22396) | soil metagenome | biome: tundra; feature: field; material: soil | place: USA | collected 2010-05 | depth 0.15 m | reverse complement strand
ACCGAGATCTACACTCTTTCCCTACACGACGCTCTTCCGATCTGGGTCCGTTCCAAATAGTGGCGGGTCGCTGGATCGTTGGCAGGCAAAGGGACCGCCGCGAGAGCGCTATAAACCTTTGTGTTGAGGTTGAGGTCGGTGTTTGCCGAGGAGATTTTGGTGGTCAGTGCCTGGCCTTTGTCGCGCAATGCAACTGCGTCGCCGAGCGAGTATGCCAAGTACGCATTGTTATTGGCCAGGGCGAGTTGGTTCTGGGCATCGTCGAAGGGGCGTAGCGTGTTTTCCACGGTCCGCGGACCGGTTACCGCCAGCAGCTTTTGCAAATCGGCGGCCTCCTCAGCCAGTCGCGCATTAACCCAAGCCTCGAGGACGGCTGGATCCTTTCCCGCCGCCCAGGCATGGAGCGGGTCCATCGCGGGCTGTTGTGCGGACACCTGCGGCGCACTGGACGAAAGAGCGGTCAGAATCAAGGCAAGAGGTGTGGAAAGTCTCCAGGAGAAAGTCATTTCAAAATTATTTCACCTGAATGCGAATCAGGGAAGGATAGGAGTCCAAATGTGACAAGGCGATGACATTTTGCAACGAACAGTCTCAAGAGCGCTTTTATATGCAGTTGAGCTGACCCAGCGCAACAGGCGATCCCATTACACTGGGAGATGCCTCCCATGCCCGCCTATTGCGAAGTCGCGCTGCCCGTGCCGCTGGACCGTACCTTCACTTATGCGGTTGGTGAGGACCAGGTTCCGCAACGAGGCGCCCGTGTCATCGTTCCATTCCGCAATGAGAAGCTCATCGGTGTTGTAACAGTAATCAACACGGCGCCGCCGGAGGATTTTGACGTTCGCTTTCTTGAAGCGGTTCTCGACGATGAGCCACTGCTAAGCGATCACCTGCTGGCGCTGGCAGAGTGGATGGCCCAGTACTATCTTGCTCCGCTGGGGGAGGTGCTGCGCGGAATGTTGCCGCTGACGGCCGAGGTCCGCCGGACCGTCTACTATCGCATCACAGACCTAGGCCGCGACACTTTGGCGGGCACGCTCGACGGGGATTCGACGCAAACTTCCACGCCTGGGTTGACGAACAAGGGCAGCTCGAAGCGGCGAGGCAAGGTTGGCGCTGAAGCGCAGGATTTGGAACACCGAGTCCTTCTTCACCTGGCAGAGGGGGAGCCCGTCAAGGTTTCCACATTGCGCACGGCCACGGCGGCCACACTCCCCGTCCTGGCTGCGCTTGTGCGCAAGAAGTGGATTGCTCGCGAGACCGAAGCTGTGGAACGCGATGCGCGCAGGACGGAACGTTTCGCGGTTCTCATTCCTGAGGCTCGACTGCCAGCGCTGACCCAGAAGCAGCAGGCGATCCTTGGTGAGCTCGCTGCCGGCGGCGGGGAACTGCCGCTGGCCGAGTTGCGGCGACGCGACCTGCCTTCTTCCACACTCCAAACACTCGTCAGGCGAGGCCTGGTTCGCATCGATGACCGCCCCGCGGTGTTTCGTCTTGGCGGCCTGCAGCCAGCCGCATCGCCGTTTCTGCTGAATGAGCCGCAGACTGTTGCGCTGGCCGATCTGGCCACGGCCTTGGGGAGCTTTCATCCCTTCTTGCTTCACGGAGTGACTGGTTCAGGAAAGACCGCCGTTTACCTGGCAGCGATGCAGCGTGCTCTTGATTGTGGACTGTCGTCTATTCTGCTTGTGCCTGAAATCGGCCTGACACCACAGACGGCGGGCTTGCTTGACCAGGCATTTGGCCAAAAGGTTGCTTTGCTCCACTCAGCGCTGACGCCGGAGGAACGCAGCGAACAGTGGCGGCGCATCCGCCGTGGCGAAGCCCCGATCGTTGTTGGTACAAGGTCCGCAATCTTTGCGCCCGCACCTAACCTCGGTCTTATCCTTGTCGACGAGGAGCACGACCAGAGCTACAAGCAGGAGGAGACTCCACGCTACAACGCTCGCGACGTGGCTGTAATGCGCGCCAAAATCGAGGGAGTGGTCGTGGTGCTTGGTTCAGCCACTCCATCGCTTGAAAGCTGGCAGAACTCCGCTTCAGGGAAATATGCGCGCATCCAGATTCGCGACCGGGTGATGAATCGCCCGCTGCCTCAAGTCGAACTGATCGACATGCGGCAGGAGTTTCAGCAAACCGGCAAGGACGACTTATTTTCACGTGCACTCGTCGAGCAAACGCGCGAAGCACTGGAACGTGGTGAGCAAGCGCTGATTCTGCTCAACCGGCGCGGCTACTCGTTCGCAGTGATTTGCCGCGCTTGCGGGGAAAAGCTCGAGTGCCAGAACTGCGCCATCTCCTTGACGCATCACAAACCGCCGGCAGAGGATGCGGGGATCGCCCAAGTTGGCCAGCGCCTTGAGTGCCACTACTGTGGATTCCGCCGCACGGTTCCGGCACGCTGCCCCAAGTGCGACAGCGAGCATCTTTACTACCTCGGCGCCGGCTCGCAGCAAGGCGAAGAACGGCTGGGTGAGATCTTTCCCGGAGCGCGCATTGGCCGAATGGACCGCGACACAGTTCGTGGGCGTTACGATCTGGAACGCCTTCTGGCCCGTTTGCACTCCGGCGAGATCAACCTTTTGGTTGGAACCCAGATGATCGCCAAGGGGCATGACATTCACGGCATCACGCTGGTGGGCGTGGTTGGTTGCGACCACGCTCTTTCCATGCCCGACTTCCGGGCCGCCGAGCGTGTGTTCCAGTTGATGACGCAGGTTTCAGGGCGCGCTGGCCGGGGAGATCTGCCTGGCCGCGTCGTGGTGCAAACTTACTATCCCGACCACTACGCCATTGTTGCCGCAAGCAAGCACGACTACTCCAGCTTCGTTGAGCGCGAACTGAAATACCGGCGCTGGATGCACTATCCGCCTTTCGGCGTGCTGGCCAACGTGCTGGTGCAGTCTCAAAAACTGGAAGAAGCTGCTGGCTGGTCCGCTCAGTTGGGGAAGTGGCTTCAGAATGCGGCCATCGAAGGCGTGCGTGTCCTGGGCCCATGCACCGCGCCCATCGCGCGCATCAAGGGGACGCATCGCTTTCACATGATCTTGAAGGCCGCATCGCGCAAGTCACTCAACGCCGCGCTGCGGGGCATGCTCAGCCACGCGGATGGCGCATCAATTCCACGTCGCAACTTGATTGTGGATGTGGATGCACTGCGCCTGATGTGACCACCTGCGGTGGGGCAGACGCCTTCGGCCACCTGCGGTGGGGCAGCCGCCTCCGGCTCTTGGAACCAGCATATTGGTCTCCCGCCCTCCTGCGACGAGACTGCGGAAGAATTGGGGCACAACCACGAACAAACAGGGGCGAATGAGCGTGCGCGGGGTTTATACCTTCGGGACCAGGCGGGCGAAGGCCGGATGCGCCCACATACCCTCTGGCGGCCCAGACATCGATTCATCACTGTTGATTGTGAAGATTGCCTTTTTTCTGCCAACACAAGTAATTTCCACCTGGTCGCGGTCCTGGACGTAGCTGCAATCCGGTCCAACAATTTTGGCGCCTCCTAATTTGAAGTCTCCGCCAGTTGTGTTGGTGATAACTGTGGTGCCGAGGGCCGCTTGCTGACCGGGGTAAAGGACCTGAGGGTTCCAGTTGGTCTCAGCCACCTTACCGTCGGTGCGAAATTCGATGGTATCTCCGTCGTCACTCACGTAGGTTTTTCCGGCAACTTTTCTCGCGCTGCAGGCGGAAAGCATGATCGCGGCATAGGCAAAGAGCATGGCGAAAGCAATCGGTTGATCAGAATGCCTCATTTGTTAACCCCAAGGTTCAGGATTGAATCACGATAGCAAGTCTGAAAAGCCATGCGCAATAAGAGTTGTGGTGCGGGCAGCCGCTCTCAGTTGGCTTCAGGGGAGGCGAGACGCAACGACGTGGCCTGCAGAATCAGCTTCGCTGCGCCGTCCATCATGCAGCGGACAACAACGCCACGTCTGCCTCTATCGCGTGAGAAGAAAGAGATTCACATTCAAGATCTGCAGCAGCGAGTTGTCGTAGAACGGCGTGAGGTTGAACGTGAGCAGAAAGATCAGGACCGCGATGATGCCCAGGATGACTCGACGGGTGTCGAGACCACCTTGAAAAGGTACTTTGGGGTGGCGCATCACAGGCAGGAGCAGCAGCAAGCCCCAGAATATCCAGCCGACCCAGGACAGCAAGCCAGCAACCAACAGCAGCAGGGGCAGAATCCTCGTCAAGAACCGGTGGAGCTTTGGCGAGAAGGCATAGACCACGTGACCGCCATCCAATTGGCCGCCGGGGATCAGATTCAACGAAGTCATGAAGAGGCCAATCCAGCCAGCCAACAGCACGGGATGCGGAGTCATCTGCTCGAATGCGGGGAGGTTTGGATTCCAATGCACGAGGAGCGCGTGGACAATGCGAATGGTCAGCGGTTCACCGCCAAATCGGACCATGGCTGTTGGCGCGTTGGTGGGAACGTGACGGCTGAGTGCAAAGCCCAGTGCCACTGCCAGAGTTGATGCCGCATAGCCGGCCAGCGGGCCATAGACACCTACATCCATGAGCGCTTTACGGTGGGGAATGCGTGTGCGGAGTCGAATGATGCCGCCTGCCGTCCCGCTTAATGTGGGAGCCGGGAGGACCCAGGGCAGGGTTGCCCGGATGCGGTGCCAGCGGCAGGCAAAGTAATGGCCGAATTCGTGAATGAGCAGGATGCCGAGCAGCGATGCCGAGAAGGCCCAGCCGATCTTGAAGAACTCAGGATGTTCGACAAGCCACCCCCAGGGCCACAGGTCGCTGTCGCGGACAACCGGCGGCAAGCCTTCAAGAAAGTTCTGCATGAACCGAGCGCCGTTCGCGGTTGTTGTGACCACGCTTGCCGCGAGCAAGAGCAAAGGCAGGCCATACTCCCGGAAGTTTGAGCGCACCGAAATCCTCTTGAGTTCGCCCATTTTCAACTTTGCTGGAATGGGAGTGCTGGAATGTGGCAGGAATCGAGCTGGATTCTCGCCGACATTCTCCTGTGGGTGCCTAGGCGACCACGTGAATATTCGCCATCTCGAGCGGGCGCGGATCCAGCTTTCGCCGCGAGTGCGCCAATCGAGACGCGGTGATGAGATCCCAAGGAGACGTCGAGCAATGCATTGGACCGAAAGCAGAAATTCCCTTAAGCCTTGGGCGTTCCGCCGGTCTCAAGCGTGTGCAGCTCTTTGCCTGGCTTAAAGCGGACGGCCTTGCCCGGGGTGATGCTCACCTCGGTGCCAGTCCGTGGGTTGCGGCCAATGCCGGTTTTGCGGGCGCGGACGCTGAAAACGCCAAATCCGCGCAGTTCAATGCGCTCACCGGCGGTAAGAGCCTGTTTCAGGCCCTCGAATACCGTATCTACCGCGGCTTCTGCCTTGGTGCGCGGCAGGCCTGTACGCTCGATTACATGATGGACGATGTCCTGCTTAATCAATGGGGTAACCTCGCTGGCAAGTTAGACTGTACTACGCCTTATGGGGAAGATGCTACAGGTTTTAATCTCAATTTGGAACAATCGAAATCGCGCCAAGGGGTTTTGTCATAACGAAAGCTCGGTAACAGCCAAGGCGCGAGTTGCCCGATTGCGTAGATGTGGCCCTTAACAAACGTTTGCAACCAGATATGACAGGCTATGTTCGGCAAAACCGCTAAAGTCGGGTTCGGCCCATTGTCAATATGGGTTGGGTTTCGTACTATGAATTATTCTAGCTTGAGCCTATAAACAAGCAGGTTAAATATCCGGATTGGAAAGCGATCTCCGGAACGGGAGAAGCATGTCGATTCAGAGTGACCGTTGGATTCGCGAACAGGCCACCAAACACCGCATGATTGAGCCATTCAGCGAAAAGCAAGTGGCCAGTGGAGTAATTTCATACGGGCTCTCCTCGTATGGATATGACCTTCGTGTCTCCGATGAATTTAAAATTTTTACCAATGTAAACAGCGCTATCATCGATCCCAAGGCCTTTGATGAGCGGTCATTTGTTTCCGTTCAGGCGGAGTCCGTGATTGTTCCCCCCAATTCGTTTGCGTTGGCCAGATCCATCGAATACTTTCGAATTCCCAGGGATGTACTGACGATCTGCGTTGGAAAGTCTACCTATGCGCGTTGCGGAATCATTGTGAACGTGACGCCATTCGAGCCGGAGTGGGAGGGATTCGTAACACTCGAAATCTCAAATACCACCCCGCTACCGGCGAAGGTATACGCCAACGAAGGGCTGTGCCAAATCCTGTTTTTCCGCTCCGACGAAGCTTGCGAGGTTAGTTATGCCGATCGCAAGGGCAAGTATCAGAATCAGCAGGGCATTGTGCTTCCCAAGCTTTAAGTGCAGCGGGAAAACCTCTGATTTGGGCGGGTGATAGAGACCGTTTTGAGTGAGGCGATGGGTGCCTTGAGCCATTCATGACCGCGCCTGGCCCAGCAGCAGATTCGACGATCCGTGCGTGCCTTGCATTCATTACCATCCAGTGTCGAAAGTCCGAGCCCATCTTTTAATGCTCAACAACTTTTCAAAATCAAGAAACTGAGCAATATTGACCATATTTGGCCGAAATTATTCTGGCAGACTGTCATGCAAGTAAAAAGCAGATCTGGGGAAAGGGGTTCCCGGGAGCATGTTTTCCATGCGACCTGAGAACTCCTCTTTTTCACTTCTTTGTGTATCGCCGAGTAAACGGTTCTGCGCTTCAACCATTTAGCCCTCCTCTAAGGTCCGTTGACGCATCACAGAATCCAGAGCGGCCCACCCGCTCTGGATTCTGCGCGTTCCGACTAAGTTTTGGCGGCGAGTCCTCCCGCAGGACGCCAGGATGTTGTAGCCTGTTTCAGGATGTTGCCCAATTGCGGACTCATCGGCCAACTCAAAGGTTTCGCACCTGCCCAATATCGGGGGCCCTCGAAAGCGCCCGGTCAAATTCTGACTCAACCCTTCGCGCGGCTATCGGCGGCGGAGCGGAAAGGACACGGACATGAAGAAGACCATTGCTTCCATTTGCCTCTGTTTCATCCTCCCATGCACTGCATTTGCAGCCTCGACGAGAGAGGACTTGCAAGCACGCGTCGATCAGGCCAAGATCGTCCTCGACCAGATCATGGCCGCAAACGACAGCACCGTCCCCATGAATATTCTGGAGCAGGCTACCTGCGTAGCCGTGGTTCCCGGAATGCTCAAGGGCGCATTCCTGGTGGGTGCGCAGTATGGCCAGGGTGTGGTTACCTGCCGCACCGGCCACGGCTGGAGCGCGCCGGTCTTCATTCGCATGGCGGGCGGATCTTTTGGTTTTCAAATAGGCGGCCAGGCAACAGACCTGATCCTGATTGCGGTCAATGACCGCGGCTTCCAGGACCTGTTGAAAAGTAAATTCAAGATCGGCGGCGATGCTTCCGCCGCAGCCGGTCCGGTTGGGCGCAGTGGCCAGGCGGCCACCGACTGGAGGATGAATGCCGAACTGCTCAGCTACTCACGCGCCAAAGGCCTGTTTGCAGGCATTGATCTGGACGGCACCAGCGTGAGTCAGAACTCCGATGACACTGAGCTCTACTACGGGGCACCGCACAGATTTGAGGAAATCCTCAAAGGCAGCGTCGACGTCCCGCCTGGCGCAGTTTCATTTGTCCGCACGGTGGCTCAATACTTCGTCAAGGCCAAATACGACAAGTAGCGGGAACCGGAAGCCAAAACCCTAGGCTCCGGCAGACTTTCAGAGCCCGCTGGGACACGAACAGTGACGGCAGGCGGCCCGCATCGAAGGTCTAAACTTAATCTTTGCCTTCAACCATGCGGAAGACCCTCGAGTATTGGCTTGTCGTTGCAGTGGCCCGCACCTTGAGCCGCATGCCTCGCGGCTTGGCGCGTCTGCTGGCCGGGATGATTGCATTTGCCGTCTATAGGGCATTTGGCCGGCTTAGATGCGTCGGCACGCGGAACTTGGAGTTGGCCCTCCCAGTGCTGACGGCCAATGAGCGGACTGGCATCCTTCGCGGTGTTTATGTCCATTTGGGCTGGCAACTGGTCGAATTCTGCCGTATGACGCGCTACACCGCGGAGAATACCGCTAGATGGATTCGCACCGAGGGCTTGGACAACTATTTGGCAGCGCAAGCTCGTGGAAAGGGCGTTTTGGTGGTGACCGGCCACCTGGGCGCATGGGAACTTTCCAGCTTCTACCATTCGCTGATGGGCCATCCGATGGGGATGGTGATTCGCCGGCTCGATAACCGGCGTCTCGACGACTTTGTGAATGGAATCCGGTGCCTGCATGGCAACCAGGTGATTCACAAGGACGATTTTGGGCGCGGCTTACTGCTGGCGATGCATTCAGGGCAGACGGTCGGGATTTTGATGGACACGAACATGACCCCGCCGCAGGGCTCGTTTGTGAAGTTCTTCGGCCTGGACGCATGTACTGCCACTGGGCTGGCCCACGTAGCACGCAAGACCGGCGCCGCCGTGTTGTCGGGGTTCATGCTCTGGGAGCGGTCCGAGGGTCGATATGTCCTGCATTTCGGGCCGGAGATTCAAATTCCTCACACGGCCAACGCCTCGGCAGATATCCTCGCCGGTACCCAACTCTGCACCCGCGCCATCGAATCGTGGATTCGGCGTTATCCTGACCAGTGGCTATGGATCCATCGTCGCTGGAAGACCAGGCCGGCAGGCGAGCCGGGGCTGTACTAGAGCGGAACCACTTTACGCTTTGGAGTTTGTTCAGGGTTGCCGCTCGCTGATGGTCGCGTCAACACTTGGGGGAACTGGCTTCGTGTTACGCCATCCCTGATTCCGCTGTAACCACGGTGCTTGAGGAGAGACAGATGAAGCTAGGCGAACTGGTCGAAATCCTGGGCGGCAGATTCGTACAGGGAAGCTCCGAGACGGATCTGGTCGGCGTCAACACCGCTACGCTCGCTGGTCCCTCTGAGTTGGCCTTTGCCGAGGACGCAGCCTCCGTGACTGAAGCCCAGACCAGCAAGGCAGGGGCGATCGTTCTGCGCGCATCTTCGGGCGGCTTTCCGCAAAATATTGCCCTTATCGAGACAGCCCAACCTCGCCTCTGGTTCGCACGCGCAGGAAAACTACTCAGACCAGTGCCACCGGCAGAGGGAATCCATCCGATGGCGGCGATCGGCAATCATGTGGAATTTGGCAAGGATGTCACCGTAGGTCCAGGCGCTGTGGTGTGTGAATACGCATCCATTGGAAATGGAACGCGTATCGAAGCGGGCGCGGTCATTGGCCAGTGCGTTCACATCGGCGAGCAATGCCGCATTTACCCGCGTGCAACGCTGTACGCCGGCACCACGCTTGGCAATCGTGTGGTCGTCCACGCTGGAGCGGTACTCGGGGCTGATGGGTTCGGGTACGTCCGCGACAACACTACGGGCGCGTATACGCAGTTTCCGCAGCAGGGAACGCTGGTGATCGAAGACGATGTGGAGATTGGCGCCAACTCAACGATCGACCGTGGTGCACTTGCCGAGACCCGTATTCGCCGCGGGACCAAGATCGACAATTTGATCCACGTCGGGCACAACTGCGATATCGGCGAGGACGTGATCCTGGTGGCGCTGACCGGCATCTCCGGCTCATCGACGGTCGGCAAAGGCGCGGTAATCGCCGGTCAGGTCGGTATCGGCGACCATGCGCACGTTGGACCGGGGGTGATCCTTGGTGGGCAGGCCGGGGTTTTGAGCGGCAAGACTGTGACCAACGATGGCCTGAAGCCGGGGACGGTCCTATGGGGCACGCCGGCAAGGCCTTTGAAGCAGGTTCTACGCGAGCAGGTTGTCGTGGCGCGGTTGGCAAAAGCTTCACGCAAATCGAAAGGACCAGAAGCGGGAGTTGGAACCAAGGAACAGGACTAGCGTCGATGGCGATTATTGTCGTCGGCGCCAGTAGCCCGGTCAGGCAATACCTCCTAGGCCAGAGCCCAGAGCCGGACTGACCACTGTTCCTAAAACGGCTTCTCCGTCAGGAACGGCTCCGGCTTCAGAGAGCCGTCGCGCTGCTTCACAAGCATCTGTACCTTGCCTTCAGCGGCGTCCAACTCCTGCTTGCACGCGGCAGACAGCCCAACACCCTCTTCGAAGAGCTTGAGCGACTCTTCCAGCGCCAGGTCGCCCTTCTCAAGTTGATCGACGATGGTTTCCAGCTTCTTGAGCGATTCTTCAAATGATGGCATGGCGTAGACTCCGGGCCTTTACTCTGTAACAGTCGCGGGCAGGACGCTGGCGATTACTTCGGCGGCGGCCGTATACCGCCCAAATGGAGCGCTCACCTGCACTCCCTGGACAAGTGGGCGCACTGCTTCAAGCATTTCCTGGGCTATCTTGATGCCTTCCTTGCGGGCGGCGTCGGGGGATTCGCACTGCGCCATGCGGAGCATAATCTCTTCCGGCATGGATACGCGCAGATCATTCTTCATGAATTCGGCGTTGCGCAGGCTGGTGAGCGGCCAGATGCCGGCGATGACTGGAATCCGAAAATCCTTGATTCGTTCCAGGAAGCTCTCCAAAAGGCGCAGGTCGAAGACAGGTTGGGTGATGGCGTACTCCGCGCCAGCCTCGACCTTGAAGGCAAAGCGGCGCAACTCCTGCTCAATGTCAGGCACACCGGGGTTTGCGGCGACGCCGATGGTGAAGTTGGTGGTGGCGCCGATGGAATTGGAACCGATGTCCAGCCCGTGGTTCAGGCGGCGAACGATGTTGACCAGACCGATGGCGTCCACGTCAAACACGGCGGTGGCGTCAGGATAGTTGCCTAGCTTTGGCGGGTCGCCGGTGAGGCAAAGAATGTTGTGCAGCCCGATGGACGAAGCCCCCAGCAGATCCGACTGAATGCTGAGAATGTTGCGGTCGCGGCAGGTGTAATGCAGGATCGTCTCGATGCCGGTGTGTTGCTGAATCTGGATGCAAAGGCTCTGCGCGCTCATGCGTGCCGAAGCGCGGGGAGAGTCGGGCACATTGATGGCGTGGACGCCGAGCTGTGCCAGCAGTTGCGCTCCTTCGATTTCCTTGGTGCAGTCGATCCCACGAGGCGGAACGATCTCGACGAGGGTGACAAAGCTGCCTTCTGCAACCAAAGCCCCGATGCGGGAACGAGCGCCCAGTGGAGCGGGTGGGGTTTCAGTATTCAACTCCGGAGCCGCGCCGGAGACCGCAACGCGAGCCTGCGCATCAATGGCCCTCATTGCAGAACGCATGCCTCGAATATGGTTCGGCGTCGTGCCGCAGCAGCCACCGACGATCTGTGCGCCTGAGGCAATTGCTTTGCGGGCAAAGCTGGCCATGTATTCCGGCGAGCACAGATAAATGTTGCGGCCCTCCACCGCACGAGGCATGCCCGCGTTAGGCATGGCCGCCAGCGGCAGCGTCGTGGCCGTACGCATGGCCTCAATGGCGGTCAGGACGGTGGCTGGCCCGGTCGAACAGTTCACTCCGATGGCATCTGCGCCCCATTCAGTAAGCAGGGCCGCTGCATTTGCCGGGGAAGCGCCATCGAGGCAGTTGCTTTCATCGTCGACCGTGACCATGACCAGGACAGGCAATTGTGGAGCGGCCTCCCGAGCGGCCAGCAGCGCCTCGTGTGCCTCGTTCAGCGCCGGCATTGTCTCGATGATCAGCAGGTCCACGCCTGCCTCGGCCAACGCTCGAATCTGTTCAGCGAAGGCCGCGCGGGCTTCTTCCAGTCCGGTTTTGCCCAAGGGCTCGAGCCGCACCCCGAGAGGACCCACCGACCCGCCCACCCATGCCTCGCCTGCCTGTTTTTCCTTCAGGTGTTCCACGGCCTGGCGAGCAAGGTGCACCCCGGCGGCATTGATTTCTGCCACCTTTCCGGCCAGACCGTGGCGTGCCAGCCGGAAGTGATTCGCCCCGAAGGTGTTTGTTTCAAGAAGCTCCGCGCCAGCCTGCAGATACTCCTCGTGGATCGACAGGATCAAGCCCGGGTCCGAGATGTTCAGCTCGTCGTAACAGCGGTTGATGAAGATCCCACGGGCGTAAAGCACTGTTCCCATGGCGCCGTCGGCCAGTATGGGACGGTTTGCGAAGATGTCGGCTATCGAAGGCATTCACTTGACATGCTAAGCCACGTCAGGCCCGCGCGCCAATCGACCGGCTCACTTTGTTATACTTCGGGAGTCACAACCTTGGTCTACAACGGTTTCAACCAGGAAAATTCTGCGATCTGTCTCATTCGCCGGCGGTCGCATTTTAGGTCATCACGCGGCGGCTTCGGTCGCTCAAAAGGTCAACAGGGCTGTGTAGCCCTGCAAATGCGATAATCCGCGGCACACTCCGCGCTTCCGTCGAGGTAAGGGATTTTGAAGAAGAGAAGTCTTTGGACATGCGCCGCCGCGGCGCTCGTTGTTTCAGCCGCGATGGCAGGTTGTGGCGGAACAAACTATTTTGCGGGCCGCGTCCTGCCTCCCAGTGGACTCACTAACCGGGTCCTTATTGCAATCCAGAACCCGAGCCCCTTTACCAAGGGCGGGCTGAGTTTCGTGGATGCATACTACGATATTCGCTCCGGTTTCAAAGGAACACCTGGGTCATTTTCAATCGCCGGCTATTCCGCCGCGCTTCCCTCTTCCGTCCAGAACATGCCCGAGGAGCAGCTAGGTGCGGTTTACGGTTCCGGCGACGGCAGCTTGGACATCGTCAACTATTCCAAAGAGAGCACCACCGGGAATTCCGGAGGGCTGAATGGGCTGTCTGCCAGCGTTTTTGTCACTCGGAATCAGGCCTATACCTTTGCCGCTGACCAAGGGGCTCATGTGCTGACGGTGGTTGACCATGTCAGTGGCGGATCGGTTCCGCTGAGCCTGCCCGGGGTTTACCGCGTCAGCGTGAATCCAGGCGGCTCCTTTGCCGTGGCTTTCGTCCAGAACTCGAACTACGCCTACTATCCGCGCAAACTGACTGCGGCGCAAACCACCTCTTATTCCGGGGGGCCCAGCACCTGGCCCAAAGCCGCAGTGGACTGCGAACCGCAGAATTTGCCGGGTTGGTGCCTCTTCCAGGCCCAAAGCCCAGACAACACAGACTCGGTGGGCAACTACTACGGAGCGCCGCTGGTTTTTGACCGGCCAATCAAGGCCGTCTTTTCCGCCGATGGCGGGACTGCCTATGTGCTCAACTGCGGTCCGGAGTGCGGCGGTTCCAAAGCTTCGATTACGCCGCTGCCGGTGGCTCCGATGATCTTTCTGATCGGCCAGGAGTCTGGAGCGCTGCCGACCAACAGCGCTTTGGCCAGCGCAACTATTGCTATTCCAGGCGGAGCCAGCAACGCACTGCTCAATACGTCCACACTTTATGTGGTGGGCCAGCAACCTCAGGTCGTGCAAGGGCAGACGCTTTTTGCTGGCGAACTTACAGTCGTTAATCTTTCCAACAACACGGCCTCCAGCCCCATTGCAATCAGCGACGGAACCCCAGGCGCGGTGAGCCGCATGTTGATTGCCGACGACAATACGCTATGGATCGCAATGACCAAGTGCACCAACGGGGTACGTGCTGCAACTGGTTTGCCCGATGGATGTCTCACGATGTTCAACACGGCCAAGAATTCCGTGACCACGATTTTGCCCTACATCGGCGACGCCACTGGAATTGCCGCAGTTACAGGCTTGCACAAGATCTACACGGCGGAGGGCGGCCAGGTGTACATCTACTCCACGGTGGACGGTACGGCGATGGACAACCAATACGTGACCGTGACCGGGACAGCATACGACGTGGCCTACATGGACGGAGCTTCTGACACCAACAATACCGTCTACTAAAAATCTGGTTGTGGAGTTTCACTGAAATGCTGGGCACCCCATTCTCTGCGATCTTGTAAGGGGTGGGCAGCCATGAACCTCAAGAGCTTTTCCCTTGTCGGGAGCAATCAGCAATGCCTGCGCTGAATTCTGATCCTCTCGCTGAATCCATTCCAACAGACGTTCTCGCCATCGCGGCCCACCGCGATGACGTGGAACAAACCTGCGGTGGAACGCTGCTGCGTATGGCCGCACGTGGGCTGCGTACAGCCATTCTCGACCTGACGCAGGGCGAAGCTGGAACCCGAGGCAGCGCCGAGGAGCGAGCCCAGGAGGCTGCACAAGCAGCGAAATTGCTAGGCGTTGGCTGGCGGCAAGCCCTTGACCTGCCGGACGGCGAGATTGAAAACTCCCACACGAATCGCATG
>OBLT010001651.1_pt1 | contig 14194 bp, 9 predicted proteins | sample 1518721 | NCBI WGS metagenome assembly OBLT01 (sample SAMEA3539307, study PRJEB22396) | soil metagenome | biome: tundra; feature: field; material: soil | place: USA | collected 2010-05 | depth 0.15 m | reverse complement strand
ATCATACGCGCCGGCTGCTCGCGGAATCGGCAACAGGCGGCGGGACTGCCCGATAGCGGGCAAGATTTTCCAGGGTCTCCGGGTTACCCTGGCTCCCTTTTTGCCGTCTTCTCATGTTCACTACAGCTGGAAGTGTGTCCGGGCGACGCCGTTCCTCCGCCCCGCTCCCGCTTTTGCGTCCTGAAGGAGAAACTATGTTCCGCAAGATTCAATTCGTTCTGCTGACCCTGTGCGCCGCCGCCCTGCTGTGCGCGCAGGACGAACCGCCGGCCCAGGCCCCCGCGGGTGGTGGCGGAGGCCGCGGCGGCCTCGGCGCCGGCGCCACGGCGGTCCCCGACCCCCAGCCCTACGATAAAGTGATCACCAAGGAAGCCAAGACATCCAAGGGCCTCTTCACCGTCCACCAGATCAAAGAACGCTACTACTACGAGATCCCCAAGAGCGAACTTGGCAAGGACCTGCTCTGGAACTCCCAGATCGCCAAGACCACCGCGGGCGCCGGCTACGGCGGCGGACAGCTGGTGGACAAAGTGATCCGCTGGGAGCTCAAGGGCAATCGCGTGCTCCTGCTGGATATCAATTACAGCCTGACCGCCGACCCCAACGAACCCATCGCCATGGCCGTCAAGAACGCCAATAACGACGCCATCATTCAGGCTTTCCCGGTTGCCGCGTTCGCCAAGGACGGCGATCCGGTGATCGAAGTCACCCGCCTCTTCACCGGGGACCTACAGGAGTTCAGCGCCCGCCAGCGCCTGGGCGCCACTGCAGTCGACGCTACCCGAACCTTCATCGAACACATCAACGCGTTTCCGGAAAACCTGGAAACCGAAGTCACCGTCACCTACACCCGCACAGCCGGCGGAACAGGGGCCACCGGCGGCGGTCGCGGCGGCGGGCTGGGCGGCGGACAGATGCGCCCCGGCAGCGCAACCGTCGTCCTGCATCACTCCATGGTGCGTCTCCCCGAAAAGCCCATGATGCCGCGCCTCTTCGACGAGCGCGTGGGCTACTTCACCACCAGCACGATGGACTATTCGCGCAGCGAGTACAAGGCCGAACGCACCCGCTACATCGCCCGCTGGCGCCTCGAAAAGAAGGACCCCGGCGCCGCCCTCTCCGAGCCTGTGAAACCCATCGTCTACTACATCGACGCCGCTACCCCGAAGAAATGGGTGCCCTGGCTCAAGAAGGGCATCGAAGACTGGAACGAGGCGTTCGCCGCCGCCGGCTTCAAGAACGCCATCATCGGCAAGGAAGCGCCTACCGCGGCACAGGACCCAAAGTGGAGCCCCGAGGACGTGCGCTATTCGGTGATCCGCTGGCTGCCCTCCACCACCGAAAACGCCAGCGGCCCGCACATCAGCGACCCGCGCACCGGCGAGATCCTCAACGCCGACATCCAGTTCTATCACAACGTCATGAACCTGGCCCGCGACTGGTACTTCGTGCAGGTTGGCCCGCTCGATCCGCGCGCCCAGAAGTTGCCGCTTCCCGACGACCTGATGGGCAGGCTCCTGGAGTACGTTGTCGCCCACGAAGTGGGCCACACCCTCGGCTTCCAGCACAATATGAAGGCCAGCTCGATGTACCCCTTCGAGAAGATCCGCGACAAGGAGTGGGTGCATAAGATGGGCCACGCCCCGTCCATCATGGACTACTCGCGTTTCAACTACGTCGCCCAACCGGAAGACGGCATCGCCGTGGAAGACCTCATTCCGCGCATCGGCCCGTACGACACCTGGGCCACCATGTGGGGCTATACGCCGATTCCTGGCGCCAAGACCCCGGACGCCGAGAAGCCCACCCTCAATAAGTGGGCCAAGGAACAGGATGACAAGCCCTGGCTTCGCTTCTCCACGGCCAACTCCAACGGCGCCGACCCCGGCGAGGAAACCGAGGCCGTCGGCGATGCCGATGCCGTCAAAGCCACCGCGCTCGGCGTCAAGAACCTGCAGCGCGTCGCCAAAATGTTGATGTCCGCCACAGCGTACAAGGAGGGCGAAACTTACGAACAGCTCGCCGAGCTATACGGTCGCGTCCTCAGCCAGTGGAGTACCGAGATGACCCACGTCGCCGGCATCGTCGGCGGCTTCAACAGCCAGGAAAAGGTGATCGGCCAGGAAGGCCGCATCTTCAACCTGATTCCCAAAGAGAAGCAGAAGGAAGCGGTGAAGTTCCTCTCCGACAACGCCTTCACCACGCCCTCCTGGATGATCGACGAGGAAATTCTGCGCCGCATCGAACCGGTCGGCGTCATCGACCGCATCCACACCGCCCAGGACCGTGTGCTGAATCAATTGCTCAACAGCGCCCGCTTCGCCCGGTTGATGGAACAGGAAGCCCTGGATGGCAATCTGGCTTACTCGCCGGTGGAATTCCTCGCCAGTGTGCGCAAAGGCATCTGGAAGGAACTGGACGCGCCGGCGGTCAAGGTAGACCCCTACCGCCGCGAGTTGCAGCGCTCTTACCTCAAGGCGGTGGACTCCAAAATCAACGCGGTGGAGCGCGCCGCCATCGTCATGCCCGCGCAGTTGCCGGAAGGCTTCGTGATGCCGCGCGTCATTACCAGCGGCGACGAAAAACCCATGTACCGCGCCGAACTACGCGCCCTGACCGCCTCCATCGGCGCCGCCCTGGCCAAGACGACGGATCACGAAACCAAGGCGCACCTGGAAGCCAGCCGCGACGAGATCGCCAAAATTCTCGATCCCAAGTTCGCGCCACCAACCCCGGCCGGCGCCGCCGCCGGAATGGGCGGGCGCGGAGGCGCCCGCTAAGAAAGGCATAAGCCACAGATGAACACAGATAAACACAGATAAAGCAGGAGGCTTGTCGGCTTTTATCTGTGTTTATCTGTGTTCATCTGTGGCCCAGTTTTATTCTCTGCCTTCCTCCGGAATCGAAATTCGCCGGATCCAGCCACTCCTCAAACGCCCGCTTCCTGTCCGCCCACTCCGTATCCAACATCGAGTACCACGCGGTATCCCGATTTTTCCCCTTCACGATCATGTGCTGGCGGAAGATCCCCTCGAAGGTGAACCCCAGGCGCAGCGCCGCCCTTCGCGACGGTTCATTCAGGGCGTCGCACTTCCACTCGTAGCGGCGGTACCCCAGCTCCTCGAAGACGTAGCGCGCCAGCAGATACATCGCCTCCGTGGCTCCCGCCGTCCGCTGCAAGCACGGCAGGTACAGGATGTTCCCCACCTCGATCACGCGATGCGCCGGCTCGATCCGCATTAGCGAGCAGTAACCCGCCGGCGCGCCCGATGCTCCATCCAGAATGGTGAAGAACAGCGGGTCAACCGACTTCTCTCGCCCGTCCAGCCACGCGCGGAACTCCGGCGCGTCCGCATAGGGGCCGTTGAACAGATACCGCCATAACTGGGCATCCTTCGACCCCGCGTACAGCGCCGCCGCATGCGCCGCCGCATCCAGGGGCACGATGGTCACGTGCCGCCCCGGCAGCACCACCCGCTCCGGCCGCTTATCTGCCTGCATAGGTGCCATCTTACCCCGCGGTGTGGCCGCCACCAAAAGGGAAAGGGCCGCCACTGCTTCTCAGCAGGGCGGCCCCGAGCGTCTCTCCTTCCTGGGAGATGCGAAGTGGTCTTTATTTCTTGGGGCCGATAAAGGCCACCATGCCCAGCAGAACGGTCGGCTGGCTCTTGGCTTTGCCGCCGTTCTTCTGGAAGAACGGCTGGTTGGACCAGTCGTCGCGGAACTCAAGCCGGCTCATCAGCCAGCCAGTCATCTTGTATTCGCCGGTGGCGGTCCATTCCTTCACCGACTGTGCCGTGCCGGTGGAGAAGCCTTCCGGATCGTTGAACCATTCCAGGCGTCCGGCAACGGCGAACTTCTTGCCCAAGGCCTGGCGCGCCGCGCCGGCGATACCGCCCCAGTTCGCCGCTCCCGGACCGACGTTCTTGTCGTGACCATAATCGACGTTGACGTAGATGCTGAGATTATCGTTGGGGTTCACCTGAACCGTGGTGTCGTACAACTGGCGAAGACCGACGTTGGTGCCGGTCTTTTCAGGCCCGACGTAATAGTTGTTGGACCAGGTCACCTTTTTCCAGGCGTAAGCGCCGTTGAGGCCTACGGTCTTGCCGCTGTTGTTGTCGTAGACGTCATTCCAGCCCTGCACCACCTGCACGCCGCCGGTGAATTTGCCGATAGGCACCGATGCCCTCACGCCGAAGTGGTAATAAGGGATGGCCCACGCAAACAGCAGCGATCGGGAGTAGTTCCAGTTCTGATTGCTCTCGATGACCTCGGCGCCGGCTGAAGTGACGAATTCTCCAGCATCGATCTCCACGCCGTGCCAGGATTTGGGCTTCAAGCTGACGTACGCCTGCTTGAAGTACTTGAATGCGTCGGGCGCGCGGTCGGTGGCGTGAATGACGTCAAAAACCTCGCCGAAGCCCACGTCCAGGTGGAAGCCCACCGGTCCGGGAGCGCGGTCGATGCTGATCATCCCCATATTGACGTGCGCGGTGTTGGCGCGCATATCGAAATTCCGGAGCGCGTTCCATCCGCCATCGGGATGGTTGGTGTTGAGGTCCGCGTAGCCATCGAACATGAAGCTGAAATCCATGCCGCCCTGCGTGAGCACGCTCTTTGGCGGAGGCGTTGGAGCCGGCGCCGCGGCGGGCGTCTGCGCGGCGGGGTCTTGGGCCGGCGCCTGATCGGTTTCGGTAGGCGCCGTCTGTGCGGCTGCGGCGCCGATCAGCATGGAGGCCCCGGCGATCGCCGCGGCGATGTGAATCTTTCGCATGTAAGTCTCCCCTTTAGGCTTTGTGAAATTCAATACGGTTGGGAGCGCGCTTACGGGGCGAGCGTCCGTGACGGGTGGCTAGGTTCCAATCTAGTCGTTCCCGGCGGAAGATGCCAATAGATAATTTCTATTTAAGTTATGCGTAAATTCGGCTGCCCTGCCGCCTCGCGCGGCTGCGTTGCGCAGGAACAGGCAGGAACAGGATGCCGGGTTGCCCGGCGATACCGCCTCCTGATATCCTAAATCTTCATCCGTTCCCTCATTTCAAACAGGAGAAACAATGGCAGTCAAAGTAGGTATTAATGGCTTCGGCCGGATCGGCCGGAACGTCGTTCGTGCGGGTCTGCATAACAACGACATCGAATTCGTGGCGGTCAATGACCTGACCGACACCAAAACGCTTGCGCACCTGCTCAAGTACGATTCCGTGCTCGGACCCTTGCCGGAAACCGTCACCCACGACGAAAACTCGATCACCGTCGGCGGCAAGACCATCAAGGTCTTCAAAACCAAGGATCCCGCCGAACTCGATTGGACCAGCGTCGGCGCCCAGATCGTCATCGAATCCACCGGCTTCTTCACCGATGGCAAGGATGCCTCCAAGCACCTCAAAGGTTCCGTCAAGAAGGTCATTATCTCGGCCCCGGCAAAGAACGAAGACGTCACCCTCGTCCTCGGCGTCAACAATGCCGCCTACAACCCGGCCAAGCACAACATCATCTCTAACGCTTCCTGCACCACTAATTGCCTCGCCCCCGTGGTCAAAGTCATCCACCAGAAGTTCGGTGTGCTAAAGGGCTCGATGACCACCATCCACAGCTATACCAACGATCAGAAGGTCCTCGACTACCCCCACAAGGATCTCCGCCGCGCCCGCGCCGCCGCCATCAATATGATCCCCACCACCACCGGCGCCGCCAAGGCCATCGGCATCGTCATGCCCGAACTCAAGGGCAAATTGGACGGCTACTCCATGCGCGTCCCCACGCCGGACGTCTCCGTGGTCGATTTGGTCGCCATCCTGAAAACCCCCGCCACCACCGAGGAAGTCAACGCCGCGCTCAAAGCCGCTGCCGAAGGCGAACTCAAGGGCATCCTGGCCTACACCGACGATCCCGTGGTCTCCAGCGATATGCTGCGCAACCCCAACAGCAGCATCGTGGACTCCCTGTTGACCAAGGTGCTGGACGGCAACCTGTTGAAGGTAGTCGCATGGTACGACAACGAGTGGGGCTATTCCTGCCGCGTGGTCGACCTCTGCGCCTTCCTCGTCGCCAAGGGTCTCTAAGCCGCGTGGGACAGACCCTCGCTTTCCGTGGTCTGTCTTGCCTGGCGCATGCACCTGCCTTACTGGACTGGATGCCAGACGACAAAAGGCGATCGTCTGGCCACCTCCCTCGAACCGCCGTGGTTGTACAGTAAGAATTGGGCAAGAAACAGCGCAATCCGGACAGCGCGCGGCCGCCTGAGCCCCGTCTGTCACCCACCGCGTGGATCGAAAAACACTCGACCCTCGTCTTCGTGGGTCTGCTGGCGCTGGCCACTCTGCGCATTGCCGCTACCTACGCCGTCTTCAACCACACCGCCGACGAACCGGGCCACATTGCGGTCGGCATGCAGTGGCTCGACGAAGGCCGCTACACTTACGAGTCCCAGCACCCGCCGCTGGCCCGCATCGCCGTGGCTTTCGGGCCATTCCTGATGGGCCGCCACACCGCCAACCAGCCCAACAGGGATAAGGAAGGCGTCGATATCCTTTACGGCGACGGGCACTACATGCGCAATCTGACGCTTGCCCGCATGGGGATTCTTCCGTTCTTCTGGATCTCCTGCATCGTCCTGTACGCCGCGACCAGAGCGAGTCTGGGCGAGGCAGTGGGCCTGTGCGCCGTTTTCTTATATTCCTTTCTCCCGCCGGTGCTCGCCCATGCGGGCCTGGCCACCACCGACATGCCGCTTACCGCCATGCTGGCCGCCAGTTTCGTCACCGGCCTGATGTGGCTCCAACGGCCCGACACCCGGCGCAGCGTTCTATTCGGCGCCTGTACCGGACTCGCCATAGTCTCCAAGTTCTCCATATTCGCTTTCCTGCCCGTGTCGGCTGTGGCGGCGCTGCTCTGCTATCTGGTTGCCGCCCGGCCCGGGTGGCCCACTCTACTTGCCGATACCCGGCGCAGGTTCGTGCCTTTGCTGCTCGCCGTCGCCGTCGCGATTCTGGTTGTCTGGACCGTTTACCGGTTCTCCGTCGGTAAGGCGGCGTCCGTCGGTATGACGCTGCCGTTCCCGGAGCTTTTCGACGGCACCAAGGAAGTCTTCGACCACAATGCAATCGGGCATCCCGCCTATCTGTTCGGAAAACGCAGCCATTTCGGCTGGTGGTACTACTATCCGGTCGTCCTCGCCGTGAAAACCCCGCTGCCCTTCCTCGCCCTGTTCTTCGTTGGGCTAGCCGTCTCGCTCGGCAAGTCCAGGCGCGCGCTGGCCGCCTACTGGCTACCACTGGCGTTCTCGCTGGGCATCCTGTTCTTCTCGCTCACCAGCCATATCAACATCGGCGTCAGGCACATTCTTCCCGTCTATCTCGGATTCTCCATCACCGCCGCGATAGGCGCCGTATGGCTCTACCGGCAATCGTCCACTGCGCGCTGGGCGCCGTGGATTCTTGGTGCGCTGCTGGTATGGCACGCCGCTACCTCACTCCTCAGTCACCCCGATTACATTCCTTATACGAACTTGCTGGCCGGCGACTACCCCGAGAGGATTCTGGTGGATTCCGATCTGGACTGGGGTCAGGATATGATTCGTCTCGGCAAGCGCCTCCGCGAATTGGGCGCGCGGCAGGTCGCTTTCAACCCATTGGTCATGTCCTACCTGGAGGAGGCCCACGGATTTCCGCCCATCACGCTGATGCAGCCCACCCGGCCATCGCCGGGCTGGAATGCCGCCAGCCTCACCGTGATGCTGTCCGGCCGCCTTGGCATGTACGACCAGTTTCCGAACGTGAAACTCTGGACGGAGGGCGTCAAACCCACCGAGCGCGTCGGTAAGAGCATTTACTTGTGGTATATCCCGGACCCGGCGGATCTTCGGCGGAAGCCATAAAGATATTTGACCCGGGAATCCTCCCTCGGCTACCCTGAACCTTCGCCATGTCGCTGCCCAGGCAAATTGTCCGTTACCCCTTCTGGCTGACCGCCGGCATCGGCGTCGTGGTCTTTCTCTCCATCGGCAGCGCGTTCCAGGCGTATCGATCCGCCGACGACAACGCCCGCGCCTACCAGGATCCTTACCGGATCAATGCACAGCCGGATCGTCTTCGGGAGGCCGTTCGCTACCTCCCGGAGAAGGCGCAGGTCGGCTACCTGTCCGACGTTTCGTTCGAGGTGGCCACCGGATCCGCCGCCTACTTCGGCGTCATGTATGCGCTGGCGCCGCGCCTGGTAACGCGTTCCGCCGATAGCCATGAATGGGTGGTGGGGAACTTCTCGCACCCCCTCGATTACGCCGCCGCCGGCCGCCAGCACCATCTGGAACTCGTCAAGGACTTCGGCAACGGGATTGTGCTATTCCGCGGGCGGCCCCATTGAGCGCGCTGCCTCCGTTCGTCATCGCCTCGCTGCTGGGATACTGCGGCGTGCGGCTCTGGTTGCCCGCCGGCGTGGGCAGACCGCAATGGACTCTGACGCTTCATGCCGCTCTGGGAATCGGCTTGGGCGCGGGTTTCACCTCTTGTCTGTTCTGGCTGCTGGTGGTGAGTGGCGCGGGCACGTTGCCCGTCACGGCAGGCGTGGAACTCGTCCTGCTCGCCGTGCTCGCCGGGCTAGTCGTGCGGCGGCGTTCCGCCGGTCCCGGCATTGAGACCGCGGCTTCGCCCGCTTTCCCGGCATGGCTGCCCGGCCTCGGCGTGGCCCTAATGCTCGGCCTTTTTGTCGGCGCCTTCGTGAGTGTCAGCGACCTGAATCCGCAAGGCGGGTGGGATGCCTTCAGCATCTGGAATCTGCGCGCGCGCTATCTGCTGCACTCCGAAACCTGGAAGTACGCCGTCACCCCGTTCCCGGTGGGCGCCCACATGGAATACCCGCTGCTGACGTCGAGCCTCATCGCGCGGGGATGGACTTATGCGGGCTCTCTCACGCCCCTGGTACCCATCGGCTCCGCGCTGGCCTTCGCGGTGGCGCTCGTGATGCTGCTGGTTTCGACGCTCGCGCTGGCGCGCGGAGCCGCCATCGGCCTGCTGGCCGGAATCGTCCTGCTGGCCAACCCCTCCCTGGTAAGTCAGGCGGCGTCGCAATATGCGGACGTGCCGTTAGCGTTCTTCTTTGCAGCCGCGGTGGCGCTGATCGCGCTCGGCGCAGACTCTCCCTGCCCGGCGCGCTACCTGTCGCTCGCCGGCGTATTTGCCGGTTTTGCCGCCTGGACCAAGAACGAAGGCAGTCTGCTGGTTCTTGCGCTGGCGGCAGCGCTTTTTGTGATCTCGTGGCGTTCCGCCGGATGGCCTTCCGCCGCTCGCCGGTCCGGCGCATTCCTGCTTGGTGCGCTGCCCGGGCTGATGCTGGTGCTGTGGTTCAAAGTGGTGTTAGCTCCGCCCGACCCGTTGGCCGGCCAGTTGACCCTGAACCTGGGGCAAAAACTCGCCAGCCCCGCCCGGTGGTTTCAGGTTGCCGGCGGATTCCTGAAACAGGCGTGGGAACTCTATTGCCTCCCCGGCCCAGCGCTCGCCATCCTCGCCGTAACCTGTGGTCTGTTGCGTCTGCGTCCCCGCCGGGAGCGCACGGCAGGGCCGCTGCTTGCCATTCTCATCGCCCTAGCCGGCTACTTCGCTATCTTCCTGGTGACCAAGGACGATCTCGACTGGCTGTTCGCCACCGCCCTCGATCGTCTTTACCTGCATCTCTGGCCGGCGCTCGTGCTGGCGGTTTTCCTGCTGCTGCGGCGGCCCGAGGATTTCGCCATCGTAAGCAGCCCGGCGAAGCCCAGGAAAGCCCGCTAACCCCCCGCCTTGGCCAGCGACGACTGGGAAAGCTCGTCCTTCAGAAGCAGCTTCAAGCGCCGCCGCTCGATCAGCGATTGATCGCCGCGCAGCAGCAGATAATAGTCGTAATCCGCATCCGGACTCTCGCGGTAGACCGGATCCATCCACGCCAGCTGCCACATCGCCCGGTAGAAGTTGATCCCCGGCTCCAACTCCCAACTGGCGCCGACCCGGACGCGGGTCTCCGGTCTTGCGGCGTGCTGCGCCCGGATGATTTCCATCATGTCTTTGGTGGCCGCGCAGTAAGCCCACTCCGCGAAGTAGCGCGTATTGAACTGCGTGGCGAACTGCACGACGCACAAAACCAGCAACACGATGGCCGGCGCCGCGCCCAACTGTTGCATCCGCGAACCGGCGAGCAGCTTCTTCACCAGGGCCAGAGAGGCCAGCGAGAACAGCGGTATCCAGTAGAGCACGGTGCGCATCTCCGGATACGGCTGGGCGAACCAGTATCGGCTCGCCACGATCATGGCGAGCGCCGCGGGCATGGTTCCGCCCAACAGCAACAGGATGCGGTCCGCCTCCGCCAGCGTATCGAAGCTTAGCCCGCACACCCACGCGTGAACCATCGCGATGGTCCACATCACCACCGCCAGCAGCACTACGGGCGCCAGGATGTAGGTGACCGTGCGAACCAGAAGATCGAGCGGAACGAGCGCCGCCAGGCCCAATTGTCCGCGCGCGGAGTGCTGCAAAGAAGGCCGCACGATGCCTTCCAGGATGGCGAAGAGCGACGGCGGGCCAAGGTATCCCTCCTCCAGTTGCACCAGCTTTCGCGGCAGTGTCGCGCCGATGCCAGCCACCACGAATGCCGGAGCCGCCATGTGGATCATGGCCTGCCACGCGCTGCGCGGGCCGTCCATGGCCGCATCCCCACGTGCCTTCCGTCTGCGTTCCTTCTTCTTCTTGCGCCGTTCCGCCGCAGCCGCCCCGCCTTCTTCAGGGGCCGGCTTGGCCAGCATGGTTTCGGTAATCAGCAGGGCGAAAAAGGCCAGCGTCAGAGCGCCCGCCGGGAAAATCATGATCACGTTGCAGCCAATCGACAGGCCCACCGCCATCCCCGCCTTGTTCAACAGCCGGTTCGGATTCGGCGCGCCGGGGGCCGAAAGATAAAGCACGATCTGGTAAAGCCCGTAAAGGAAAAACGCCAGGCCCAGGCTGTAGCCGCGCGCCAGACAGAGATAATCCAGCAGGAATGGGTTGAGGCTCAGGAATGCCACGCCCAGGAGAAACAGAGCGCCTTCCCCCAGAAACCCGCAGATCCGAAAAACCGAATAGAAGTACAATGCCGCGCCCAGCACGCTGGGTAAGCGCTGGGAGAACTCGGAGAGGCCGAAAATGCCGATGGAGATCCGGCTGAACAGCACGGTCAGCGGATGATGGTTGCCGAATTCCGTGCCAAAGAGCTGCGACCACGGACCAGACTGGAACCACTCGAACATCACCGCCTCATCATGGCTGATGGCCTGTGTGGCGGCCCGGTAAATCGTCGTTACCAGCAGCGTCCCAAGCAATGCGGCCGCGGCTGCGCGCCAGGGCGTGCGGACCAGTCCGCGTAATTTCTCCATGGCCACAATGATAACTGGCGGCTCTCCGCCCGCGCACCAGATCGATGGGTTGTTTTGTCGCGCGCGCGGCCTGCCTGATATTATTGTCTCGGACCCTTCATGCATGAAACCGTCTTGATCACCGGCGGGGCCGGATTTGTCGGCTCCACCCTGGCGATCGCCATCCGCCGGGCTCATCCGGGCACTACCGTCATCGCGTTCGACAACCTGCGCCGCCGCGGTTCCGAAATGAATTTGCCAAGGCTGAAAGCGGAGGGTGCGCGGTTCGTCCACGGGGACGTGCGGTCACTGGCGGACCTGGCGGCGATTCGTCCCGCGCCGGATTTGATCCTGGAGTGCTCGGCGGAGCCCTCTGTTTTGGCCGGCTACGGCGGTTCGCCGGAATACCTGATCCACACCAACCTGACCGGCTGCTTCCATTGCCTGGAGATTGCACGGCAGGCCAAAGCCGACTTCCTCTTCGTCTCCACCAGCCGCGTCTATCCGGTGGCGGCGGTCAATGGCCTGTCCTTCGAGGAGACCGAAACGCGTTACCGTTTGCGGCCAGGGCAAACCGTTGCCGGCGCCAGCGAATACGGCATCGGTGAGGAGTTTCCACTGGCCGGCGCGCGCTCGCTGTACGGCATGACGAAACTCGCGGCCGAACTCATGGCGGCCGAATATGGCGACGCTTACGGGATACGGTTCATCATCGACCGTTGCGGCCTGCTGACGGGCCCCTGGCAGATGGCGAAGGCGGACCAGGGCGTAGTGGCGTATTGGGTGGCGGCCCATTGTCTCAATCGCGGGCTGAAGTACATCGGCTTCGGCGGCACAGGCAAGCAGGTTCGCGACTTCCTCCACATCGACGATTTTTGCGACCTCGTGCTGGACCAGATAGCCAACTTCGAGGCTTATGCCGGGCGGCACTGGAATGTCGGCGGCGGCGGCGCCAACAGCCTGTCCCTGCGCGAAGCGACCACTCTTTGCCGGGAGGTGACCGGCCGAACCGTGGAGGTGCTTCCCACCGGCGAAAACCGTCCGGCGGACCTGCGCCTGTACATTACCGACCACCGCGCGGTCACGGCGGTCCGCGGTTGGAATCCGCGGCGCGACGCGCGGCGCACCATCGGCGATATCGCCGCGTGGGTCGACAGCAATCGCGCCGAGCTGCTCGAGGTAGTGTTCGGGTAGAGTAGGACAGGCCTCCCGGCCTGTTCGGGTAGCGTAGGACAGGCCTCCCGGCCTGTTCGGGGGCGAGCTTCGCTCGCCAACCGGGGGCGTGAAGGTGGCCGGCCTTGCGGCCGGATTGGCAAGCTTGAAGCCGCCCCACCCGCTATGCTGGTGCTATGGTGAAGTTCCTGATCGGCCTGATGACGGGAGTGGCGCTGGTGTTCCTCTCGGTGATTCTGTTGTTCGCGGTAGCCCTGCGGTTTCGCGAAAGCGCGCCGGTAATCGCCGGCAATTCCGTGCTGGTGCTGCGCTTGAGCGGTGAGTTGCCGGAGAAGCCACCGATGGAACTGCCGTCCTTTGTGGGCGACGACCACACGCCGCTAACCGTGATCGGGGTGTGGAGCGCGCTGGAAAAAGCGGCGGCCGATGCGCGCATCAAGGCGGTGGTGCTGCAACCGGAAGGCCTTTCGGCGGGATGGGCCAAACTCGAGGAGTTGCGGCTCGATATCGACAAATTCAAGAGATCGGGCAAGCCGGTATTCGCCTACCTGCGGCAACCGGGGACGCGCGAGTACTACGTTGCCAGCGGGGCGGACCGCGTTTATCTGGGGCCTTCGGAACCGGTGATGGTCAAAGGGCTGCGCGCCGAGATGATGTATTTCAAGGGGACGCTGGACAAGCTCGGCGTGAGTATGGAAATCGAACACGCGGGCAAATACAAGGACTTCGGCGACATGTTCACGCGTTCGGACATGAGCCCGGAGACGCGGGAAGTCATGACTAGCGTGGTAGATGACTTGTACGGCAACCTGGTGGCGGGGATCGCCGAGGGGCGGCGGAAATCGCCCGAGGAAGTGCGGGCAATCATCGACCGCGGTCCGTTCACGGCGCCGCAGGCGCTGAAGGCTGGGTTGGTGGACGCGCTGCGCTTCGAAGACGAGATGTGGGGTGAGCTCAAGGAGCGGCTCAAGGGCGAGCCTTCGCGTGTCTCCATGGACAAATACTCCAGGATCACTTCGGAATCGCTGGGGCTTGCAGGCAAGAGCCACATCGCCATTGTGGTTGGCGAGGGCGACATCGTGCGCGGCGATGCGGGCGACGATGGCGCGGGCGAAAACAGCCTGACCTCGTACGGCTTCAACAAGCTGCTGCGGCGGGTGGAAAACGATTCGCTGGTGAAGGGGGTAGTGGTGCGCATCGATTCGCCGGGCGGCGAAGTGACGGCGTCGGACGAACTGTGGCGGCAGATGAACCTGCTGAGCAAGAAGAAGCCGGTGGTGATCTCGATGTCCGACGCAGCCGCGTCGGGGGGCTACTTCATGGCGATGACGGGCGACCCGATCGTGGCCTACCCGGCAACGCTGACCGGCTCGATCGGCGTGGTGTTCGGCAAACCCAACCTGCACGGGCTGTACGACAAATTGGGCATCACCAAGGAAGCCATCCAGCGCGGCAAGAACGCCGGAATCGATTCGGATTACACGCCGCTCTCGCCAGAGGAACGCACGACGCTGAAAGAGGGGATCGACGAAAGCTATCGGGATTTCGTAGGCAAAGTGGCGGTGGCGCGGCACCGCAAATTCGAGGAGATCGAGCCGCTGGCGCAAGGACGCGTCTGGCTGGGTTCGCAGGCCAGGCCGCGCGGGCTGGTGGACGAAACCGGCG
>OBLT010001647.1_pt1 | contig 14221 bp, 14 predicted proteins | sample 1518721 | NCBI WGS metagenome assembly OBLT01 (sample SAMEA3539307, study PRJEB22396) | soil metagenome | biome: tundra; feature: field; material: soil | place: USA | collected 2010-05 | depth 0.15 m | reverse complement strand
GGCGCGGGCGGTTTCAATTTCTATCCGCCGGCCTACCTCACGGAGGTGCGCCGTCTGTGCGACGAACACGGCGTCCTTCTTATCTGCGACGAGGTGGCCACGGGTTTTGGCCGCACCGGAACCCTGTTCGCGTGCGAGCAAGCCGGCATCACGCCCGACATCATGGTGCTGGCCAAGGGTCTCACCGCTGGCTACCTCGGGCTTTCGGCGACCTTGGCGACCGACCGCGTATTCGGTGCGTTCCTGGGCACAGTCCATGACAGGGCGTTCATGCACGGGCCCACCTTCATGGGCAACGCCCTGGCCTGCGCCGTGGCCCTGGAGAGCATCCGCATCTTCGAGCGCGACGGGTACCTAGACAAGATCCGGCGCATCGAGGAGATCCTGCGCGAGGAATTGCTCGGCCTGCGCGCGGATACCATTCGCGAGACGCGCGTCTTCGGCGCCTGCGGCGTGATCGAGGTCCACGAACCCCAGGCGTGGCAGGGCCTTCAGGCCTTCGCCGGCCAGCGCGGGGTATGGCTGCGGCCCTTCGACAAGGTCGTCTACACCATGCCCGCCTACGTGATCGACGAGGCCAGCTTGCGCCGAGTTTGTCAGACCATGCGCGCCTGGTTCGGGTCAGGCTAGGGATCCATGCCTACCGACGCCGCATCCGTACTTCGCAATCGAAACGTTTCTTTGTTCCTGGCCGCGCGCTTCTGTTCGGCCATGGCGCTCATGATGTTCAGCGTGGCGGTGGGTTGGCAGGTCTACGCGCTCACTGGCAGCGCCTTCGCGCTCGGCATGGTGGGCCTGGCGCAGTTCCTGCCCGCGTTCCTCCTCACCTTGCCGGGTGGGCTTGCCGCCGACCGCTTCGACCGGCGCAACTTGCTGCTGGCTTCGTTCGCGCTCGAAATCCTCGTCGGAGCAGCCCTGCTCGCACTCTCCTTTCATCCTTCTCCCAGCGCGACTTGGATCTTCGCGGTGATTGCATTCATCGGCGTCGGGCGCGCCTTCATGGCTCCGGCCAATGGATCGCTGCTGCCGCTCTTGGTTGGCCCCGAGGCTTTTCCGCGCGCGGTGGCTTGGAATTCCACCGTGTTTCAAATCGCCACCATCGCGGGCCCGGCTCTCGGTGGAATGCTCTACGCGCTCGGTCCGTGGCTGGTCTACGGCATCGCGACGGGACTTTTGATCTCCGGCTTCGTCTTCATCGCCAACATGCGCGGCCAATGGAAGGTGCAAAGCCATGCTGCCGGCTGGAATGGGCTGCTCGAAGGCGTTCGCTTCGTCTTCGCCAAGAAGGCCATCCTGGGCGCCGTGTCGCTCGATCTCTTCGCGGTTCTCTTCGGCGGGGCCACCGCTCTTTTGCCCATCTTCGCGCGCGACATCCTGCACACCGGGCCGTGGGGGCTCGGCCTTCTGCGCAGCTCGCCCGCCCTCGGCGCCGCGCTCATGGCCCTGTGGCTGGCCCACTATCCAATTCGCGGGCGCGCCGGCCGTCGCATGTTCACCTGCGTGGCGCTGTTCGGGCTTTGCACCATCGTGTTCGCGCTCTCGCGCAACCTTTGGCTTTCGATCGTTACGCTTGTCGTCCTGGGCGGCGTCGACATGGTCAGCGTTATCATCCGCGGTACCCTGGTGCAAGTCTCCACGCCCGATGCCATGCGCGGCCGAGTGAGCGCGGTGAACATGCTGTTCATTGGCGCCTCCAACGAGCTGGGCGAATTCGAATCCGGCGTCACCGCGGCCTGGCTCGGCACGATCCCGGCCACTGTTCTGGGCGGCGTGGGTACTTTGATTGTTGTGCTTGTGTGGCTGCGGCTCTTCCCGACCTTGCGGCGCGCTGATCGGCTGGAAAACGCAGTGGAATAGGGGAAGTATGAGCGCCATGCAGCGTCATCTTCTTCTACCTTCGCTAGCGTTCCTATTTTTCGGCGCCGCGGCCTTCAATCCGAAAACGCGCCCTGACGAGCGCAACGCCATTCTCATCTCCTGGGACGGAGCCCTGCGCGAGCATGTGCGAGCCGATCTCGCGCGCGGCAAGCTGCCCAATCTCGCGAGACTCGCCGGCATGGGCGCGCTGGTGGATGTCGATGTCACGGGCCACCAGACCGACACCAAGGCCGGGCACGCTCAGATGCTGACCGGGTATGACCCTGCGCTCACCGGCGTGTACTCGAATGGCAAGTTCGATCCCATTCCGAGCGGCTACTCGATCTTCGAGAGGCTCCATCAGGCGTTCGGCAAGCACGGCATCACGACCATCATGCTGACCGGCAAGGATCACAACTTGGGTTCGCGTGCGCCGGGCTGGTTCAGCCACGGCGAGCCCTACTATCTGGTTCGTCCGGGCATCACGGTGTGGGACGGCGATCAGATGCGGCCGGCCAGCATGGTCGGCGAGAAAGCCGTGAGCTACATTCGCGAGTACGCCAAGAAGGGCCGCTTCTTTTTGTTTGTTCACTTTCCCGACATCGACCTGAATGGCCACCGCCACGGCGAGGGTTCAGAGGCGTACGACAGCGCCATGGTCGAATGCGATCGTTGGCTGGGCAAAATGATGACCGAGCTAGAAAGCCAAGGCATCGACAGCCGCACGTTGGTCTACGTCAGCGCCGATCATGGGTTCGAGGTTGGAACCAAGAACCACGGAAACGCGCCCCATATCTTCCTGGGCACGAGCGATCCGTCCGTGTCGCGCGTCGGCCAGCAACGCGACATCGCGCCGACCATCCTCCGAGCCATGGGCGCGGATCTCGCCAAGATCAGCCCGGCATTGCCCGGAACGCCCCTAGGGAAATGAGGCCATCCGCAGCTACGGGCCGCAGTGGACGGGGACTTCGGCGGGTAAGCTAAAGCGCGGGTGTGCGGGATCGAATAGTGCACGATCACTGGGGTCGAGGGTGCCACTGCGCTGGCGCAGAGCCCCGGCCACGGCGTCGCGGATGGGCGGCCCGATTTCGTAGTCGATCTTGGCGCCGGCGAAGAAACCGTCTCCTCCTGTGGCCAGGAAATCCGTCGTGGCGACGGCCAGGACCTCCTCGTCCCGCACCGCAGAACCATCCGGCCGCGTGAGCGTTGCCTCCACCGCGCCCTTCTCGCACGTGGCGTGCACGCGTAGGCCAGAGAGCGAAACCAGCGATCCCGCATGGCCTAGGCTGCGCGCGAGCAGGTGGCGAAATTCGCCGGCCGGCAAGCGCAGGGACGCGAAGGCGTTGTCGAACGGGAAGGTCTCGTAGAGCCGGCCGTAGGTGAGCAGCCCGGCCGGCAGGGCCGCGCGCATGCCGCCGCCGTTGATCATGGCCACATCGCTGGGGCGAGATGCGCGCATCAGATCTGCGAGCAGATTGCCGAGGGCGGTTTCCTTTTTGCGATTGTGCGGCAGGGGCCGCAGCACCTCGACGTTCAAGGACTCGGTGCCCTTGCGCTCGGCGACCGCGAAGGCGGTCGCGTTCAGCTCGGCTACCGCGCCGCTCGCGTGTACCGGGCTGCCCTCGTAGTCGCCCGGTTGGCAGGATTCGGCCGAGCCCGCCTGGCACAGGTCGTGCGGCCCTTCGAGGTGCGTGGAGACCACCTTACCCGACTTGCGGTCCACCGTCAGATCCACGCGACCGAAGGCGCGGCCGTTGCAGTAGGACTGGATAATGGGTACGTCGGCTACCCTCTGCGCGACGGCTTGATGGGTGTGCCCGGCCACGATGCCGTCCACGGATCCCTTGGGCAGCTCGCGCGCGATGGCGAAGATCTCGCTCTTGGCGTCACAGGAATCGAGCCTCTCCGGGGTCGAGAAATCGGTGCACGCACCGCCCTCGTGAACCACGGCGATGACCACCTTGGCGCCTCGGGCACGCAGGCTGCGCGCCTCGCGGGCGAGAGTTTTGGCGAGCGGCAGAAATTCCAGTCCCGCCACGTTGGCCGGAAGAGCCGAGTGCGGAGTGGCAGCCGTGACCGCGCCGACCAGGCCGATCTTGACACCGGCGGCAGTGATGATCGTGGAAGGCTTGAAGTTGGGCCACGCCACCGGCTTGCCCGTCTTCTTGTCGACCACGTTCGCCGCCAAGAAGGGAAAGTGGGCCTCGGCGGCGCGAGCCTTGAGGGCGCCTCGCGGATCGTCACCGGGTTTCACCGGCGAGGGCGCGGGCCCCTCCGGCCCGAAGTCGAACTCGTGATTGCCGATGGCGGCAGCGCTGTAGCCGAGGGCATTGTAGGCTCGCACGACCGGCGCACCCTCGGCCAGGTTCGATTCGAGGGTGCCCTGAAACATGTCGCCCGCGTCGAGCAAGACGACCGCACCACTCCTGTCTTTCCGAATCTTGCGCAGGTTTTCCAGGTAGCCCCCGAGCCAAGGCAAGGCGGCGATGTGCCCGTGCAAGTCGCTTGTGCCCACTACCGAGATGGTGACCTGCGCAGGAGGCGCCGCGTGCGCGAGGGAGGCGAAGGCGACCAAAGCGAAAAGGGGCGGGAAGGCGTGCATGGGCAACGAAGTATGGCTTGTGTCCAACGCGGGGGATCCGGATTTTCAACCACAGAGAACACAGAGGACACAGAGGCCGGAGAAGATGGGGTTTCCAGATCTTGGATCCGAACTCTTCTTCCCTTCCGTCCTCTGTGTCCTCTGTGGTTTCCTTCTTCGGCCGACCCGCACCGCTGAAATCGGCGAAAAGCGGCCGAGACGTGCTAGGTTTGCACGACGATGTTCAAAGGAGTCATTACCGCGCTGGTCACGCCCTTGCGCAACGATCGCGTGGATGAAGAGGCCTTGCGCCACTTGGTCGACGAACAGATCCGCGCCGGCATCGACGGCTTGGTTCCCGTGGGAACCACCGGCGAATCGCCCACCCTTAGCAACGAGGAGCATATCCGAGTCATCGAGGTGGTGGTGCAGGAGGCGAAGAAGCGCGTGCCCGTGCTTGCCGGTACCGGCGCCAATGCCACCCGCGAGGCCATCGAGCTGACCGCCGCCGCCAAAGCTGTGGGCGCCGACGGCACCTTGCAGGTCACCCCTTACTACAACAAGCCGACCCAGGACGGACTTTTCCGACATTTCAAGGCTGTAGTCGATGCGGTCGGTCTACCCATGGTGGTGTACAACGTGCCCGGCCGCACGGGTTGCGATCTGCTGCCCGAAACCATCGCCCGGCTGTGCGAGCTGCCGCTCATGGTCGGCGTGAAGGAAGCCACCGGCAACTTGCAGCGGGCGGCGCAGATCATCGCCCGCGTGGGCGATCGCGTGACCATGCTCTCGGGCGACGACGCCACGGCCATGCCCTTCTTTGCGGTCGGAGGCCATGGTTGCATTTCGGTCGTGTCCAACGTAGCGCCCGCTGATTTCGCGGCCATGTGGGATGCCGCTGCGGCCGGCAACTGGAACAAGGCACGCGAGCTGCACTACAAATTGTTTCCGCTCTCCGAGGGTCTGTTCATCGAGGCCAATCCGATTCCGGTCAAGGCGGCGCTGGCCATGATGGGCAAGATCACCGACGAGATCCGGCCGCCGCTCTATCCGATGACGGGCGCCAATCGCGAAAAAGTGCGCAAGATCCTAGCGGACCTCAAGCTGATCTAGGATCACCATGGCCGTACGCATCGCCGTTTTCGGAGCTGGTGGAAAAATGGGGCACGCCATCGTGCGCGCCATTGCCGATGCCGAGGGCGCCGCCCTGGTGGCTGCTGTCGAGCGTTCGGACTATCCCTATCTGGCGGCCGATGCCTCACAGATGGCGGGCTTGGCCGCCTCGGGCGTGCGCGTGGTCGACCAGCGTCCGGCCAAGGGCGCGGCCGACGTGTGGATCGATTTCTCGACTCCGTCCGCGGCGGTGCCCAATGCCCAGGCAGCGGCTGCTGCCGGCGCCGCCATCGTGATCGGCACGACCGGTGTTTCTGCGGCCGACAAAGAGAAGATCGCGGCCATCGCGAAGACCAGCCCCATCGTGCTCACTCCCAACATGTCCATGGGCGTGAACGTGATGCTCAAGCTGGTGGCCGATGCCGCGCGCATGCTCGGCCAAGCCTACGATATCGAGATCGTCGAAACCCACCACCGTGCCAAACGGGATGCGCCCTCGGGTACGGCCCTGCGCCTCGGCGAGGCGGTGGCCGAAGCGACGGGGCGCGATCTGGCGCAGGTGGCGCGCTATGATCGCCATGGCGACATCGGTCCCCGGACCCAGGCTGAAATCGGGATGCAGACCCTGCGCGGGGGTGACGTGTTCGGCGATCACACCGTGTTCTTTTTCGGCCAGGGCGACCGCATCGAAATCACCCACCGCGCCTCCTCGCGCGACACCTTCGCCCGCGGCGCGGTTCGCGCTGCCCTGTGGCTGGCGGGGAAACCGGCCGGACTTTTCGACATGCGCGACGTGCTCGGACTAAAGTAGTCCGAGGCGAGGAACCATGGACAGAAACGGCCCAACTGCCGCTTCCGCACCCGGGGATGTGGAGCATCCTCGGGCCGCCATGCTGGATACCTATCCGGCGGAGGAGGTGGTCCGTCTGTGCCTCGACGAGGAGAGCGCGGCCATCAAGGCGGCCAAGGCATGCTCGGCTGAGATCGCGCAGGCTTCGCGCCTGCTGGCCGAACGCTTGGCGGCCGGCAGCCGGTTGGTCTACGTCGGCGTGGGTACCGCGGGCAGGGTGGCTGCGCTCGAGGCCGCGGAATGCGTGCCCCTGTTCGGGTTGCCCCCGTCGCTGGTGGTGCCCGTCCTGGCCGGCGGGCCGCACGCCCTGGCGCGCACGGTGGAGATCTCGCAAGACAGCCGACGCGAGGCCGAGCAGCGCATGCGCAAGATCGCCGTCGGTCCTGGCGATGTCGTTTGTGCCGTCGCAGATCTAGAGATCTCGGTGTTCTTGCGCGCGGCCATCGAATATGCGCGTTTTCGGCGCGCCCACGTGGTGCTGGTCGCCTGTGCGTCGCCCCCGGCGGCCGACGACGGTGGAGCGCTGGCCGACATCTTGATTCAGCTCGACCCTGGACCCGAGATCATCGCTGGCGCGACTCGTCTCAAGGCTGCCACGGCCATCAAGTTGGTGCTCTCCGCCCTTTCCAGCGCCGCCTTCGTTCAGCTTGGCAAGACCTACGGCGGGCTGATGGTCGACGTGCGGCCGACCACCCCGCGCACCTGGAAGCGCGCGATTCAGATCGTGAGTCGTCTGTGCCGCCTAAGCGAACCCGAGGCCGAGAAGCTCATCAAGAAGGCAGGTGGCAGGGCGAAAGTCGCCATCGTGATTCATCACGCGAGGGTCAACGCGTCGCGTGCAAAAGAGCTTCTCGTGCAGCACCGCGGCTCGTTGCGCGCAATCGTGGGCGATATCGATCTGACCGGCTAGACTTGACCGTTGCTTGTAGAGCGCACTATCTTGCAGGTCATCTGGCGCAGTACCCCAATCCGAATGGCGCCCTGGTGCGCTTTTGTGAAACAAACGCAAAGGAGAGTAGACAACCGATGAAGAAGTCCGATCTCGTGGATCTCGTGGCCCAGAAGCTCAACTTCCCCAGGCCGCAGGTCGAGCAAACTATTGAGTCACTGCTAGACGCCGTCGCGGACGGTCTAGCCAAGGGCGAACGCGTCGACATCCGCGGGTTCGGGGCCTTCCAAATTCGGGAATCGGCCGCGCGCAGTGGTCGCAACCCTCGCACGGGTGAAACCATTCAGATCGCGGCTCGCAAGACGCCCACGTTCAAGGTCGGCAAGGAATTGCGCGACAAAGTCAACGGCGTGGCCACCTCATAGGGACAGCGGGAAAGCAGGAGCGAGGGAAGTAGTACATGGGAACGCGCCTTTTCGTAGGGAACCTCTCCTACAACGTCAACGAGCAAGAGCTGAAAGAGGTCTTCCAGTCCGAGCAAATCGAGGTTCGCAGTGTCCGCGTCGCGATGGATCGCGAAACCGGGCGCCCGCGTGGCTTCGCTTTCGTCGAAACCGAAACCGAAGCAGGTGCCAAGCAGTCCGTCGAGAAGCTGGGCGGCAGGCTGGTGCAAGGTCGTCCCCTTATCATCGAGGAAGCACAGGCCCGGCCGGCACCGGGCGCACCACGTCCCGGCGGTCCGCGACCTCCTGGCGGTCCGAGTGGTCCCCCTCGCATGGGTGCTCCGCGTCCCAGCGGTCCCATGGGCCCGCGACCGGGCGGCGGGCCATCGTCCATGGGACCAGGCGGCCCTCCCCGCAGCTTCGGCCCGCCCCGGCCTCCGGGACCAGGTGGATTCGATGCCCGTGGCCCCGATCGCCCACCCGGCAAGGTGGAAGGGCGGCGCGAGCGGCCCGAGAAAAAGAAATCCACTCGGCCCAAGCCCGAAGAGCGCGAGCGCGGCAACTGGCATTGGAGCGGAATCATCGACGACGACTAGCACGGGCAAGGGTGCCATCAGGCATGGGAATGTAATGTGAGTCCAAGAGGAATCCGAGTGCTGGTAGCTGACGACGATCCCTGGTCGCAGCAGCTCATCTCGTCCCATCTGGTCGAGTCCGGGTTCCGCGTCGACTGTGCGGCGGACGGCTGGGAGGCCTTGATTCTGTCCGGCCGAGCCCGTCCAGATCTGATTGTGATGGAGGTTCACCTCCCAACCACCGACGCGTGGACATTGGCCGAGGAGGTGCGCCAGCAGACCCGTACCGCCGACGTGCCCTTCATTTTCATGGCCGACGAATCGCCGGGGCTCAAACCCGGCAAGAGCTTCAGACAAGGGGTAGACCAGCTTCTCACCAAGCCCTTCTCGCTCATCGACCTGCACCAGGCGGTGGAAAAGGCCCTTGGCGATCCGGCACGCGACGCCAGCTACTCTGGCTCGACCAAGATCATCATCGAGGTCCCCTCGGGACCGCACAACGTCGCCAAGTTCGCCACCCACGTCATGCCGCCGCCGAGCGAGTCGTGGGAGATGGAGGGGCTCGAGCCAGCCCTGCGTGGGGCGCTGGCCAGCTTCGGACTGTCGAGCCTTCTCATGGTCATCGAGCTGGAACGCATGTCGGGCATGGTGGCCCTACATGGTCCCATCGGAAGCGGCCGCGTCGCCATACGCCAGGGACGCGCGATCCGCGCACGCATCGACGGCGGGCAGGAGTCTCGCGGCGCCTATGCCATCTACGAGATGCTTCAGTGGGCGAAGGGCACCTTCGAGTTCGAGGCCGGTGAGGTGAGCGGCGAGGATCAGATCGAAAGGTCGACCTCGTTCTTGCTGATGGAAGGCGCGCGCCTGGCCGACGAACGCGCGTATTTGACCAAGAAGCAGTGACCTGGCGGCGGCGGAGATGGAAAGTTCCCTGCTATTCGAAGCGGCCGAAGCCGCCGAACTGTCCAAAGCCGGCGAATCGTCCGACCTGGCCGAAGCCGTCCAGCCGCGCGAGATCATGCCACTTGCCTTGCGCGTTCCACCCGAGTGCGACGGCTGGCGGCTCGATCACTTTCTCAAGCAGCGCATCCGCCGCCTGTCGCGCACCAAGATTCGCACCATCATCGAATCGCAGGTGTGGTTATCGAATGGTAGGCAGCCTCGGCCCGCCATGGCCGTGCGCACGGGCGACACCATCCACATCGACCGCCCGGCGCCCATCGAGCCCGAGGTTCCGCGCGAATTTCCCATTCTCGCTTGTGACCCGTACTTCATGGCCATCGACAAGCCGGCCGGCTTGCCCATGCACACCACGGCCAAGTTCTGGAAGAACACCCTGGTGGCCATCCTGCGCGAGCGCTATCCCGAGGAGGGTTTGCAGATCTGCCATCGCATCGATCGCGAAACCTCGGGTGTGCTGCTCATCGCGCGCACCCGCGAGGCCGCTTCCTTTCTCAAGCGGGCCTTCGCCTCGCGGGCGGTGAAGAAGACCTACCTGGCGCTGGTGCACGGGATCCCCACGCCATCCTCGGGTGTGATCGATGCGCCCATGCGCCTCATCGAAAGTCGGTCGCACCTCATGATGGGCGTCGAGGACGACGGCCTGCCCGCGGTCACGCGCTATTGCGTGCGAGAGACTTTCGCACGGCACGCGCTCGTCGAGGCGGCACCAGAAACGGGAAGGCAGCATCAGATTCGGGTCCACCTGGCGCACATCGGACATCCCATCGTGGGTGACAAACTCTACGGGGCCAGCGAGCAGGCCTTCATGGACTACTGCGATTCGGGCATGACGCCCGAGCTGCTGGACCTTTTCGATGGTTTGCCCCGCCACGCCTTGCACGCGGCTCGGCTGATCTTTCCTCATCCAGAGACGAAGGAAATGATCACGGTGGAAAGCCCGCTGCCCCAAGATCTTAGCGACTATATGCTCCGCGACTACATCAAGGGTCTGTGAGGGGCGGTGTCCCTGTTCATCGGCATCGCTGGCGGATCGGGGAGCGGCAAAACCACGCTAGCCATGGGCGTGGCCGCCGCCCTGCTGTCTGGACAGGTGGTGGTCATTCCACACGATGCCTACTATCGCGACCTCGGTCATTGGCCATTTTCGGATCGCCTTGGTTGCAATTTCGACGAGCCGTCCGCGCTCGACAATGAACGCCTGGTCGAGGATCTACGCAGCCTGCGCTCAGGGAGGGCCATCACGAGGCCGAACTACGACTTCACAACTCACACGCGACTGGCCGAAACCACGCGGATCGAGGCAAGCCCAGTGGTGATCGTGGAAGGAATCCTGGTGCTGGCCGTTGCAGCCCTGTGCGAGGTCTTGGATTTGAAGGTGTTCGTCGAAACCTCGGAACCGATTCGCCTGGCGCGCCGAATCGAACGCGACGTCGCCGAGCGTGGCCGCACGCGAGAAGCGGCCGAAATCCAGTACCAACGCACCACCCGGCCCATGCACGACCTGTACGTGGCGCCCAGCCGTGCCTGCGCGGATGTGGTGGTCTCCGGCGAGGATGCCGCCGAATGCGCCGTGGAAAGCGTAACGATGGCCATCCTTCGCCTACCCAAACCGGGATTGTGAGCCTAGGCGGCCTTTTCGTGCGATAATTCCGCGGTTCGTGAAGAAAATTGAGGACTGCATCGGTCCGATAATGAAGGAGAAGACATGCGTACATTGGGCACTTTCTTGGCAGTAGGAATCTTGGCACTGACCGTTGGCTGCGGCGGTAGCGGCAGTCCGAGCCTCGATGGCGGCGGCGCTGGCGGCGTCACTCAAAGCACATTCGGCAACGGCGGCACATCGGGCGGCAACGGCGGGATATTTGGCGGCAACGGCGGCGCGAGCGGTGGCGGTGGGAGCACAGGCGCCTGCAACTATCCGAGCTGCCTCGCCAGCTTGGGCACAACCTGCGCGCCGTCTGGGACCTGTGTGGAGCAAACGGACACAACAACCTTCGCGACGAACGACTGCTACTCGAACGGAGTGAAGGTTCTGACCTCGTTCGACCTCACCTCGGGAGCCATTGTCGCCACGTTCAAGAATGCCAGCGGGATTTGCTACACCTTCAACATCGGGGCGTCAACGACGGGCGCTTCGACGTACACGATTAAGAACGGGTCGGGTCAGACGATTGCAACGGGGACGAGCGATACCGCCGGGACGACGACCACCATCACGTGTACCGGAGGGCAGCCAGTCACGCTCAACTCCGCCTGCGACACATCGGGCACATCTTCGTCGGCGTCGTGTACGACCGGAACCTGCACTCCGTAGGTTCATTCGACTTTGATCCACGACGGCGAAGCGGGGCAACCTGCTTCGCCGTTTTCGTTGTGCGACGAAGAAGTGCCAATGCTTGCGAAACCACGTAGATTCTTCGGCCCATGAAAGCGGAGCTCACCCGCGGCGGGCGCAAGCTGGAAGCCGCCGTCGCGCATCTCGGCCTCGCTGCCCGGGTACGCGGATCGAACGCCATCGATGTGGGCGCGTCCACGGGCGGATTCGTATCCGTGTTGCTTGCCTGTGGAGCCGCCCGTGTTTGCGCCATCGACGCGGGACACGGGCAGCTCGCGCCCGACCTGGCTTCCGATCCGCGGGTCACCAACCTGGAGAAGACGGACTTCAAGACCGCTTCGCTCGGCGTCGCCCCTGGCCCTTTCGACTTCTTCTCGGTCGACGTCAGCTTCGTCGCAGCGCGGAGCATGCTGCGCGGGCTGGCCTTTCGGCTGCGCGAGGGGGCCGAGGGCGTGGTGCTGGTGAAGCCGCAGTTCGAGCTGCCCAGCCACCTGGTCAAGGACGGCAAGGTCGATGCGCCGGAGTTGCGCAAGCGCGCCCTCGATACCTTCCTTGGCAAGGCCGAGCGTCTTGGATTTGCGCCGCTGGGATTCTTCGATTCGCCCGTGGCCGGCGGCAGCGGCACGGTCGAGATCTTGGTTCACCTTCGATTCACAGGCCGGCCAGAGAGCATGCCCAAGATGGGCGAGCGCAAACCCGTGCGTCCGGCGCCCAAGAAGGCGTCGAAGGCAAATGCGAAGCTGCGCTGGTTCGCCGTCGCGTCGCCCGGTTTGGAGATGCCTCTTTGCGCTGAGCTTGCGGCCATGGCCCAGGTCGAAGACGCGCGCGTCGTCGAGGGCGGCGTGGAATTCTCGGGCGCCATGGGTGCGGGTATGGCCGCGAATCTGCACAGCCGTATCGCCACGCGGATTCTCTTGCGCCTGGGCGAGGTGAAGGCGCGCGACTTCGCGCCACTGCGGCGAAGCCTGGCCAAGTTGCCGTGGCCGAGCTTCGTTCCGCGCGACCGAGCCCTGCGTATCGATGTGTCGACCAGCCACTGCCGCCTGTATCACACGGGTGCCTTGGCCGAGACGGCGGAGCTAGCCGTCGCGGACTGCGTGGGCGCGCTTCCCAAGCGAGAGAAGCGGGCGGGGGCGCAGGAAGAGGACGACTGCACGCGCATTCTCCTGCGTGGCCAGGACGACCGCTTCATGGTCAGCATCGATTCCTCGGGCGCGCTTCTGCACCGGCGCGGCTGGCGTCTGGAAGCTGGGCGCGCCCCCTTGCGCGAAACCCTGGCCGCTGGCGTGCTCGCGCTTTGCGAGTACGATCCGTCGCTGCCGCTTGCGGATCCCATGTGCGGCGCCGGCACCATCGCCATCGAGGCGGCGGCTTTGGCGCGCAAGATCCTGCCAGGTTTCGGCCGCGCCTTCGCCTTTGAACGCTGGCCCGCGCATGACCCGCACGCGTGGCAAAGCCTGCGCGAGTCCGTCCCCGCGAGCCCGGCTGCACACGCACCGATTTTCGCTTCGGATCGCGACGCCCGCGCCGTGGAGGTTGCCCGCCGCAATGCCGCTCGCGCGCAGGTCGCGGACGATGTTCGCTTCGCGGTGGCCGACTTCGGGCACGATGAGATTCCATCTCCAGCGGGACTTCTCGTGGTGAATCCGCCCTACGGCCACCGCCTCGGCCAGCGAGCCCAAGCGCTTCGCCTCGCCCGCGGGCTTGGGCAGACACTGCTCGCCCACTATCGTGGTTGGCGCGCCGGCATCCTGTGCCCAGATCCGCAGTTCGTGGCCGCCGTCGCCGCGGGAGCCCGGCGGTCACCGGCGCAAACCCATGTGCTCCGCAACGGGGGACTACGAGTGCACCTGGCGCTGTGGGTTCTGTAGTTACTTCTTCTGGTAGGTTCCCACCCATTCGGCGTGCGCCAGAATGTGGCCGTGCATGGCTTTTTCCAGGGCCGCCTTGGTGGGCTTGTGCAGATCGGGCAGAAGCACGTCGAGGGCGTAGAGCTTGTGGATGTAGCGATGGCGGCCGACGGGTGGGCAGGGACCGCGGTAGCCGGTGCGTTTCCAGTCGTTCAGTCCTTCGAGGGTTCCGGGCGGAAGGTCGCGCGGTGCAATCGCTGCCGCGAGGTCGGCGGTTTGCGGCGGCAGGTTGTAGAGCACCCAGTGCACCCAGGTCATCTTGGGCGCGGCCGGGTCGGGCGCGTCGGGATCGTCGACGATCAGGACCAGGCTTTTCGTGCCAGCCGGGATCTCGGCAAAGACCAGTGGCGGTGAGCGATCGGCTCCATCGCACGTGAACTGGGAGGGAATCGCGGCATTGGCGGCAAAGGCCGAGGATGAAATGCGCATAGCAGACTCCTTGGCAGCGCTCCTCGCAGCCGTGCCGCTGGTAGCGCCGCTTGTGGCCGTGGCGCCACAGATGAGAACAAGCGCGAAAGCAGGGCAAAGTCGCTGGGCGAAGCTCACCTGGCTAGCAAAATCCCAAGTTCAAACAAAGTCAATCGCGGCTGGGAAAGAAAACCACAGAGGACACGGAGGCCGGAAGGAAAGGGTTCGGGATCTAGGATCCGAGCTTTCTTCCTTCTCTCCTCCGCCTCTGTGTCCTCTGTGGTTTCGTTCGGC